>Ga0228710_1000068_pt1 | contig 78766 bp, 37 predicted proteins | sample MedpolnodulmetaG_FD_177995 | JGI IMG/M metagenome (GOLD analysis project Ga0228710, IMG submission 177995) | Root nodule microbial communities from Medicago polymorpha collected in Santa Monica, California, United States - pink nodules | ecosystem: Host-associated > Plants > Roots > Nodule...
GGGGGGTTATGATAGTTAGTACATTTCTTAAATTAGCCATTCATGTCCCAAACAAACTTAGTCTTTGTGTTCATATAGTTCAGACAATACAAACCAGACCGTTTTCCCCTAAATTCTTGGCACATGAGGAGTTACAAGGATAATTCAGATTTTATAATCTGAAAAAAGGAACGCACCCTACTATTTAGGGTGTTTGGATTATAAAATACGAACTAATTTGTTCACATTTTATTATCCAAATTGGGGATAAACTAATTTTTCCATCCAAAAATAGGAGAAATACTACTATTTTCGGATTTTAAAATCCAAAAATCCAATGTGGTAGTTTAGGGTTTAGAAATTGTTAGATTTTACGTTGATTGAATGTTGAATTCTAGGTGTTTGGTAAAATATCTCAATGAAAATTTGTTTGTTTTTTGCATTGCTAATGATGAAATTAGTTAGAAATTGGATTGTTAATGTTGATTATAGTGAGTTTGAGTGCAATGTAGTAGTTTAGAGATTGAAATGACATTGCCGAAATTTAACTATTGTTGTTGAATAGTTAAAAATGACATAATGTCCCCACGAATAAAATCATTGATTTTTTGCTTTAAAAAATGTTGTGTAGGTATGTCTGAGAGACCGAACAGACTTAGAGGAGGCAGAGAGACGAGTACCAGAAGTGCACGGTCCGAAAAGGCCGTTGCGCGCCTTCATCATGGTAGACGGAGACAAGGGAGCACGAGGATCAGGAGGAGTGATGAAGCGGATGCGACGACGTCCAAGGCAATTGCGTCCCAGATAGTGGACCCAACGCAACATCAACATCAACATGATGCGTATCAACCTCAGTATGAGCAGGCTAAGCAGCAGAAGGGTGAGGCCCAGCAGCAGGCTCAGTAGGAGGAGGCCGAACCAGAGAGTTTTCGCGGGGGCCCTACTGACTTGCCGCTTCTACCGAGATTCGGTAGCCACGTAGCATGCATACTATGGAGTGGCGCCGAAGTAAGTATAATTGTTTAATTTTATTTTAATGATATGACAATTGATATGTTAATTTTTACGATTTAAATTTTTATGATAAAATATTTTAATTACGCGTCAATTTAATTTACGCGTCAATTTAAATTACGCGTCAATTTAATTACTTGTCAATTTAAAGTACGTGCCAATTTAAATTACGCATCAATTTAATTATTTATTTTAATTTAATTTTATGATTAAATATTTATGTTAAAATATTAAATGTTTATTTTAATTATTGTTTTTTTACGATTTAATTATTATGTCTTTTTTAGTTATTCAAACGTTTATATTTTTAACGGTTTGTTGTTTGTTTACTTATTTTGTATTTCGTTTCAGAGGATGCTGCCTCACATGAGAAGAAGCTTAAGGCTGAGAGCCTGACATTCCCAAGACAGGGACATGCATGGTTCTTCCAGCGGGTGAATGCATTCGGTCTTGCCCCCTCCTTCAGATTGGGTACGAGAACATCAACCATGGCCTCATCACCGCCTTGTCAGAGAGATGACATGTGGAGACCAACAACTTCCATTTTCTAGTTGGGGAGATGACCGTCACACTAGATGATGTCGTGTGTCTTCTAGACATTCTCATCCTTGGGAGGCTCATTGCTGAGGAGGATATACACTACGAGGACGGTATGGAGCTTCTGCAAATCGACCTGGGTTTTACGAAGGCAAAGTCTCTATCTGAGGTGACTAAAAAGTGGGGTGGGTATGTCACCATAACTCACCTGAAGGAGTCGTATGACAGACTCCTCAATAAGTGTAATCAGTTGGAGCAGTTTGGTGATGAGGAGGAGGTGGAGGAGCAGGAGATTGATACGACCATATGCATTAAGGCGTTTTTGTTGCTCTTGGTTGACCTCACGATTTTTGCCGACAATAACAGCAAAAACATTCATCTGATATTATTCCCGAAGATTAGCGTCATTGGAGGTTACATGACCTTAATTGAGGTAATCTCTCTCTCTCTCTCTCTCTCTCTCTTTTCTATAACATATCATAAATGACTTACTATATTATTGTGTTTGTATATGTGTCTGTATTTGTTTGTATGATACTTGTTCTGATATTATTGTGTCTCTTTGTGTTTGTAGGGATGGATTTTGGAGAACTTCCTGAAACTCTTTTTGAGGAAGCTTGTGAAGGACTACGATCGTGCCTAGCTGCTTGCTGCCAGATGGAAACCCCCATGGGCTTTTCTGATCCAAGACATTACCGAGGCCTCATTGATCTGATGGTGAATGTTGATGTCATCTAGAGGTCATACGAGGATCGATGAGACATCAAACCTTTACACGACATCTGCCAGTACTCCGGTTGGATCATGGCCGGCGAAGACATGATGTGCCTTCACTTGCCTAAGCGGGTTCTCAGGCAGTATGGCTATTATCAAACCATTCTCAGATCTCCTACGATGATTGGGGCTCTTGAGCCAGGGGACGTGGTTGTGGCCTTTCAAGATTTTATGGTCCATGTCCTTACTTAGGCGCAGAGGGGTCGACAGACAAGGGAGAGGAATTTGTGGAAGTATGAGGAGGGGTACATCAGATGGTTCTACCGTGTATCTCATCCTATTTTCAACGAGCCTGCGCCCGTTGATGATCACATAGCTCATGTCCCTCCTTGCGAGGAGGTTATTGTTGAGTAGCAGTGGGCCAGACAGCTTCCCGACCCACTCCAGATTATTTTGAACATCAGAGCCATAGTGGATAGTGCAATGGGGCATCCTGACGTGTCTTCATCTCCTGTCTTAACAAACATTTTGCAGGGCATCCAGTCGGAGTATAGAATTTTCCAGGAGGAGCCGGTACCCCGAAAGAGGACTAGGAGCCATAGTCCGCAAAAGTAGTTTTTTTTTTTTTTTAATATAATTTTTTTTAGTGTTTTCCTGACATTTTGTATATATTTAGATGTTTTTATAACATTTTGGCATATATGGATGTATTATATTTACACTCGCGCCTTCGCGTATTTTTATGACATTTTGGTTAAATTTCAGATTATTTTACGTATTTTAATTTTGAATAAATGAATGAGTTATTGCATGAATGGATGAATACAAGGATGCAAATGATGGAATAGATGTTTGGAAGTATGAATGAATGAAGGAAAATAGGGAAAAAAGCCAATTATGTCGTTCTGCTGCTTAATGTGACTTAACTCGCGTTGGCCTATAACCTACGTGAGTTAAGTCATGTTGAACTGTAATGAGCGTGAGTTAACTCATGTTGGCATCAACGTGACTTAAGTCACGTGGGGGCTATTTTTGTTAGATTGTATGGGAGGGAACAATTTTGTATGTGAGAAGAGCAATTTTCATTTGGATAAGTTTGAAGGGCTTGAATCTCATTCTAAATGCTAGCTCAAAAGATGATGATACTCATACATATTTATACACTCAACAACTTGGGAACCTGAGCAATATGGGACAAATAAAAATCTACAAACAACTTCAAAACCAACTTCAACACCCACCCTCACGCCTAGCGTGGACCTGGGTTTAATTCCCATATTACAATCCTTAACCCAACTCTGATACCATTTTAAATAGGAGATCCAATTCTTTGGCCTCCTTTTCTTCAAAACCCTTGTTCAACTTTTCTTTAAATTGGTTTTCCAGTGTGTAGTTTTTCAGTTTTTCCATTTCATTGAGCAATCGGTTACCAGTAAATCCTTTCCCCATCCAAAGGATTCTCAACCCCATTTATTCAACTTTTGAAGCATTTTTAGCCAAAAACAAATTGGTATTTCCAACCCTTGCTACTGACCTCATCTTCATTATATATAAATCCAAACCCTAGAAACCCAAATAACAACATGAATCCACATAGAACTTTCAGAAGCAAAAATCTCTCTGGAAATGTTCATAGGCAATCAGAAGCAGCAAATCCTCTGGTTCTTTCAAGACTTATGGCCAACCATGTTGACATCACTTATGAATTCTCCATCACAATGAATGTAGCTGATAACCAAATTAACATGGATATCCTAGGTAAAATGATAATATTCTGGGATCCTTCTACTTAACAATATAGACACCGTAGTGACAACCTTTTAGAACCCTCTGGTTCTACCCCTGCTGTCCCTGACATCTCTTCCGCCTCTACTTCTGCTCATGCTCAGGAAGGTGAAATTACTAACAAGATGATTATGGGTGAACTTTGCAGTGATCATGGGTTTATGACATAAAATTTTGATGATATTTCTACCCTCTTGGATCTTTTGGAGGCCTTTCATGAGGAGGTTGAAGAGGATGATGAGGAGTAGTTCGGTTGCTCAGTGTCTAATGTTTTATGTCTGATTTATATGTTTAGTATGAATATCTTATGTTTCATGTATTTTATGTTTATGACTTGTCTGATTATCTATTTTATGGACTTATACAGTTATCTATGTTTAGATATTGTATGTCTTGTTTGAATGGTTATGTATGTCTTGTTTGAATTCGTGCATGGATACCTCTTTGTTTTACTTTTCTTTCTTCTTTTTGTGATGTCAAAGGGGGAGAAAGTGTATGTCTGTGTTTTGTGATCAAATTGTTTCAGGTTATCCAATTGCAAAACAAAGGGGGAGATATACAAGATATGAGGAGTTTCATTGAGCAAACACTGTCAAAAGGATACAGTTTGTCATCATAAAAAAGGAGTAGATTGTGAAGAAGATCTTCTTTTTTAAAACTTGGCTAGGTTTTGATGATAACAGATTCACATTACAAAAGAACAAAGAATATGGAGGCAAAATGAAAAACAAGATGAATATAAATACTTAATTTTTAATTAAAATATTTGTAAGTATGGTCCTTATCTTTGATTTATCATTTTTAACGTCGAAGTTAAATATAAATGTCCATGTGAAACAATCCTTTAGAATTTTGAAAAACTGATTTTTGAGTTGGTGTAATCGGTTATCAAATACGTGTAAACTAATTACCAGTTGAAAAATAAAAAATTCCAGGTAACGTTACAATAGTTAATCGGTTACCATATCATGGTAATCAATTACCATTAGTTAATTTTCAAATTTTCTGAAAGAGTGTGTTTTCAAAACATGATTTTTGGATTATGGAACCTCTTTGAAGGGTAGCTTTGCTTTATGGACTTTTTCTACAACCTCTATAAATATATTTGAGATCAATACAATGTCATTTAACTTTCAAATTCTCAAATTCAAAGATCAAATATCATTTTCTCTCATATTGTGTGAAACTTTTCTTATATTTTCACATCCATAAAATTTTGCTTATATTTCACATCCATAAAAGTTTCTGAGCACTAAGATATATACATTGTTAAAGTGATATTGATCTGATAACAACCATACAATTTTTTCTTCATTATTCATTTATAAATTTCTCATCATTGTTTGAGGATTCTTGTTAAAGATAGCGGCGTGTTATCTTGTGTTGTAAAGAAAATTGTTAGGGAGCCTTGGGGTGAGGCTTGCTTGTAACAAAGATTCTGACATAGTGAAATCCTTCATGGAATATGAAGGGACTGGACTACCATTAGGTTAGAAGGGGAACCAGTATACGTCTTTGTGAAGGGACTGTAACATCTTTAAAATAACCGAAATGTCCTAACACCTAATTCACCCCCGCACCCCCTCTTAGATTGCACTATAAATTTACACAATGTACAGGTCCACAAACAACATGAGAAGTCCCCACCTCTAAAGAAGAACTCCACCAACAATGTTTGGCCCCATAAGAAGAAAAAAAATAGGAAAACCCCAATAATTTCCCAGTGGCCCTCATAGTGTCTGGAAGAAAATTCTGTAAATGGGAAGACATATTTCCGTGGTAGAGAAAACCGAAAGTTTGACCGTAGGATGTGACAATATTCTTACCATTGCAACCAAAAATGAACTAGAACTAAGATAAAATTATGTTTAGTTGTAGATCGCTATTACAACAATTTCCAAACTTTAAAATGAGTTTTATTCGGAGACAAGAAAATTATGTCGCCCATACTTTAGCAAGGGTGCCAAAATAGTATGCTAGTCATCATGTTTTTTTATTTGATTCCATCTTGTATTACCTCTATTATGTTGAATGAAATAATATAAGTTACATTTTGTATATGTATTTTTTGCTGTAAATGAGTTATATAAAAAATATTACTTTTATATATGTATTATTTTTTTTCTTCTATACCACTATAGTTTAGTCCTTATTTCTACTATAGTTTATCATTTTTTATTACTTAAGACGGCCCAACCGAGTCCAGCCTAACCCACTATTACAAACCCTAAATTTTTACCTGACTTCTTTTCTTCTTGTTCCATCAACCGCCTCCTTATTTTCTCATCTCTTTCCTCTTATTATTTCCACATGCGCCTCCTTATTCCAGTGTGTAGATGGATAAATTTTTGATTGCAAGAAATAAAAAGGTTAGTAATTCTATACCTAATCATCTTGCCCCGTCAATTTTGTCAAACTTGCCAATAAAATCTTTAAAACGTTTTGAGTGTGTGCGTAAATCATGGACCCTTTTGTTTCAAACCCCTTATTTCATAAGCTTGTTCCATAGAAGATTCTTTTCCAATAATCATTCTTATTATGATGATACATCTATCCTCCTATATCAAGCTATAAATGATAATAAACCTGTTCTGTATTCTCTTTCTGGTGAGAGATTTGAGAATAGGGCCAAACTAGATTGGCCAAATCCACTTCACGAGGATTATCCTAAATTTGAAATTTCGGGTTCTAGTAGCATCAATGGGATTTTTTGTCTAATTAGTTACTTCCAACCCAATATAAGAGTTGTATTGTGGAATCCAGCTACACAAGAATTCAAGGTTGTTCCTACCAGCCCTATTGAGTTTGAATCAGATATGAATCTTGAAATCAATAAACATGGTTTTGGTTATGATTGTGTTAGAGATGACTATAAAGTGATTCGTCGTGTATTATGTTTTCCAAAAAGTGATATTAACGTGATAATGCCAGAAGATACAACTTACGACCCTTTTTGGGAGATATACAGCTTAAGAAGCAACTCATGGAGCAAAATTGAATTTGATTTCCCTGTTGATTTTGAAGAAAAAGGAGTTTTCCTAGATGGAGTGTTTCCCTGGTGGGGTCTAAATGAAATTATTGATGATGAAGATGATGAAGCATATCTTTTGTCATTTGACCTAAGCATTGAGGTATTCACTATAACACCTATACTCTTTGGAGAAGATAGTTTTGGTTTAGAGCATGTGTGGACAAACTTGATGGTGTTAAATGGATCAATTGGTTTGATTTCAAATTATTCAAATGTGGATACTTTCCATATATCTATTTTAGGGGAACTTGGTGTGAAAGAATCATGGTTTAAACTTTTTATAGTTCAACCATTACCCTGCATTAAGTATTCTATTGGAGTAGGAAAGAAGGCAAGTATATTTTTTATAAAAGAAGATGGAAAAGTAGTCTATTTTGATTTACGCACTCAGGTGATTGAGGAGCTCAATTTTACAGGAAATCAATTATGGGACAAGCCTATAATTTACAAAGAAAGTCTTCTTTTCAATTGGAGAAATAAATATGTAATTCTTTTGTTGTGCTATATTTTACCATTTTTGAGATTCCGCCACAGTCTAATCATCCAGTAGAGAGATATCTTATGTTGCTAGTAAATAATTATTATTAGTCTTATTTAGTTGCGAGGGTGTACCTTTAGGATAAATTCTAACATGGTCACAAGACCAAATAAATAGTGTTTGGTCACACACACATAAACAAGTATTTTTTTTAATGATAAAAAGAAAATTGATAAAAAATAATTAAATATTTTAAAGATAATCTCTTCATGTGAGTGTGTGTAAAGACTATTTATTTGGTCCTATAACCATAGAAGAATAGGTCGTACCTTTAGATCTATGTGATTTTGTATTATACTTGGACGTCTTTTTTATTTTTCCGAATTTCTCTAGTGACCTCTTTGTGTAGTGTTGGAAATATAATTCAATTATCAACGACCAATGTGTTTAGGTCAAAATATTTTTCATTTTTGGTTTTAAAACTAAACGTAATCTTTGTAGAAAAAAAAAAAACTATGCGTAATCTAGCTTTGACTTAATTCTCAGCCTTTAGATGCGAGTGGCTCCACTATGGTCCGAAACTTGGTTTCCTAGCTCCTCCTCCTTATGGGACTAATTTCCTCCTTATGGGACTCTCTTTTATTTTTGTCAAACTAAGTAAGGTTTTTCTTGCTCTTTATCATGCTTAAGAATTGTATATTGTGTTGGAATTTAAGGTCTCCTATCAAATATGGTAGGTCTCCTAGCACGTAGGCTGGAGCCTCCGGAGGACCAAGGAAGTTTGGAACTTCAAAATTCAACAACTCTTTGATGTTGCTTATCTAACAAATGGGTAACTAAACTCTCTCTTGTGTTGGGATTAGATGTAAATAGCTAGAAGTCTATGTAATACTTTTAGTCTGCCTGTTTTATATGATTTATATTCTCTATATAATTTTAGTCTAAATCTTTACTTAATGCTTTGTCGTCAATGTAGTGTGTCGCAATTGATAATTTGATTTAGTCAGACCCGTAAGGTTGGTTATCTAATATACATGGTTTACATTATGTATAGGTGCTATCGCTCGAGAGATCGAGGGTAGGTCTATATTCATGTATAACTTTTCGAGCATAGGCCATAGAAACAATTGACTATTTTGCCACCGAGTATAGGAAGTCATTTGTTTAATTTCTATGTTATTTCGCGTCGTTAACCTTAGCTTGGAGACGCATGCTAAGGAAATGGTAGAGTTATATATGAGGCATAAAAAGTATACAGTTGATTAAGAGGAACCATACGAGGAATAAGTATTGAAATTCAATATGAGCACAACTCTATCTATATATATATTCAGTTTAATTTGATTCAAACCACCAAAATCTTTTTTATAAACTTTGTTCAAAATTCTATCAATATAAACTTAAATTAGCTAAGCGCGGTCTCTATGGATACAATATTTTATTTGTTTGATAAAAATCGGCATACTTACCATTGTGCTGGAAAAATACACACTTAATTTTTCCTTTTATAACAATGGCGCTATTGACGGGGACTGCGTCAAATTAGTTTTATTTAAGTTTGTAAAAACAGAGTTTTGTTCAATTCTGTTATGTGATATTCGTTAAGCATAACTTTTGTGCTTAGTGAACCAGACATAACCTGTATATATAGATTCTTTTCCTAATCGATTCACTAAGCACAACTAGTGTGTTTAGCGAATTCTTCAGACTTGGTGAATATTTTGTTTTTTCTTCTTTTCTTATTTTCTACTTTTTATTTTCTTTTTACTTTAATTTTACAACGCACTTGGCTACTTTAATTTTATTACCGGAAAGTTAGTTGCTTTAAGATCTCGAGATCGATAGGCTCAAAAGGAAAAATCGAGACAAATCCAAAAACCAACGAAAATCATTACAACAAACCACAACTTCCAAATCCAAAGTTTTGGAGTATGGATTTCTATGTTGTTTCATAAAAGTACATGTACACCTCAATTGCGCTTCAGATAGAACTAGGCTTGTAGGAAGACACTCACCACTGTTTGACCTTGATTACAAAAAAGACACACTAAGGTTTATTTAGAGGACACCTGCGTTAGACCATGGGATAGCAAATGTTTGGAAATGATTTCCAATTGAATGATCATTAGTTTGTTGCTATCTAGCAGCACATAACGTTTGAACCTTCAAATCATATGCATCCTTTTCATCTCATAAAGCTTGTTACCGGTACACCACTTCAAAAGTAAATTTAATCTCTCCCATAAATCATATAGAGATTCACCATCTTGCTGACTGAAACTTGCAATCTCTTGGTTCCTTTCTAAATATTTTGTGACAAGAACACCAATCCATTGATCCTCGAGTTAGAGAACACCTGAATAACCTTAGCCTCTTGTGAGATTTAGAGAGTTTGTTTAGATTTGTAGTATCACAGGTATCTAGAAAATGAGTTAGATGCTCAATATAGTCTTTTGACTCTTTACCTAAAAATTGTTGTCCCTCAAAGAGTTTGGAACTGAAGTCTTGATGTCGAATGTGAGTTAGAACCCAAGAGAGATATCTTCCAAGTTGTCTAACCTTCCATAGTTAGCAAGCGTAATTCTTGGTGGTTTGTCCGTCATATCCTCTTCTTTATATGAAAAATCGCCGTCAGAAGGAAGTGGGATAACAATTCTGTTTAATAAGATTATAGTATTAGATATAAAACAATTTTATCCAGGACCAGAATGTTATCGATTAAATTAAGTGTTTAAATAATTTTGACAAGGTACCTAAACTTTAGCCAATCAGACTTCCTGGAGATCTCTAGTAGTTCTTTCAATTTCAGAGTCTAGCAACAAGGTACCTAAACTATTTATCACATGAGGACTGCTATATCTCCTGACAAATTTTATCCCCAAGGATTCACGAATTGTGTTAGCCAATTAAAATCTTTTTATGGCTTGAAAACATGATGTGGGGAGTATTACTAATGAGTGGCAGATGCATAACGGATACATTGAATTAATTCTGGATTTGGTGGAATTCAGGTGGACAGTGGTGTGAATTAAATATTCTACTCCTTCGTGATTCATTCGCAATAAATTTGTTCTGAAATTCTGGCACGCTAGATTCTTGATGATGTATGTAATGTTCCAACACTGAGATACAATTGGAATGTTGAGAATAATGTTTCAACGTCAGGCTAACGATAAACAAACAAAACAAGGAAAATATAAATGACAAAAATGTAAATGACATATGTTATTTGATAACCCAGTTCGGTAACAAACACACCTACTCTAGGGGCTACCAAGCCAGGAAGAAAATCCACTAGTGTAGTTCTAGTTCTAAGTTCTTAGCAAACTCCAAGTTTACAACTTATCACCTAGCTACTATCCGTATTGACTTCAGCCTAGGAACTCCTAGACTTGAGATCTCATCTCACATCCACTCAATCACACACCCTGTGATTACACAAATACAATCAATATGATGAAGACACCTTCAAACACAAACTAACTCCGTACTTCAAAGCTTAGGAGAAGTTCACAATATTACAACTCAATAAACACAGTCCTAAACTTGTATCAAGGAGACACAAGAAAGGCTCACAAATAACAGAAACTCAAAACCCTAAAAACTCTTTCATCAATCGATGATTTTGATCCAATACAACTCAACTACAGGTCCTGCTCTGTGCATCAAGATGATACAAAGAGAGGCTCACAAATAAAGAACAAGGCTTAACAATGAAACCCTAAAAGACTTAATTCAATAACATTGAATTGGTGAATAAAACTAGAGTCTGAGTCTTCCTTATATAGTCATTCAGCAGGATGGACTTTTTCGTCATAGGCTAAAAAATCAGCACACCAAATCATATATTCAGTCTCCACAATATTCTAGAAGCATATATATTGTTTCCTTGAATTTTACAACATCACACTTAAGAAACATGACAAAGCTAAGCCGCTTCTGCAACTTCTAGAAACACACGTCTCTTGGACCACAAATCACGTGAATAAAATCTTCAGTGATTTCACGCAAAAATAAAACATCTAAGAAAGCGATACAAGACACAAAATCAGGGCACACTGAAGACGTCCCCACATGTTAAAACATTGGATCCAACATCTTGCTTTTATATTTGTTTTAACAAGAATGAGGCCAACATACAAATATCCAACATGTTCGAGTTATCTAACATTTTCCTTATCGCATAATCAAAACTAAAAAACCTTTCAGTAGCACTGCATGAAAAAAATAAAACAAAAGAACAAAAAGTAAATATTTTTATATTTCTAATTAATATAAAAGACAGAAAAATATGTTGCGTAGTTAAAGCTTAGTTGCCTTGTTGAAATTAATAAACAATCACCGGCTACGACATCAAAAATTTGATGGAAAATTTGGTGAGTACACCAAATAACACAAGTAATAAGACACAAGATCTTCATACTGCATCAGATGTTCGCGATATAGTTGCTAATCCGGATGACCCTATTGATCAAAATTTACATAGGGAATTGGATCTTGTCTAACATTAATTGATTCAGGTTGCCTCAGCAGACATCCCATTTATTCCTTATTTATCAAAGAGTTAGAAAAAAATACGAAGGCATATCAAACTCGCTCTCAGGGTCTCCCTCCTGCACCTCCCAAATGATTTTTTTCTCTAGATTTTCAAAGGTATATGTTATGAAATTTTGTATGAATAATAAAGACCCTTTAATGTCTAATTTTTGGGCGTTATGGGGGTAAGGATGTTGGTTTTGTGGCACGTTGCTGTTCTTTTTTGCTTTTTAAGGGTTTTGGCCTAGTCCCCTTCTTGTATATATTTTTTCCTTTTTTTAATAATATATATTGAGTATGCGGTAGAGAATGAGAGTTTCAGTTTCGTGTCAACCTAGTTGGGATGATATTGCCTCTCACTGATGCTAACCTATTTCAAAGCTTATCAAAAATAATAAAAAATACTAATCATGCAAATAACTTTTATAGTAAAATAAAAAATAATAATAAAAGACCATGTTGTATAGAGCTTCAACATAGAACTAAGAATATTACACAACTAAGGATCCCAAAGAGAATCGAAATCACAAAGGTTGAAATCCCAAAAGGAGTCATCAACAATTGAAAACTCCTTATAGTTCTCCACTTGTAATGAAGAGCATGAGCCAATAATCTCACTATCTACCTGCTCCCCCAAGTTCCATAAACTGTCTGACCACATTGTACATGGTATTGGGACATTACCTAGACTTGGTTGTGAAGAAGAAGCATAGTATTTACCAATTTGGTTAGGAACCATCATTGTCTCCTTAGGAAAACTAGGAAAACTTATTGTGCCACCATTGTTTGTCTTTTTGTCGTCACGATCTCTAGGAAAACTACCATCATTGTTTGAAGCCAATATTGGTTGTGTCACAAAATTATTGTGCTCCACATTCATCCAAGATGATTGAGTTGAAAAAGATATAGGTCGAGGTTTAATAACTTCATGAGATTTCATTGTCTCTTTAGGTTTCTCTTTTTCTTTCTCTTCTTCTTTTTTTGAAACCACCTTCTTCAACAAGTGTGTGTTCCAATAGTTTTTCACACCATTAGCAGTTCTACCCGGAAGCCTTGCAGCAATTAATGACCATCTAAATATACATATATGATTAAATATATGGCTGAAAAATTGTATATTCTTACTCGGATTGGGTCGTATCACATCCACACAGATGGAAAATATCATAATTAATTGTAGCTAGAAATGCATAGCAAGATGATGAACAATATATATACACAAACACAAACTGAATTTTAATTTGGCCTTGGAAGCTTACCTATTGCCTAAGAGTTTGTGTAACCTTAGGATCATATCAACTTCATCCTCAGAAAAGCTTTTTCTATTGATGTTGGGCTTTAAATAATTTATCCACCTCAATCTACAACTTTTTCGGCATCTATTCAATCCTATAAGTGTAACAAAGACATATTTTGACAAGGATAGTTAGATTCTTTAAATAGTAACATAGTTGGATGAAAGATTTCTTACTTCATCCTTTGCAAATCAATTTTACGTAAAATTAAAAAAAATAAAAATAATGTGTGATATGGTTGATTAACATTTGCTTCTATATTGCTAAAAAAAATTGTTTGCTTCTATATAGTTGCTCTATTTAATTAAGTAGTCTTTCTTAACCGAATTATGATTTTATACATCAATTTAGTGCACTTTCTATTTTATTTGAAGTTCTAGGGTAAATCGTGGCTCTCATCCATGATTTCGTTTTGATTATATTGGCACAAACAACTTTTCTTTTATCGTGTTCTATATATGTTTTTTCGTTAAGTAGTTCGGTAGATAAAAATTCACCTTTTTTTCAACGTGAATAAGTGAGGTGTCTGAAATTTGAACCTTAACTCCTACATTATATTACACATTGTCCATATTAATTGTCCATATATATATATATATACTATAAAATTAAATATAAATTGTTGGTAAAATTTACAAACATAAATATATATTTTTTTCAAAAATAGTAGATTAATGTAATATACTCCCTCCGGTCCTATTTATAAGAAAAAGTTGACTTTTTAGATTCATTAAATAATTGATGTATCTAGTCTTGAAATAGACCGAATACATCAATTATTCAATGAATCAAAAAAGTAAATTGTTTCTTATAAATAGGACCAGAGGGAGTATCATACTAAAAATTTAAAAGATAATACATTAATTGGTATCTCATAGTATTAGTTAAAAATCAGTAAATAATAGATTAATACAATATTCCCTCAAGATAAAATAGATTAATACAATATCTCATTTATTAATCAAAATAATAAATAAGCATTGATTTATATACATGGTTCTGTTTTTAAATAAAAACTATAATTCAATATAATGCGATCAATTTAAATATAAACACCACTAACCCCGAGTGCAAGGGTGGATCCAGACATAATACTTTGCTGTTGCTAAATTATGAAAAAAAAACTTGAAGTAAATTATACTAAAAATAAGAAATAACATTGGTTTCTCTCAAGAAAGCATAGGAAATTATTTCCTCATACTATAAAGCAAAAAAAAGACTTTATAAGCGCAATAACTGATAAGCATTCTATGAAAAATCAAAATTCAAAATCAAAATTGGAGATTCAACAAAGAAAGAATCGGGCATTCACAATTGAGATACATACTAATGATGCGACATTTGATACATCAAACATTATATCTTAGAGGTAAATGCTTATATTTTCACTTATTTGTCATGTGTTCGATTCTCACATGTGAAATTCTAGTGTCGCTATAGTCATACTAAGCCATACGGTGGACCCATCCCTACCGGAGTGGTTTGATATTGATTAGTTTTCAGTTTTTATTTGGACTGTTTTGGATATGAGCATAATGCTTGCAAATTTTTGTCAAAAGAAATAACATTTTGACAGGATATTTAGAAAAGAAAATTATACATGGTTAATTTACATTTGGTTTTCTATGAGTGTTTAATTTAAAGTCAAATAGACGGTAAACCAGCGGCATTCAATTCATTATACCTGAACCTGCTCTTTGAGGAATTAAATGCCATTTTCCTTCACCATACTTGTTAATGTAAGCCTTGAGTAAGTTGTCTTCCTCGTATGTCCATGCACCTTTTTTCACGCCTATGGTATTATCCATATCCATACCCACACCTTTAATATCTTCGTATACCCTTTCATTAATCAACTTCATACACAAATATATATAGGCATGGTGTTTCGTGTGTATCACACACATTTACACCCACCTAAAATAAGAACACATATTAATAATTTAACAATCTACATTCACTTGTTTTTGACAAAAAAAAGTAAAAATTCCGTTATTTTAAACTAGGGCACGGCTCTTTTATTGCTTTAATACGTGTAAATTATAAATAATATTTTTTATGAAACTAGTTAGATCTTGATTAAAATTATGCGCGTATAGATGTTTGTGATTTCAAATTGTAACAACATGCTTATCTTTTTAAATTACACAAACAATAAAATAAATATAATATAAGATCTTATCTTTTTCAATGACACTAATAATATAGCATTATTATAGAAAAATTTATTTACGAGTATAATTTTTTTTTTGTGGTGGCCGAGGTTTGAACCCCAGACCTTGCATATTACCATGTGTTGTCCCTACCAACCGAGCTAAGCTCACAAGGACATTTACAGATATAATTGGAATAATAAATAATTTAACCCAAAATCTTCTATTTTCTGTATACATTGTTATAGATAATATAATATTGTTCTTGTTGTATGTAGTGAAGTTGTTCTTATTTTAATTGGATTTAACTATTTTTTTAATTAATAATTTAAGTAATATTATAAACAGGAACATGAAGGTTATTATTGTAAAATTAAAGAATAGTTTTATCAATTTCTCATTGTCCTTGTAACCAAAATGGTTATTATTGTAAACAGGAATATGAAGGTATTATTTTTCTTTTATTTTCAATACATATGTATCAAAAATAAAAATATATATTTAATTATTTATGCAATACTTGACAAAAAAAAAAAATACTTATACAATAAGTGCTTTAAAAGAAAGATGCTTAAAAGACAGAAGTACTATTTTGGTGACAAAAGAGTAGGACATCACTTTCCCTTTCAAAAAAAAACTAGGCCCTTTTCATTTTTCTCCTTTCCTTTCTTTTCATTTCCTTATTGACACATCCTTTTCTTTCATTTTCAAAAGTACATTTATTTTTGACAATCACTTTCACAAGTACTAAAAGTATTATTTTAGTAATATTTTATTTTTATTTTTGAGATATGAATTGTGGCAAGTATCAGATATTTATCCTTAATAGAGTAAACAAGCATTTATTAACGATGGATTAATTTAAATGGTAAATGACTTCAACCTCTTAAGTATATAGTAAAGGGTAAAGGATTTGGTTCATGCATATGGAAAATCCGATAGTGAGGAGAGAATCTATATTGTATGTCCCATAAGTTCCACAACGTGGATTAATCATTGTTAATGGATGGTGGAAACTTTGTATCAATAAAAGAGTAAACAAGTATTTCTCTTTTCTTTTAAAGACTCAATTTAGATAATAGAAGGTTACAAATATATATTTGATGTGTTTGGATGCAGTTTCGAACCACTTACTTTTTTGTAACTAAAAAAAAGAAAAGAATTACTTACTTTTTTTTATGAGTTTGGCCGCAAGATGTAAGAAAGTAAATATGAACAAACATTTTATGATAATGACCCGTATGTATAAATAGTGCAAAACCTTGTGCTCAAAACAAAATATTATCTATTTTATTTTGTCTATAGTTATAATTTTTTTAAATATTTGAAGAATGGCTCTAAGAGTAATCCTCTCGTTCAAACTAAATTTAATTGAAATAACAACATTAATATGTGTATTGAAAGTTATCCTCTCGTTCTCAAATTTGTATTGAGAGTTATATTTTAGTTGATAGTGACAAAAACAATGTAAAAAACAACTTGTTTTGGTTTGTAAATCATGCAGAGTTATGTATGAGTAAAAATGAATGATCCTATAAGTGACTTAGCACAAAATTATAGTAGATAGGAACATTCTATACGTTGAATTCTAATTCCAACTTGGGAATTTTTTTTTCTTTCTAAACTGACATGTTTCTTGTCAACTGATATTGGAGATTGAATTTTCAGGAATGTTTGGTCTCGTGTTTCGAAATTGAGTTGCAGTCTTTAAAAACATTTTTCCATCTGGTTATGATCAATGTAGCCAAGATCAAGTCCCAGCCCCCAGGTCATAGGATCGCACGATCTTACGTGCCACATCACCTCGACCGTGCTTCGACTATGCTCTGATTTAGTTTAGCTCTGTTTCCTCTGTTTTTTTGCCATTTTCCCTTTGTTTCTTCGGTTTTTTTTCTTCCGTTTTTCCTATGTTTCCTCTATTATTTATGTTTTTGTGCTTGGCTCTTCTGTTTTCCCTCTATTTTCACTATCTATTTCTCTCAACTCTATCAACAACCTACCGATCTACGAACCGTGTTACATTCCCCGTGTTTACATTCTTTCATCGGCTGAACGATCCTACGTAGGATCTCGATCCTGACTACATCGGTTATGATAACTCCTTGTCAATGAAATTGTTTTCCCTATAAGAACCAATTTATGCAGCACAATGTTGAAACTTCTCTTTTGGTTGATTAGTGTTTTGACCATAATTGATATTCTAGTGTTAAAAAATTCATATTGTGTTTATTGTCATTCAAATGGGAGAATGTTAGAGTAATTTTTTAATTAATTAAATATGAATTGACATAATCCATTATTTATGAATTATTTTTAATATTTTTAAGGAATAAATTATTATTAATATAAAATATGGTATAATATTATTAACCACTAATTATAGTGCGAAAGAGTACTTTCTCTATTTTGTTTGTTACAGGAGTATGGTATGCTTGGTGTTGGAGAAACGGTATTATTTTTGAGGATCAACATTGGGATATTCAAGATGTGGTGCTAAAGACCTTTTTTCTTACTATCCCAATCTTAGTTTGGACCCACACTCATCACACTTCTTAGCTTATTGGATCCCCCTCCGGAAGGTACACTCAAACTCAATATTGATGGTAGCTTTCTAGAATATTTTGGCTGTTTAGGTGCTGGTGGTGTTGTTCCCACCCATGATGGAGATTGGATAGCTAATTTTTCTCATTATGAAGTTGGAGGTGATGTGTTATTAGCAGAGTTACGTGTTATATTCAGATAGGTTATGATTTTAGTAGTAAAAAAGATTATGTCAACATTATTTGTGAGAGTGATTGTTTGTAAGCAGTTGACCTTATTATTGCTGGTTGTGATCATACCTTGCACACTTATGCTACTGTCGTCCTTCATATTAGAGATGTTTTACATGGAAATGGAAATAGAACATTGGTGCATGTTTTTAGGAACAAAATATGTGTGTAGATTTTATGGTTAAGGAATGATCACATGCAAGGTGCTCTGGTCACTGCACTACTAGAAAAAGCAAAATTAGTGACGGAAAAAATAAAATCTCTCACAAATTCTTTAGTCGCAAAATTTAGTGATATAATTTGAGAGAGATTTCACGTTTTCCCTTACTAAATTTTTCTCACTAATTTTTGAGAAACAACCGCATAACATGGAATCTCTCATCCTGAGAGATAAACTTGAAACTTAATTTTGTCTTTTCCCTCATTTTTCTTTTTGTCTCGTTACATTGTAACGCTGCCAAAAAAATTAACCACTAATTATTGATGAATAGTTTAATTGGGCTGTTGTTTCTTAATAAACTGTGATTGGTCGGATCATTTACTTTTTTTTGAACAAATCAAAATGATCATTTACTTAAGTCTAACTAGAGGTCTCTACCCTCATCCATTTAACTATTTAAACTTTATTCCATTCTAACTTCACATGTATGTTTCTATCAACTGAGTTAAACTCACATAGATAATTTTTCTCTAATTTTTTGTAAAATATTTGTGTCAAAAATATCATTTCACTAATATAATTTGGTGAAATATAATTAAAGTGTAATACTTCAAGAAATTCTATTATTACACATGACTTTTTGCGGGAAAAATCTGCACTACTGTATGACAGTTTTACATGAAAAAAATAGCGACTTCTTGTCGGTTACATGAAGAAAAAAAATGGCAGTAAGAGTAAGACGGTTCAAATGTGTACGCTTGGATATCTGTTGTTTAATAATATAGGCCATATACATTCAATACCGTTAGAAACTAAAAAAAATGTCAGTAAGAGTAAGACGATTCAAATGTGTACGTTGGAGTTAATACTTCACATCCTAATTAATTTTGAAAATAATTCATGGGTTATGATAACTTGCGTCTTAAAAATAGAAGTATAAGTTAAGAAGTTAAAAAGAAAAGTAAAAAAATAATTTTGTATTGAGAAGATAAAGTTTAAACTTGTATCAAGAATGTTACGGTAGGTGACGACTCTACGAGACATGCTACTCTCTTAATCCTTAATTATAAGATTATTAACAAAAATGATCTTTCATAAGGCCTTTTTAAAAAAATAACAGGAATTAAGAAAACTAAAAATGGTAATAAATTTGATTGTAATTACTATTGTTTTTACAAATTTGTTCTTTAAAAGAGAGAGTTAGTGTATGTTTTCAATGTAGTATTTAATGCTGATTGAAGAAAAAGATATAAAATAAATAGGGGTATGTTGGTAAAGAATTAATTAATGTACTTGAAAAAAGCAAAGGAGTCTTATAAAAAGAGACAAAAAAATTTCTCAAAAAGGTCTTATAATTAGGGACGGAGGTAATATAAGATTCTTTAGAAATTTTTAGACGCATTTATTATTATTTTTTCAAATATAACACTTATTAATCTATCAATTTGTCTTAGAAGATAAAATGTGCCTTTACATATTTAGAGTAATTTCCTTTTCAAAAAACAATACTAAGAGTAATTTAATAATAGTCACACAACTTTCAGACAAATTTATTACTCGAACAATTTTGCTCACAAATTTTGTTTATGACAAAGGAAGTAGTAAACAAAAGTATGAAGAGAAAGGGACCATAGGAAGTGTTTCTATATATAGTCCAAATTATGAGATTTCTTTATGATGTAAGTCACACATTGCAATGTTATTTGTGATAACTTTTTTTTTATACTCACGCTATATTTTTTACTTTCTATCTCTATTGTTTTGGTTTTTCGTGTCAATATTTACTTTTCTTTGTCAATCAGTAAATCTATTATTATCCTATAAATTATAATGCAAATAGTTGTTCAAATATTATACATTTATGGTTTATAGCGAGGCCTAGTGTGAAATAATGACTTAAGTTTGAAGTACCTTGTCCGAACCTATAAATTAAAGCATAACAATTTTTTTTTGGGAAATGAAACTTTTATTTTAGTTCTAATAAAGTTGAAGATTTGTGCCGTTGCATTATGCCATGAATTTTTTTTTGTTGTTACAATGTTGAGCAAAACAAACAAAATGAAGAGGAAAAAAAAGTATATAGACTAGTCTCTCATAAAGAAAGTTCCAACGGCATCTATCTTTAAGGTGTTCAAGAGATAATTCGGCAGGGTAATATGATGAAGGAGGTTTACGTCTAATGAGGCTCCAAGTTTAGCCATAATCATTGGTGGTGTGTCTCTATCAAATATACCACAAATAATTTTTCTTTAAATCATATTCATTCATGTGGTGGTTGAGGATTGTTTAAGGTAACTGGAGGTTGGTCTTCAATATAACCGGAGGTTGGTTGGATTCTATGGTTGTTTTGACTCTTGAGAGCAATAAAAACTTGTTGAGACACTACAAAAAGTTCCAATGGCCGATTTATACCAGTTAGAAACTCACTTAGCGATCGATTTAGAGAGTTATTATACAACTCAATCTCTTGTTATTTTTTATTTTTTTACAAAAACAAAATTAACTCGTTTCATTAATAATAACTGTCTTAATAAAAAATGGCATATGATCATGAATTTGGGGACTAGCATAAGATATTGATGTTCTAGCTAACAAGTCAGCAACATTATTTGCTTGTCGCCTAATGAAACTTATCTTAAAGTTTTGGTAAATTCTCAAAGAAGCTTTGCAAGTCTCTAGAATAGCGCCGAACATGGAATTGGTGTTGAGTTTCCTAACGATGTTGTTAGGCGTCAACCACTTGCTTGCACTCAATTTTGATAGACACATTAGACAAACCCAAGCTACCAAGCCACTTTATCGCTTCCTTTAATCATTTTGCTTCCGCCTTGTGAGATCGTGGTAATCCTGAAAACCAAGTTGTCCTAGCTTTTATATATGTCTTCCTCTCAGACACATGCCAATGCTGTAATAGCCTTCCTCCTTGAAAATTGCCACATCGATATTGCACTTTGTCTCCCTCTCTTCTGGTTTCCTCCATCTACTTTGTTCATGTTTGAAAGACCCGTTGTTGTTCAGCTCTTCTTCGCTACGACCCTTATTTGCACGAGCTGCAGCCATTGCAATAAGGTTTCGCGTGCCATAGGTACATACATACAAGGGCTTGTATCAATATCGCTTCAGAGCTTTTCGTTACCTCGCTTTCATATGCACCATAAAGTCATGACAAAAGTCTAAAGTTGTTGTTGAGGTAGTTGCTCAATAGCAATGCTATGAAGATTGAAATAATGCAGTAGATAAATTAATTGCCAAATAGATAATTTTTAATAGTAAGAACTCCTGCCAATATGATGCATTTATCTTGGTGCGTAGTGTTATACTTCATTCGGTCATTAGTATAAACAAAATTTCACTTTGTAGATTCAGTAAATAACTAATGTATCTAGTGTATACTAGATACATTAATTATTCTATGTACTGAAATGTGAAATTTTACTTATAACAGTAACCGGAAAGAGTATTTTCTAAAATGATGAGAAAAAAGGTCAAGTTGAGAGATTTGGCTAGTTAATCAACGGGTTTAGGGAAGTTGTAAGTGATGATTGGCCGGTGGATGAGAATGTCATAAAAAACACAAGAAATAGAGTTTGAACTGTGTTGACAGTTTTAAAAATCATTTTGTTTTTATATGTTCCTAATCAAATATATTTTACTCATAGGTTAGTGTGATACTCAGGAGAGATAAATAGCATTAAAAGAAAACGAGACAACGATTTTTATACTCAGTTCACAATAAAAGTTTATAGAGTTAATTAAGTTTTAGTCCCTATAAATATTCACAATTTTATTTTTAGTTTTTACAAAATAAAATCACACTTTTTAGTCCTTTTGACATTTTTCTTAAGTATTTTAGGGATCAAAACTATTGATGGAAATTTTTGACAGGGACTAAAAGTGCTTGTGGAAAAATTTATAGAGACTAAAAATGCTGATGAAAAATTTTATAGGGATTAAAATGTGTAAATTTATTTTTTGAGGATTGAAAACAAAACTTTAAATTTATAGGGACTAAAAACTTAATTAACCAAGTTTATATATCTGGGCATCATCATCAATAGAGATTTTCTTCGGTGCAACTAGGACTCAATCTAACAAAACTATTCTTTATCCTACTTCTAGGTAAATGAGGTGAATACTATTCTTTATCTTTTTAATTGTTGTGTGAGATTATTCGTACCAAAATCACATAAGGAATTAACTGCAAAATATGATTGCACAACACAAAAGTTGAAGTGATGAATGATACAAATATTCAATTAACTTGTTTGATTGAGATGATCAACAAATTGATTAATTATTTGAAAAGTTTATTAGTTACACTTAATCAATGAATAATGGATGTGGTAAATCAATTAATCAAATTAATTACTTAAACAATAATTAATCAAATTGAAAACTTAATTCAAATATATTTGATCACAAGAAATTTAAGAACCCCTTTTTGAAGAAATTGAATCTTTGACAAGATTCATAGGTTTAATTAAATTCTTAATAGTTTATGAACAAACCCTAAATTAAGTAATTTAAAATTGAAATTAAAGAGATAATAGAAAATATAGATCAACACCCAAATTAGTTTCATCCACGTCGCCCTTGCTAGTGAGATACTCATTTCCCAATGTCAAATACATTGGAGTTTCTTTCCTTCCAGATAATGACCTTTAAAGAGTTTATTGAAATGTTGCAATCAAAACTCTATTCCTTCAACCAAGCTATTCAATCTCTAGCGTCTTCTAGCCTTCTGTAATGTCTTCTTTAGACTCTACAGCTTGAAGAATTTTGGCAGATATGTCCTTTGACTTGAGAGCAATGGACTTAGACTTTTTGGATGAATCATCCCCTACTTACTCTATCTCACGACTTTTCAGAGAGCGTATCAAGTTATCCAAACTGACTTTGTTTATGTCTTTTGTTTTATGAATGGCAACTAACTTAGGTCTCAATCTGACATGAAGACTCCTCAAAATGCTCTTGATATGACCTAGTGTAGTATAACTCTTATTTAGAACTTTCAGACCAAAGACAAGAGTTTGAAACCTTGAGAGCATGGTTTCAATATCTTTACCGTCTTTCATTCTGAATAGCTCATACTGTTGAGCCAGAAGGTTAGCCTTGACTTATTTTACTTGTTGGTTACCTCCATAAGTTGAACAGAGAGACTCAAAGATGCTCCTAACCAACATGAGTCTTTTCAGCGTGTTTTGTCCTCACTCGCACGCTTACCGAAAAACTTCTCAGTAGATCACTCATCCAAATATTACTCCAAGTCAAGCACGCTTAACTATGGAGTTCTTATGGAATGGGCTACCAAAAAGAATATTCATCTTGTTGATATAGGTAGTATCAAACAATTCTTATAAGTCTTCCTTCAACCATGCAGTCTCATATCTGCACGGCCTCAGGACCCCTCTCATTCTGATGTGACTCGGTTCCTCTAGAAGTTGTCGGGAGCCGCACATTGTCATGTCTTGTGCACCGACGACCACTCCCCGCCCTCGTCAGCCTTGGGTATTACATGCCCACCAGCTTCTGCTTGGTTCGTCCTCGAACCACCCTGTACTGGGAGAGGTCTGCTCTAATACCATTTGTAACATCCCAGACAACTTTAAGCATTGTCGACTGACCCTACAAACCAACATGAGTCTTTTCAGCATGTTTTGTCCTCACTCGCACGCTTATTGGGAAACTTTCCAGTAGGTCACCTGTCCAAAGACAGCTCCAAGTCAAGAACGCTTAATTGTGGAGTTCTTATGGAATGAGCTACCTAAAAGAAGATGCAACTTGTTGATATAGGTAGTACCAAACAATTCTTATAAGCATTCCTTCAACCATGCAGTCCCATACCTACACAGACTCAGGATCCCTTTCATTCCGATGTGATTCGGTTCCTCTAGAAGCTGTCGGAAGCCACACATTGTCATGTCTTGTGCACCGGCGACCACTCCCCATCCTCGTCAGCCTTGGGTATTACAATTTCAACCAAAATGTCACGAACCCTATTATGCTTCTTTTATATCTTTTTATGTGCAGGAATTCGATTAGATTTAACTGGAATATCAATACCATCTTCAACGATATCCCAAAGTTCTTCATCAATACCAAAAGTGTTACTGTAAATTTTAATTTTCCACCAAAAATATTGTTCAACATCTCCATTGAAAGTTGAAGGTCTAGAAGAGTAAGAGTTTTTATCAAAGGTGGAATTGTTGTAATCATGAGACACAACATGATCAGAACCAACATTGGAAGTGATAGTAGAATAAGACATGTTTTTCTTAGGATCTTAATATGTTACACTGTTAAGTGTTGAATCAACACACCATGAGCTATAGTACCAACCGAAGGTCAGAAAAACACAAGAAGGAGGGAATTGAATTGTGTTGTCATTTTTGAAAATCTTTTTAAGTGTTTAAACAAAACAGAGCAAACACAAAAACACACACACACACACACACACACACACACACACACACATATATATATATATATAGAGAGAGAGAGAGAGAGATAACAGGGATAAAGCAAATTATCCTGGTTTATCCCATAATTTGAGGTCAATCCAGTCCCTTTGCACTTTCAATAGAATTTTCAATATAGTCAAACAAGATTACAATTTGTCAAACATACTAGCTTGAGACTTCCTTGCCTCACACAAGAGGACTTATACAACCAGAGTTTACAACAAATAAGATTGGTTGTTAGACTGTACTCAGAGAGTGGTAAACTAAACTTGAAGTTTAATTAACTTCTGACACTAAGAAATTCTAAGATATGAAGTTTGTGAGAATTTTCTAAGTGCTTTTGCGCTTTTGAATTTGAAAGAATTTTGTCACTTGAAAAATATGTGTGTTCACTTAATTTCTTCAAACTGCTCAGGTCCTCGTATAAGAGAGAAATGAGAGAGTTGTTGTTTGAAGAGTGTTAGTGCATCAAATTCGTCCTTAGGAAGCTTTGAATCAGTTTTGAAAACTTTGCCTCTAATGGATAATGATGTTGAATAGACATAGGTCCTTTGTTTCTAATTCAATGATTCGTTACATTCTCTTTGCCACTGAATTTCTTTGTTTGTTTTTGCACGTGGTCAAAAGAAGATAAACAATACTATCAGAACTTTGAAAGCGACGTTTCTCCAAAAGAAGACAAAATTGGTCAGAGTCACCCAGACTGCTGATGTGTCCTTCATATCTTGCTTCCTTCTGAGTTTTTTTTTTTAAGAAAAGGAAACTTGCCAAGAGACAAGCCCTATAATATATATATATATATATATAAAGAAAAATATGAGGATACAAAAAAGAGAGGGGGGACAAGAACCTGACCCTCACAAGCTAGCAAAATCTAAAACAAGGAAAACCAATTCTATTCCTACCAAAATATATACCAATATCCTTCTGAGTTTGAATCCATCATAGCTTGTTCTTATCAGAGTATTCAAAGCTTGATGCATCTTCTAATCAAAGTTTTGACTTCTTCTTGACCTTTCTTTATATTATCTTCTAAATCGTCGGAATTTTCCAATGCTTCTCTTGAGTTCCAAAATGTTTTCCTTTGTGTTCAGAGGTTGATGCATCAAAACTAAAAACTTGACTTTGAAGTTAGAATTTAATTATACGGACCTGACACTAGAAAAAACATTAGAGTACTCAACTGCTCTTTCGTACATTATTGTTATCAAAACTTTAGAGACACTGTTCTAAAACTCACTTTGCTTCAACAATACCAACCCAAAAAGTTAATGCATAAAAGAAAATCCAAATATGGAGCAAAGAGACTTGAAACCAAATTGAAAAAAAAAATGCAATGTGAATTGACAAGCACCGTACCATATCTTGATAGCGGCGAATGAACCAAGACACTTTGAGAAAAGTATTCACTGATTTACATATGCTTTCACAAGCAGAATAATAATGTAATAAGTTTATAACCAAGACACTTGGAGGGACTTGGTCTTTGATAAAGATGCTCACAATTCTTAAGAAATATAACTTTAAGGATCCGAAGACTCTAATTCAAAACTTAGAATGATAATCCTTTGATTTGTTTAACTTTTTCAATACTAATACATGAAGTGTAAAAACATCATATGCACTATTTGCTCAAAATAGGGTTAGATAAGAGCAAAGGAGAGATAATACACCCAACACCAGGAAGGCGACCAGTGACTGCCATATCAAGGGGAGAAAGTTTTTCTTTTTAATCAAATATATATCTTGGAAGTCACTGCGATATGATCAAGGGGAAAGAAGTGAAGACATTTCAGTTAATAAATCAAGAAAGTCCTAAAAGTAAATGCTTCAAGAATTGTAGTAATAACATAAAGGAAAATGTGCAAATCGGATGATAAATACTATCAAATTTACGAAACAGTGCAAAATAAATCAAAAAATGTTACTGTACAAAATAATTTGAAAAGGAGGGAAGGAGAAGATTCAATTTTCAGTGAACACTTAAGAAAAAAAGATCTTACCACTTTGGAAAAACATAATAATTAGGAATTTACTTAATAACAAGCAAAAAAACACTTCAGAGGGAATACTCACTCAATACAAAATTGGATGCAAAATATTAAAATAACATAATTGGATTATATAGCTAGAGCAACTTCATCATCTGTTGGGTCACTGTACTGCTGCTAAAAACCGGATCAAACATGTCATATCCCCATTTCCATGGTCTGGTGAACTAGGGAAGCGACCTTTTTGAATGTTGTTGAGGCTTGAGAGGTCGGACACTATTCATTTTTAGGAAATGATGAGAGACATTGTTAATTTAAACTTTAAAATGTCCTCATTCAAAACCAGAATCATAAACTGCCATTGCTTGATTGCGTAGACATTACAAGAAAACTGCAATTTAGCGTCGGCCAAAAACCAAAAGCTAACAGGGTAAAACCAGATGCTATCATTGTTTTAGCGACAGACTAGCGTCGGTGTCAGGGTAAGGCTAGAAAAGTTGAAGCTAACGGGTAGCATTGGTTACGGGCATATGAGGCCGCACTTAGCGTCGGCTTGGCCGAGTACAAGCCCAACTCAATTCTCAGCCGAGGCTAATATATCCAACATCCAAAAAGTCAACCTAATGATGAAGAGTCCGAGCGACCGACGCTAAAGAAATTATTTAGTCTGTGTGTCCGATGCTAAAATTACCCATGAAAAAAGTCAGCAATAACAATTAGCGTTGGTTTGGCCGACACTAAACTGCAAAAAATAAGAAATAAAAATTCCCCAGAACTGCACCAAATACTCTGATTTGCACCAAATACTACGAAATAAGAATAACCGTCAAATCAACCATAAAAAGTTACAATGCAAATACATCAACACTTTCAGAGTAATTGCCGTTCTAAGACTACAAATTAGTGTAAAACTACAAAATAACGAAGTTATGACTACAAAATCATACCCCAAAAACTGATAATGCAATAATGACATAGAAAACAAGTTTAGAGTAACAAATTCATTCTAAACAAGTTTAGAGTAACAAATTCATTCTAATACTAATAATTCATATAAGTGGATTTTTAGCATATAACTTGAACGTGGATTGGAAAATTTCAGCATATTTATGTAATGAAATTCTATGAGAATACATCATGTTATTGCCTTACTGGCGGGTTCTATTCTTTGGGTTCAAATGGTTTTTAATTTACATCGATTGTGTCTTTAGTAAAAGATCGGGGCTTTTTACTCTGAGCTTCTCACTTGAATCTTTATTCTTTGCTAATTTATCGACACCTTTAGATTAAATATTAAATTGTTAAATTTAAAATAGTTTATTTATTAAATTAATGATATGTTTAGGTCTTAAAATGACATGTCAAAATAAAAATCACTTGTAAAATGCAAATATGAACTTTGTTTAAAAAACAGGGACCTAACATGCAAATATGAACTTTGTTGAAAAAACAAGGACTAAAATTGATAACAGAAAGTTTAGACGACCATAGTCAAAAGAAATCTGAGTTAAAACATGAGAAAAACAAAAACAACCTTCAGTCCTTTAAAATAAACGAAACATAATGAATTTAAAGGGAAACAAAAGCATCTAAGAAGAAATATAAATTGTAAAAAAGATAAAATAAAATTGATAAATAAAAATGTACTTAATGAAGTTTATACAAAATAAATATAAAAATCTTTTATGATCTTTATTTATTTGGATACAAATATCTTTTGAGTTGCTTCTCAATTACGCTAACATATAAAGATATTTCGTAAAAATCACTTCTAGAAAATTCGTCTTTTTAGGTTAAACGACCCGAGTTCCTTCTCAAGTTTGTCAATATAAAAAGATTCCCTCTCACATAGTTTCCTCTCACTTTTCCACCACAAACCCTAAAAATTTCAATTCACTTTTACATTTTCTCACTAAAACAAACAAATTCCCTCTGACTAATCGAGTCGTCTTCATTTCTCGTTCGCTTCACCCAAACCCACCGCTATTTTTTTCTTCGTAGATAGATTCATTCGCTCACCCTCCCTCCTTAGACGATTCAAGTTCTTTAGTCGCTTTTCCTGTCAGATCATCACTTTCTTTTGAATCGACGATCTGATAATTGGGTTATCCGTGAAATTGATGTTTGTAGGTTTACCTGGTATCAACAATCTAATAACTTGAGATTTACCTGGTAAGGAATTTTTTTTTTGTCTTCAATCTCTCAATCTTATTTTCACGGTGCAGGTTACAATTGTGGTCCAAACTCTAAAGTATATGGAGATGGAAAATCTTGTGGTTGGGAGAAATAAAAAGGTTAGCGTTGACATACCTGATGATCTTGCCTTTTCCATTTTGTCAAAAATGTCTATAAAATCTTTAAAGCGTATGGAATGTGTTTGCAAATCGTGGACCCTCTTGTTCGAAAACCCTTATTTCATGAGTTTGTTTCGCAAGAAATTCTTATGTCATAATCATTCTTGTTATGATGATGATTCTTCTTTTCTAGAACTTCAATTTATTCGTATCAATTTCGAAGATTATAAGTATGTGTTGTATTCTCTTTCTGGTGAGAGGTTTGAGAATAAAACCAAATTAGATTGGATAAATCCATTTCAAGAAGAAGACCCTGAATTTGATGTTGTGGGAACCGGTAGTGTTAATGGGATACTTTGTCTAACTAGTTACACTGAGCCAAATAATAGAGTTGTATTGTGGAATCCAACTACCAAGGAATTTAAGGTTATTCCAACTAGCCTTTGTGAGTCTGTACGCCATGTGGATGTTGAAATTACTAGACATGGTTTTGGTTATGATTCTACTAGTGATGATTATAAGGTAATTCGACAAGTATTGTATGCTCCGAAGAGTGACATTGATAGTGAGAGTGACAGTGATGATGAATCATTAGAAGATATATCTTATAAACTCTTTTGGGAGATATATAGCCTACGAAGTAACTCCTGGAGGAAATTTGATGCTAATCATGTCCCTAATAATTATAGTGAAGAAGGAATGTGTCATGATGGAGTGTATCACTGGTTGGGTGAAGATCAATATGACAGTGAATCTTATCTATTGTCTTTTGACCTAAGCAATGAGATATTCCTTATAACACACATGCCCTCAGAGATTGACAGTCTTTATGTTGGATATAGATGGAAAGACTTGTTGATATTAAATGGTTTCTTTGCTTTAATCTCAGCATGTGTAGAATATGATACTTTTCATATATCAGTTTTGGGTGAACTTGGTATAAAGGAATCATGGATAAAACTCTACACCGTCTATCTCGTACCTTACATTGAGCGTCCTATCAATGCTAGAAAAAATATATATATATTCGCTCAGGTAAGGCAAGGCATACTAGTTTCTACTGATTCAAGCACCCTGATGGTTGAGCAGCTCGGTTATGTAGGACGACATGCATTTTTTAGTAAAACAATAGTTTATAAAGGAAGTAATCTTCCAATTGGAGGAATAAACCAATAATTTACCTTGTACTCAAAGTGGCCTTCATGTTCGACATATCATAATTATTATGTATTAAACAGATTGAGAAAACAGTTGATACTATAAATCTTGCTTTATCAATTTTATTTTGTTGGTTGATTCTATTTCTATTTTAAAAATTGCTACAATATTCTGTAAAATGACTTGTTTATTAGTTCTAATTTGTAAAATTGACTATAACACTAAATACAATATTCTGTAAGTTGATCTTTTAATTTTATTGAAATAAATCATAGAAGTATACTTTCTTATTGAAAATCATTGTTTATGTTAGGCAGAATCATTCGGTAACAATTTCTTTATGCATTAGAAGAATAAAGAAAAATCTCTTTTGCACTTTTTTTTTTTTAACAAAAATAAGTGATATTCATTCTTTCAAATTGATAGAGTACATCGATAAAATATAAATTCAAAATCACTAAAAACAAAAAAGATGAATCTGTGAACAATTTCACAACATCCATGTTAATAGCATAAAATAACTAAGCATCTATACCTACAAATATGACTATATTCAAATCTTGAGAGGAGGGTTCTACAATTGGTGTGATTAGGAGAAAAGGTGGACGTTCATTGGATTTTGTCTTGTGAAGCATCAAGCATGCATCATATAGAGATTAAGAGTTAGGCTTTAAGAAGCCAAATATATTTTAGGTTAAACTACACTTTTTGGCCCCTAAGTTTCAAATTGTTGCGATTTTAGCCGCCTATTAAAAACGATGGCAAAAGTGACCCCTCATGTTTAGGGAAATATGCTCTTTTGACCCCCAACATAAGGGAAATATGTTTTTTGACCCCTTATCTTTACAAAAAGTTGCGATTATGGCCCCTTTTTTGAGACACGTGGCGTGTTCTCAGCAATTTTGGGATGAAAGGGGCCAAAATTGCAATTTTTTTTATAAGGGGCCAAAATTGTAACATTTCGAAACTTAGGGAGAAAAAAGTGCAATTTAGCCTATATTTTACTTAAACTATGATGTTGAGTTGTTGTTGTGGTGATAACGTGACATCCTTTACCGCTTGAAGGTTTGTTGTTTCAACAAAAAAATAATAATTTAAAATGCATTTTCATTTTTCTTAAAAAAAAAAAAAAAAAAAATTAAAAATTTTTTTTATTTTTCTTAAAAAAAAAAAAAAAAACATTTTCATTTGGTATGCACTATCCTTCAAGCGGTAATGGATAAGAGAAAGAGATGCGATGGATATATAGCATCAGTTATCGAAAATTTGTTAAAACCTTGTGAGATTTCATTTGTGGTATTGGCATCACAGTATTTAAAGGTAACTTTGGTATTTATTTATTTTTTGAAAAAGTTAAATTAACTCACCTAAATTAATACTAGAGAGAATCGAACTTAAATAGGCACTAGAGAGAATTGAACGAACACTCTCAAGTCCTAAGCCAATACCACTAGACCAACACAAGTGGATTAACTTTGGTATTTAATTGATTATGAAAAAAAATTATATTAGTTGTGTTACCCTTTTGCTCTTCTTGAGAGATTTGGATACAATTAATTAATTAAATTGAGTATGTATCATTTCTAAAATTTCCTTATAGAAATATATTTGAACTTTTTTCTTTCTCAGGTAAGTGTTTTACACCTTCGAATTAACACAACTTGTATATCATTGTAATTGGCAGATGAGGTTCAAATACACGATTGATAGACGAGGTTCAAATATTAAATCAATCACCACCTTAGGTGAAGAAAAGAATTCAACAAAGATTAACCTTTTGTTGTTGCTGAAACAAAATGTGGTATTGTATGTCTCATATTAATGTGCACGAAGTTTAGTGCTTTTCAAATTCAATTTTTTTCTAGTATGAGATTATCAATATAAAATTTAAGTAGCAATTTTGAAAATAAAAATAAAATCAACCGCCAAAATAAGATTTATAAAGCAAGATTTGAAGTATCAAATGGTTTCTTATTTTAACTTGTACAGTATAATGAAGATATGTCCCAACAAATGGCCACATTTTTTTTAATGGAGTGTAAATGAATTGCAATGCCCTGAGTAGATTAGATAAAAACAAGAGAAATGACAAGAAAACCGAGGGGACATGAAGCCTAACCCAATATAAGCGCAAAAAAAAAAAGATTAAATAAAATTCAGCCCAAAAGGGTTTGCTAACACAAAACTTAAACCTCTCCAAAAAAAAACTCTAAACTTAATCCAAAGTGAATCAATCACTACACACCCAGTGCACTATTCAGCGTGTCCACGTACAAGCACGAAACCAAATTGCAAAAGAAAGAGGTGCATAGGTTGACCAACATCGGACCAAGATTCTTGAGAGTAGGGAGTGAATCTGACCACCAACACGGTAAATATAGAATCAACTCGAACCAAACCATTTACCGCAACAATCCACAACAAATTAACAGCTATTTCTGGACCAAAACTCCGAATTCAATCACTATGGAATAAACTGGATTTCACGACGAGGACGACCACCAAACACAAGCGTTGTGTCGACAAACCTAACCAGGAAAACAGCAGATCTCAACAGATCTGGAAGAATCAGAAATCAAAGGTGGTGAATCAATACGACGACGTGTTTGCGGCAGCATAACAACTCACATTCACAACATATCTCACAGATGTGATACAAGGTAAAATTATAACAACCACTACAATCATATTACTCTTGGATGTGCGAAAGCAAGAAAAAAATTATTGGTTTATTCCCCAATTGGAAGAGTATTTTGTTTATAAATTATTGTCTTAGTCCAAAATCTATATCCTACAAAACTGAGCTCCTCGACCGTCAAGGTACTCAAGTCAATACAAACTAGTATGCCACCCTTTACTTTAGAGAATATATATCTCTTATTTCTAGATGTGATAGGATGTTAAATGCAGGGTAGGGGACAAACAATGTAGAGTTTAGTCCATGGTTCTTTCACTCCAATTTCACCCAAAATTGATAGATGAAAAATATCATTTTTTTCACAATATGATATTAAAGCAATGAATCCATTTAACGCCACCAAATCTTTCCATGCGAATTGAAAATTATGACTATGACACTCTGAGGGTATGGGTGTTATCATGAAGGCCTCTTTGCTTAGATCAAATGATAATAGATCTATGTCATCATCTTTATCATTGTCATAGCCATCTTCACCCAACCAATGACACACTTCATCCAAGCAAATTCCATATTCTCTATAATTATGAGGGATGACTTTAGAATCAAGTTTCCTCCATGAGTTACTTCGTAGGCTGTATATCTCCTAAAAGAGATCGTAAGATACATCCTCTAATGATAAATCATCAATGTCATTATCAATGTCAGTTTTTGGATTATACTTTGCCTGTCTAATCAGTCTAATCAGCTTATATTCATCTCCAATAGAAACATAGCCAAAACCATGCCTAGTAATTTCAACATCCACATAGTATGCAGACTCACGAAGGCTAATAGGAACAACCTTAAATTCATCGGTAGTTGGATTCCACAAACAACTCTATTATTTGGTTGTGATTTACTAACTAGACAAAGAATACCATTAATGTTACCGGATCCCACCACATCAAATTCAGGGTCAGCCTCTTCAAATGGATTTGGCCAATCTAATTTAGTTTTATTCTGACACCTCTCGCCAGAAAGAGAATATAATACAAATTTAAGTTTAGAACCGATGGTCGCAGTTTCAAGTTGGAGTAAAGAGGTATCATTGTAATAAGTATGATTCTGACATAATAAATTTTTGCGAAACATGCTCATGAAATAAGAATTTTTAAATAAGCTCGACCACGATTTGCGTACGCATCCAAAACGATTCAATGATTTCACAGATCCAAAATAAGCGTTTTACAACTTAGAATTCATGATCCTTTGCCCAGAATGGCCAACAATCATTGACGATTCGAGTTAAAAAAAATTAACATGACTTGTATATCATTGTAATTGACAGACCAGGTTCAATACACGATTGATTGACGAGATTCAAATATTAAATCAATCACCACCTTAGATGAAGAAAAGAATTCAACAAAGATTAACCTTCTGTTGTTGCTGAAACAAAATGTGGTACAATACAAACAAAGAGGTATTATATGTCCCATATTAATGTGCACGAAGTTTAGTGCTTTTCAAATTCAAGTTTTTTCTAGTATGAGTTGATTTTCATCAATATAAAATTATAGTAGCAATTTTGAAAATAGAAATAAAATCAACCACCAAAACAAGATTTATGAAGCAAGATTTAAAATATCAAATGGTTTCTTAATTTAACTTGTGCATAATAATGAAGATATATGTCCCAACAGAAGGCCACATGTTTTTTAATGGGTGCAAATAAATCTGCACTACCCTAAGTAGATTAGATTAAAAAAGAGAAATTACAAGAAAACCGAGGGACATGAAGCCTAACTCACTATAAGCAAAAAAACAACAGATTAAATAAAATTCAGCCCAAAAGGGTTTGCTAACACAAAATGTATTCCAAAGTGAATCAATCACTACACACCCAATGCACAATTCAGCTTGTCCGCGTACGAGCAAGAAACCAAATTGCAAAAGAAAGAGGTGCATAGGTTGACCAACATCATAAAAAGATTCTTGAGAGCAGAGAGTGAATCCGACCGCCAACACGATAACTATCGAGTCCACTTGCACCAACCATTTACTGTGATAATCCACAACAAATTAACAATCATTTCTATCATAACAGTCTGAATTCAATCACTATGGACTGAATTGAATTTCACGATGAGGACGACCACCAACCACCAACGATGTGTCGACAAACCAAATCAGAAAAACTCCAGATCTCAACAGATCTGGAAGGATCAGAAATCACAAGTTATGAATCAACACGACAGTGTGTTTGCGGCAGGATAACAACACACATTCACAACATATCTGACATCCGCGATACAAGATAAAATTATAACAACCACCCCAATCATATTACTCTTGGATGGGCGAAAGTAAGAAAATAATTATTGGTTTATTCCTCCAATTGGAAGACTACTTTGTTTGTAAATTATTGTCTTACCCCAAAATCTATATCCTTCAAAATTGAGTTGCTCGACCATCAGGGTACTCAAGTCAATACAAACTAGTGTGCCATCCTCTACATTAGAGAATATATATCTCTTATTTTCAGATGTGATAGGACGTTCAATGCAGTGTAGGGGAGAAACAATGTAGAGTTTAGTCCATGATTCTTTCATACCAATTTCACCTAAAACAGATATATGAAAAGCATCATTTTGTGTATAATGTGATATTAAAGCAATGAATCCATTTAAAACCACCAAGTCTTTCCATGCCATTTGAAAAATTCGATTGTCACACTCTAAGGGTATGGGCGTTATCAGGAAGGCCTCTTTGCTTAGATCAAATGATAATAGATATACCTCGTCAACTCTATCATTGTCATAGCCATCTTCACCCAACCAATGACACATTCCATCCAAGCAAATTCCATCTTCTCTATAATCATAAGGGACATTAGAATGAAGTTTCCTCCACGAGTTACTTCGTAGGCTATATATCTCCCAAAAGAGTTCATAAGATACATCTTCTAATGATAAATCATCAATGTCATTATCAATGTCACTTTTTAGATTATACATTACCTGCCTAATCAGCTTATATTCATCTCCAATAGAAACGTAACCAAAACCATGTCTAGTAATTTCAACATCCACATAGCGTATAGACTCACGAAGGCTAATAGGAACAACCTTAAATTCATCGGTAGTTGGATTCCACAATACAACTCTATTATTTGGTTGTGATTTGCTAACTAGACAAAGAATCCCATTAATACTACCGGATCCCACCACATCAAATTCAGGGTCAGCCTCTTCAAATAGATTTGGCCAGTCTAATTTAGTTTTATTTTGACACCTCTCGCCAGAAAGAGAATATAACACAAATTTAAGTTCAGAATCGATGGTCACAGTTTCAAGTTGGAGTAAAGAGGTATCCTTGTAATAAGAATGATTCTGACATAATAAATTTTTGCAGAACATGCTCATGAAATAAGGGTTTTTAAATAAGCTAGACCACGATTTGCGTACGCATCCAAAACGATTCAATGATTTCACAGACAATTTTGACAGAATAGAGGAGACAAGATCATCAGGTATATCATTTCTAACCTTTTTAATTTTTGCCGCAACAGATTTCTCCATCTCCATCAACTTTAGGGTTTGGCTTGATGTTGTAAACGGCGCCGTGAAGTTAAGGGCTGTTTTTGTTTTCAAGAGTTTATAGATCAATATGAATATTAAGGTTTATATAAAAGTCAATCTTCTTATTTATAGATGGAGAAAACTTATGTGTGGTACCCTACATCCGGTTAGTGTTGTTCTCCCATCAACATATGACACGTCAATTATTTTAGGCTTAAACGCACTATTCACCCCTTAAGTTTGCAAAAGTAGCGATTTTGGCCCCCTTTTAAAAACAAGTGGCAAAAGTGACCCCCATGTTTACCCCCTTTTGCAAAACCTCAATTTTGACCCAATCAACCATACGTGTCATGCCACCTGGTATATTTTTTATTTTTATTTTAATCCATAAATTCCAAGCGTATAATTAAAGAAATAAAAAAAAAGTATAATTACGAAGAGAGGGCACGTAAGTGAAGTGACAACAACATGAACATAGCACCAAGGGTGTGCGATGTGGAAGAAGAAGAGAGAAAACTTAGAGAAGTGAGGGACGTGGGAAAAGCGGAGAATTTAAGTTTCTTATATTAAAGGGAAAATAAATTGATTTTTTGCATTCGAGACGGGCTTGGGTATGGGTTCGAGGTGGATACTTATATCCCTATGCCTGTCCCGTACCCGTGTTTTAAGATCGGAGAATACCAAACCCATATCCAAATCCGGTCAAAGCGGAAAGAAAAAAAAAACCCGTCAATTTGAGTTTGGTTCGGACAGATACCCACATGTATGAGCTTTGTTACCATGTCTAAATAGAATAGAAAACTATTTATGATTTGAACATTATGTTGAATCATTTTCACAGAACCCTATGTATAGTTTTTAAATCATCTAACGTTGTTTCATGGTCGTTTATTCAGAATGGAAGTGGTTATTATAGCTTTGATTCAAACATGTTTGTTTTCATATTCATCACAATAACCCCTTTTCATTTTATATCATCTTTATGCTTTGAAAAGAACATAGTACATGGCGTTCTACATTCTCAGAATATAATATACTGTTAATATTTGTATAAATGAAAAGAGAAAGCTGTATTGGTTCAACTTTTCCCTGCACTGATTGCAGCTTGCACAAAGTCTTCACACCGGGTGATCCCACCGGACAAAACCTCCGGCAGTACCCCAACAATATCAAAGGCCTCCTGTAAATCACTAGCAGAATTAATCTCATCAAGCCAGGAAATTATCTCTTTTGGGAATCCGAGAAGCTCTTTTACATTCAAGAGTCGCTCTTTCATTACCAACTCCCATCCTTCCAGGTTCCCACTTTCGTCTTCCCCTTCTGCTGCAGACGAAGCCCCATCAATACTTGCTGGTGATGCACTGGGCAATTTCTTGACCTTGAAGAAATGCTGTAACTGCTCAATCAAACCTGTGTAGACAAGCATCGGACGAACGATAGACAAAAGCTCATCATTCTGCCCTGTTTCTGTTGTAGCACATTGGCCTGTACTTCCAGATTCCACGCCTTGTACAGAAGCTGAAACGGATGATGAGCGAGCAGTAGTACGACCATGTGTGTGCTGCATGTATGCATGGTAAATTCCACGTTGCAGAAAAGCACGGCGGTGCTGCAGCCAGGACTCATAAGACTCTGAGAGAAGTGAGTTCACCATCATAAATTGGACGGTTTCTTCTGTTCCCAATGTAAGTTGGGTGCCGGACGGAGAAGAGGGTCGGACATCTGATGTAGAAGAGGATATATATGCTGATACAGCCCTGGCCATGGTTCGACGCTGCAAGGGGCTTCCTAGATCAAGGAGATGGCGTGCCATTTGGAACATAAATGGGAGGAACCGAGAATTACTGTCCCGTCCCCCACCTCGGCTATCTGCACTGAACGATGCTCCTGTTGCAAAGCGAGCCAACATCTACAAACAAATAAATAATGCTTAAGCACCGGGGTGAGGCAAATTCACTTAATTCAAGCAGTGTAAAAATAATTGTAGGGACATCCTTTTATAGATAATATTTAAACCCAGTGAAGTGAGTTATCTCAAAGATCTAATCATTTATATATGTTGTCATAAACAAGATTTCTTCAGTTTCTCCTTTAATTATCTTGTCTTATCAGTCCAATTCACCATTAAAAAAACATAAAAATATAACATGTTGAGGTTGAATAACATACCAAAACAATGTCATAAGTCAGAAGGCGGAGCCTGCTTCCATCAGCTCGTCCAAGACCATTAAGGTTGTCCCAGTGTTGGTCAACAAAGCGGATATACTGTGCCAGAGGAACAGATGGACCTCTGACAGGGAATAAAGAATTACAGAGAGATTCATTGTTTCTAAGTGTTGCTCCATCCCACTCTTTCTTAGGATTCTTCAAGGCAGCATCAGCTCTTTTGGCCTCTTGATGGCACTGGAAATGAATAATGTTAAAGTAGCTTACGGTAGTGTAAACACACTCTCCACGACCACTTCCTGAAGCGCCTACGCCTAGATTCACACGCTTACTATAAGAGTAAGCACCCAGTAAATCAGTCGGTCTTAAACTGTATCCTTCCCGGCACACCATGCATGCCAACCCATCCTCCTCCTCCTGCACATCTTCTAAACCTTCAAGGACAGGCCGGGAAACAACAATGCGTTCACCTCCATCTGAAGACAGTTCTTGTCGCATTCCTAGCCCCTGCATCATACACAACAGGCAAGGCAAAATATAACAAGAAATCAGTTTCTAATACATTTCAAGTAAAACAAGTAATACAATGCTGTATATATTGTCCAAGCCAAATGAAAATATTTTGAGCACAATCTCCAACATAACATCAAACATTATATTAAGAGTTGAAACAAAATAGGCCTCTAGTCCCTAATTTATTTATTTGTCAAGGAAAATGCCGATTTATGTAAACCTAAATCAAAATAATGTAAATTAAGGTCTTCTATATAACATACCTGAAGCAGCTCCTCTCTTTTACGCAAAGCCCGGCGCCTCATTTCATTTCTAGTTGCATGCCGCAACTTACTCACCTCCTCCACCAGGAATCCATCTCCTTTTCCTTCCTTGTTAGATAGTGTGTCCAACAAATTTTCAGCCCTTGCCCCAATTTCATTTTCTCCTGAAACTCCTTCCAAGGCATGCAACAAGGGTAATATACCTTCCTCTTCGATACACTTCTGAGTGAGGAGATGTCCCATTGACAAACCTCTCAGCATCGACAATATAAGAGGGACGGAAGGCAGTGTTAAACCCTGTGCCCATTCAGCACTGGTCTTGTAGCCTGCCTGCCCAGCATTGGCAAAACTATCCTTCAAATGTTTCATTGCAAATTTAGTTATACCCTTTTCTAGGATAATGTCCTTTAATCTCTCACCACAGGAACTTGTCTTAAGGGACTCTGAAACTCTAACAAAGTTTTCCAGAGTGAACCTCTGCTTCGCAGCTAGCTGAGCAACATTATCATCCTTTGGATTGTCCAAATGTTTTTTCTGCAAACTGTCAAATGCATCCCAATCTTGCAGGTACGGGCTAAAATGCTGGATTAGAGCATCCATTGCAGCAGGTTCACCATATGTCAAATAAGGTAGTATTCGAGCAACCATCTCTGTGTTCCTCTGCTGTTTGTTTGATTTCTTAAGTCCCAATGGATGAGATAATCTGTCCAAAAACATAAGAACTATCTTCTTGGCTTGTTCACCTGTCCCAGCTTCTTCACTAGTGACAGTAAAGGCACCTTGTGTGATGCTTATACTGTCACTTTCATTTGCTTCTAAAGTCAAACTTTCAACAATCAAAAGTATGCCTTCCGCTGGCTCCATGGCATCAACTGAGAAAGCCCGCCTTGCAGTTTCAAGAAGCAAACCTAAAGCTCCTAGCTTCAACAACGCTCGTCTATTTTCTCTAATTTTGCAACAATACATAAGAAGATTAAGAACTGCAACCAATTGCTCCTGATTGGACTTGAAATCATCTCTCAGACGCTGTAAATTAAATCGAGAAAAGTGAGAACTATATTAACACTTTCAATTTGCAAGCAGCAGAATAATGATATTTAATAAAAATCGTAAGATACAGAGTAGCTGTGCATGAGAATGTCTGTAGAAAAATATATATTAAGCATTCCACAATTATTTTTGAAGTAGATACCTTAAACAATAGAGGTCAAAGACATAATCAAGGCAATCACAAAAGAAGAATGCTAGATACATATTTGTTTGACTTTGTAATGTATTAACAAACTTGTAATAACTACAAAAATCATATTACTAGCAATGTGGAAAAGCACCTTATTGGCTTGACTTGTGTGTGTGTGTGTGTTTGTGCGCGGAAACCAAGCCCATGGATATAAAAGATATTCCTGTGTACCTGAATCATGCCCAACAGTATCTCCAGTCCACCACAATCACGAACAGCGCCTGCTATGGCAAACTCAACCTCTGGATCCTGAGACTCCTCTCTATCTTCCTCCAATTCTTTAATCATAGGCTCAGTTGCCTCACCATCCAATCCCTGGAAATTGTATACATATAACAGATAAATTCAAAACAAAGTGTTTAAACAAATGAACTGGCTCACATGATCACTGATAGAGAAACACACCTGGAGTCGATAAGTCACTGTCATAGGTGGGCAATATCTAGATGAGGTGACAGCATTTGAGGATACCAAGTTGGAATTAGTCACGTTGGAAGATTGATTTGATTTCTTCCACACAAGCTCATAAACGTGGGCAATGCTCAAATCAAGAGAAATGATATTACCGGCAACCAACAATTCCATTCCATAGTCATCCTCAAGAAGACCTAACAAATCCAACTGATGACAGATCTTATTCTTCACATCACGCATCAATGGGCCAATCTCAGTACTTGAATATGGATTCTTGGTCATTGATCCCCTGATGAACTCTTCCTGAGTATGTGCCTTGTTTAGGACCAACAAATATACAGGCTCGGGCTTTGAGGGGCATACAAGATTGCAGAGTTGCTCTAAGATAAACTGCAAATGCAGGTGCAGATCGATTCAGAGTTTAAAATGACCCTATTAAAAGGTTACTATAAATTTGAAATCAAAAAACAGGGTTACTATAAATTCAATATCTAATATCTCTGTTAATTCCAATCCTATATAACCCAACTGACACTCTGTTCAATAGAAAATTCCCACAACTAATTTTAGTGAAATGAACAAGTTATAAACGAAAAATGAAAAAATTAATACATACCAAACAAGCACGCCCTTTCTTCTCCTTTGCATGTATTTGCAAACCATTGATACAGGCCCTAATGAATTGTCGCTTATTATCAGTGCTTTCTAGTAGTAGACTATCCAAAAGATCTTTAAGGAGACGATTGCAGTCACTTATCAACTTAGTCTTTTGAACAATCAAGCCACGAATTACAATAAGGGCTTCAAGAATTTCAGAAAGTAAGTCCTCTCGCATGAATCTGGAATTAAAAATTTACTTCAATGGATGATGTAAATCAAAAAACTAACCTCAAAACTAAAACTATTCAAGCAACAATCATACCTGGATCTTACATTTGGAACCTCAAGAAATTTACCAAGAAGCTCTATCATTTTGTGAAGGATAAATCCCTGAGTTATATCAATGTGTAGACTCCTTTCCAAAGAATCAACATTATTTACTTCTTGGGTAATTAAAGTACAAATTGTCCGTAGACAGCCCTGAACAGTCAAAAATAAAAGAGCATCCTCCGAATCTACCATCTTGAATAACAATTCAAAATATTCCGCAGCACTTTCACCAGAAGAAAGTGTTGCAGGCAACAAAGAAACCACTAGATTCAGCAGCCGAAATCGTTTGGACGAACTTTGACCACAAAGCAAGCTTATGAGTGAGCACATCTCTGATCTGATAGATTGCGAACATGCACTCAGAACAAGTTCTTTAACCCATGACCCCAACTCAAAAACTGATAACTCACTTTTAGCTGCTTTACCAACACGGCGCTTCCACCTTAGAGCATATTTAAGTGCCAGGTAATCATGGCGTTGGGGTCTTGACCTCTGGCCTGTAGCTTTGACCACCTGAGACACTTTGTATTGCCTTCTAACAAAATCAAGATAAGTAGCTCCACTCTCCCATTCTGAATAGCTCAATAACTGAATATCTTGAGTCTTAGGTGTGGCATCCCAATTTCTTTCTGACGAGTCTGGAAATGTCTTTGTTCCACCGACACTGACAGCACCTGCCAAGGACCCGGGTACAGTTTGAGATTTCTCATCCTTTGCCTTTGCAGAAGATTTTCCAAGGCCTTGCTCTTTGTCTGGCGTCTCAGGTTTTGGAGGTGTGCATGCCTGAGAAATAATTCTCAGACAAGGAAGAATGACATGCTCAGATATGGCAGGATGTTTGGCACCCAACTTAATGGAAGAAAACAATAACTGAAATACAAGACGTAATCTTGATTCCCAGTATTCATCAGCCAAAGAACACACCTCAGAAAGTAATAGCAACTCCTCGCGTGTAGTAACTGCAATGTCCATGGAGCGATGATGCTCAAGGCAGTACAAAACTTTCTTTTGTATCAAACTGTTCAGCTCAGTAACTGCATTTACATCACCTTCAGATAAAGAACAAAGTACTATTCTTGCTTGAACCCGGGCAGCTTTAGGACCTTGATGAATGTTATTCTCAAATAGCTCAGACAAAATGCCAGTTGAAACAAGTTGTTTCTTAGAATTCGGATGCCTTGCAAGCACCTGTAAAAGTTCTAGACACTGGGTTGCAAATGTAGTTGCACAGCCATAACAGTTATTTGGTGATCTGGACACCACAAATCTTGAAGCCACGCTATTATCAGCGTTCTTCTGGTGCAGATAATTCATCAGCACCTTGCGTAGCCCTTGCAGTGTCTGGACACTTTTGGTGACAGAATCAAAAGCTGCTTTGCACTTCTCACCATAGAGAACTCCAAGAAGAGCAATTTTCCGGTTAATTTTACATGAGGGGCCAGGTAACGAAACCATCATTTGCTGCACGGAATCCTTCTGCTGTGAGTCTATTTCACTGTCACCAATGCTTGACACAATTTTAAGCAAGGGCTTTTTGAAGCCCAAAAGTTGCTGATATCGCCGATGAGCATTCTCTGACTCAGACTCTATGGCTGCTAATCCCTTCTTCATGTCTTCATCATTCTCCATATTATCGAATGTAAAACTAGGCTTCGCCATGAAATTAAACTCAAACCGCCCATATTTGCTGTACCCGCACTCATTACACAGAAAAGAGTCCAAATTCTCGTAATTGATGTTGCGACATTGCCTGCATTGATATGCATTTTCATGACAATTGCTACATATACCATGCTTATCTGTGACTGGACGACTACAGCGTGGGCATTGCAATGGTTCGAGAGACAATGCCTGAAGATTTTCATAGAACGAATCCAGTTCAATCATGAAGTTACAAGCTGTAATTGGAATAGGGAATTCAACTTTAAGCTCTGTCTGATCAAATGCAAGATGACAACTTTTTGCACGCTTCCATAAAGACCAGTTGTTTTTCAACTCTGATAAGTCAGTAACTGGTCTGTTGTTATAGTATAGGTTTAAAACCTTCACTGATTTTGACTTCCTGGTATCATGAACATTCATGGTCACAGTCTGGATTGTGTAACTTCCGGTGCATTTCACTATTATGCGATTGTCAGTGAATTTTGTTTCGGATTTCAGGGATTCTAGCTTCATCCTGCTGTAAGGTACTTCTGGAGAGCTGCAGGCAACGCAGGGTTCACTTTCAAGATAGTATCCATCAAATTCCACTAAGCCACTCAGAGTATTATATATGCGAGAATTTGGATGGTTAGCTAACAGCTCATTCTGTGAATGAAGTGTCTCAAAGATGCACCTAATTACATCAGGAGTCAAGCATCGGTCTACAAGATCAGAAATCTTGTGTTTTGAACTAGTATCAGGGGATCTTCCAAGCAAGCAAGTAAGAAGTTCTGTATACTCCACAATATTCTGGCCAAACATAGGGAGGCACTTGACTTTCTGCAAGAGAGCCATTAGCATAGTTTCCTTAAACATTGGTTTGGCATGATGCCAGACACCATATAAAACTAATTTAGCCTCTGCACGCACAGTAACTGAACTCCACTCTAGAAGGAAACTATCTATGAACTGCTTTAAGGTATTGCCACTCTTGTCAGTGAAGACATCTACTGCTGCCTCCATATCCAAATAGGACTTTTCCAAACCAGAATCAGCTCCGTCTTCACCTTTCTTTTTCTTCTTTGAATCTTGAGATGCAATACTTGATTTGGTTGAACTTGAGTCTCCTGACTCTGTTTTTTGTGAAGTCTGACCAACATCTTTTCCAGTATAGAAGGCAAAATTGAGAAGTTTAAGAGTCTGAATAACAGACTCTTCACCGAAATAAAATATTCCATTCATCAGGAACGACAAAATATCCCCATGCCTTAAACAGTATTTCTGCCAGTTCCGAGGACGTGCAGCTGCTACTTCTGCCATAGTGGAAAGGCACTTCACAATCTTCACACTTCTTTCATATGGAATGGGATTATTTTGAAAACCACCAGACTTAGTTATGTGTTTATGAAGTCTCTTAACTTCACTAGCATACTGCCAAGAGTCTCGTACACTGTAATAGTGAGACTTGCTCCCACAAAGATGCAGAAAAAGTCTCCTGGCATATCTTCTTACAAAGTTGGTATGAGGATTGTTGATGTAACTGCAGAGAACATCTTGATATCCATCTAATTTCAAATCCTTACCATAAGACAACTTGTAGACCTTTTCCTTTTCTCCGGTCTTGTCATGTTTTTCTGGCCGAACAAGTGTGTACACCAGTCGAAAAGCATTCTCTAGTAGAAGCCTGGGGTAGTCCATAAAGATGTCTGTTCGATGCACTTTCACATACGAATCAGAAAAGAAAGGTGAAAAATTACCAGCTGGCAAATCTCTACGTACTGTAAGCAAAGCCCCACATCCAGGTCCAGCATTACTATGCCCACCTTCACTGCTAATTGGAGATTTGAAAACATGAACTAGCTGCTGCAGTATATCCATCAAATAATTAACAAAAGATTGCTGCCTGAGAGAATCACAAGCTTGAAGCAGCTGCGATGCAAAGTCATTCTTCTCTTGGTCATCAACTGATGTCTTCGAAGTGGACGAAGAAAGTTGGATTACATTTTTATCATGGACATCGGCAGTTCCGCTGTGTCTTGGCAGGGAACCATCACTACCAGGCTGATGCCAATTTCTAAGCATCAATGTGAAAAACATGAAGACCAGAATTGCAACTTCCCCAAATGATGACCGGGCCCTGGCTACAAATGGTCTGTTGAGATTAATCTCATCCAAAAACCATTTGATTAGTTTCTCTAAATCTAAACTGTCAGGCTTTGAGCTGTCTATGAAAGGCCCCCCCACGGCAGATGACAGCCTGTAGAAAAGCTGCATAACAGGGATTGCTCGGACTCCAGAAGTTGTATCCATCCATCCTTTCAATTGTTCAAGAAGCTCAGAAAGTAGTAAGGAATTTATTTCCCGTTTTGAAGCAGAGATTGAAACAGGATCAGTCAATGCAGAAGCAAACTCTTCAGAATCATTGGGCTCCAAAATATGAATTGATGGAGAAGAATTCTGCATGTTGCTATCAGCCGGTAAAGGCAGCGAGTCACTAACATCATCAGGTGTGAAGTGAAATTCATTGCCATCTCCCACAGAGTCCACTTCAATTGGAATTGCTGTCATAGGATGATCTCTAGAGTGTGGTGGAGGAAGTCGGTCTGCATCTAGTACTTCAAAGCAAGCCTCACACAAATCAAAATCAGGACAAACAGTGCAATGCCATCTTCGCCTGAGTATAGGTACAGTAGAACAACCATCACAACAATATTGAACAGATGAAGTGATGGTGTCATCTTCAATCATGACTTGGTTATTTCTAGCACTTGTGTCTGCTGAGCCAGGAACTGGCACTGCACTCTCAACAGCATCATCTGGAGCTAACAATGTCTGCTTTGGGAAAGGGACCTGAAGCAATCTTGAAGATATGGCCAAACTGAAAAGGAAGAAAGAAAAAAAAAATGTGTAAACACCTGATTATCAAAGTTAGAATAAAAAAAAACACAGTGAGAAAACACACCTGCTAGCAGTCTGAACAGCTTCATCAGACGAAAAAAGAAGTTTCTTCAGTAATACAACAGCAGGTGCTACACAGTGCACTCCTGAATCTTTTACATGGAGAGCCAAGCATTCAGCATAACAATAAATAAGTTCAACTGCAGACATAACAATGTTGTTCATGGTTTGCGTGTCGGGCTGCTCAAAGTCCAAAATTCCCCATAAAACTTGCATCAGTGCATCCACCACTTCTGAGCCTACACCAGCAAAGGTAGTTTAAATCATGTAAAATGTGTTGCAAGTATAACCACATCGGACAGATGACTTCAATATTTATTCACTCTATTCTTGATTCATAATAACAGTACCTCAGTCACTTAAAATTACAATAATCTAATAAGCAGTATACAAAAATAATGTAGTAAAAACCAGCCATGAATAAAATATAAACATTAGAAACCCATTCTTACAGCAGATATGAACGGTGCAGATATCAACTCAGAAATTTCAAGAATCACTGTTGAAGTTTAGTTTAGACCCTTATACTAAATTTCAGTAGAGGAGAATACTAAATTTCACAAAATTACTACATAAAGAAATAGAAAAGCATCTCAATAAATAATTGCATGCAAAGGATTGTTTAAATTTACTAAGTGTGTGTGTGCTTATCATTTATATATTTAAGATCCAATCAGCGAGAACAAAACAATACCATTTGTCTCCAGAAATGTTGCTAAATTTGAACGGCGTTGCAATGCTATCCTACAAACGGCACGCATCTGAGCAGTGAACTCTTCAATGATCCAACTTCCTGCAGTACCACCTATCCCAAGCCTTGACAACAGTAGTGAAGATGATTTGACCACTCCAAGGAGCCGCATGGTATCCTTAATCTAATGTGAGAAGAGTCCAGATGAAATAATTAGCATAACATTGACATAAAGTAGAAATAACGAAGTAGAAATCCAAGTGATACTGTATATAGATTACCTGATGGTATATCTCTTTCTTGGGAAAAACTGCTTGTAAAACACAACTAGCAGAAGCCTGTAGGATAGGTTCCCTATCACTCTCAAATATTGTTTCTAGTAATTGCTTACACTTGAGTTTTCCCAGCTCCGTTCTTGCTTCTTCAAGCCTTGTGCAATCTTGTTGCCTACATGATGAATAAAACTTGGTAATAAGCTTAAGCCCATCTGCTATTACTTGCTCTTGAATAGGAGCAGATTGCATTGATCGGCGCTTCTTTCCAGATCCACCGAGTGATGCATTTGAACCAAGTACTCTTGCTTCCATATCTAAAATTGCATCCATTTTCTCTTTCCAACCAAACTCATCTTTAGCTCGGCCATAAACTTCCAGTGAGTCTATTCTGGGAAGTGTTAAGCCATTAAAGGTTGGCCCAACTAACACTGTAAATTCTTCATCTGCAAGAAGAGACTCCGCAACAGTAAATGGAATATCATACCACGACCTCATTCCTTCGTCTAATTTAATAACCCTCTGGAAAATAGAAATACTAGAAGGTATGTGGCTTGCCGATGTATTACCCACTTGAACTCGAAAACCAACCATGACAATATCAGGGTTTGAGTTGAAGACGGATATCTGTTGAAATGCATAAAAAAATTAGGGAAACAAAAATGCTTCATCAAATCACTTGAAAGACAGGCAAACATCATCAAACGCAGCTGACATTATTGCAGTGATGATATCGTAACAAAATGAAATTGTTCGGAACAGCGTCATATGATATGACATGTGAAACAGAATTCACCTCTCATGTAACCATTTTAGAATGGGTATATTTTAATATTCTGGAAATAAAACATGCAATTATAAAAGATAAATTTTGACTCATTAATAGCATTAAACTACATACCTAGAAAACTATTTAGTATTTACTTAACTATCACTAAATAAGAACAAAAAGACAATTGTGATGTTGAAGTTTCCAGATCATGATGAATCAAACACAATCTAGCGCATGTCTTTGTGACTCTCAAACCCCAGTGTGGGGTGTGTAAATTGGGTTTCATCAACAAACATGTTTGTCGAAATCATGTTAGCTTATATTTTTTTAGAGGATTTTGAGTTTAACATCATTGCTTATGAAAAAGCAAAACAAAGTTGTTCTCAGGGGATCAAAACAACGTTTCCAAATTGTTGTCCAAACACACTCTTATTCATAGTTTTAAAAGCCGGCTCGGACCGGCCGGTTCGGCCGGTTCAACCGGAAACCGGACCCATCCCCAGTCCGAGCCAGTTATTCGATCGACCATGTTATTAACCCGATGCCACGTCATCGAACCGGTCGTTGAACCGATGCAGCAAACCGGGTCGAAAAGCTAAGCCTTAGAATTTCTGAAAAATGTGTAAAAAATGCCCCAACAAGAGTCGAACCCAAGACATTGTAGAAAAAAACACATCAATTAACCACTGCGCTAGAAAACACTTTTGATTATTAATGCCATTGGATTTATATAATTAACTACAGTGGGAACAATTTCACGTAAGAAGAATTTAAATCAATTTGTTTCCTACATCTTCATTTCTTTTTTTTTAGCAATGAACCCATCGTTTTTTTTTCAAAAAGATCACATAATCTTTAAATGTCATATTTACACAATAATAATAATAATAAATATACATATCATCTTCCCCCTTAAAAAATAATGTACATAAAAAAAGAATTAAAAAAACCACATATTATATTATTATTAATAGATATGAAAACAAAATCTATTTTCTGTCAACAACTATTAGTTTTTTTTAGTTTTTAAGTAGCCGAGTCATCGGTTCAATCCGATCTAATCTGGTTAAATACCTATATAGATTTAATCTTAAGACCGGGTCATATAACCTAGTTATTCGGTTTAATCCGATTCAGTCATGCGGTTCATCCAGTGACTCAGTGGTTCGACCATTAACCCAGTACCCCTGCCGAGTCGATAATCGAGCCGAGTTTTAAAACTATGCTCTTATTCCACTAGTAAGCATACACACGCTTCCCCCCTATACTTAGGTTTCATGGAGTATTAATTACAAAGATCAGCACTACATTATTATAAAAAGTTCAATTTGTTTCCTCTTTCAAAAGAATACCAAGTGTCATTATTGATATCATATAGGGAGTGTTTGGCAATTTCTAAACTAATTTAAAATGGTGGTGTTGGAACTAGTTGCACAAATCAATGCAAAAAGTCAATCAAAGCAGAACAACATTATTAGGGTTTAAGTTAGGTTAAAAAATGCTTAAAATTATTCCAATGCAACCAAAGCCAAGCCTCTTCCCAATAGGTGGGATTCAAAACTAACTCTAGTATTGAGCATGTGGAAGATTGTCGATGTCAAAATTCAAAAAACTTGGCATGCTTATTATTGAACAGCAGAGGAATGAGTGGTCTCCACAACTAGATTTCATCTAATAACCACACTTAGATCTAGTTGAAACTTGAAAGTAAGGGGAAGAGAATGTGAACACTGAACAGGAAGAGAATGAAAGAGAGACAACAACAACCAAGCCTTATCCCACTAAATGTTCTATCATAAACCATATTTCGGTCAAACTCATCAACTCCTAATCTTTCTTAATAGTTTTGTAGGTCTTCCTTTGCCTCTAGTGATCTGACTATCCTCCACCTGATCTCCTCTACTTACTACAGAATCAACAGGTCTTCTTTCTACATGCACAAACAATCTAAAGCCTATTTTCCACCATATTTTCTACAAGAGGTGCTACCCCAACTCTCTAATATTGTTGGACAAGATAGTGAGTCTGGATAATCTTGGACAAGAGAATGAGTCTGGATAATCTTAGACAAGAGAAAAAGAAAAAAATAACTTGAGTAGCACTTTTTACGAGCTAGCTTGATCTTAAACTTAGTTCACTGTTATAAAATTCATGTAATAACACTAGAACCTATGTCTAAAAATAGCAAGAGCGCACCCAAATATCTAGCATTTAAAAGCTGCCAAAGACGCACTTAGGCTATGATGTTCTACAGTGTTATTTCTAATCTAAAAGACTAAAAAAGAGTATACCACAAAATACAGTAATATATTCGCTTTAAACTGCAAGGTGATAGAGGATACCTTAAAACCTGTAGGACTTGGACTTTCTAGAAAGCCATCCTCATTCACCAAACTCTGTTTAGCTCCTTCAGAATCTCCATTTCTGATGGCGTCACCACCCAGTTTCACATCTGGTGTGATGCATACAGTCCTCTCAAAAAAGTCAAGAGGAAATTCAGGATTTGTTCCAGCATAAGCTTTAGTGAGGATGCCAGAACCCAATTTCTTAACTTTCTCAGATGCTGCAATGACACCAGCATCCACACCCACAGGAGCATGCGAATATATTTGAAGGCTACCATCATCATGTAAGACAAGACAGTGGATTTTATCCTTAGACAGTGGTTTGTATGCAGTCATACCGACTATAGGGGAGGCTGAACCCACTGAATGCCTCATACTCTGAGCAAGTATCTCATGTTCCTCCATGGATACCGCAAGTGCAGAATTTGATTTCACAGTTGATAAACAAACAAATAAGCCACTGCCAGCCAACAATTCTTTCCAATGATGTACTCCAGCAGGTCGCATCTTACTTTCTTGCTCCTCAAATACAGAAGACATCTCTATTAAAGAAGCTGCATCAGAGCTTGGTCGACCTAATAGTGTGGTACCATCTTGAAAAGATATGAAGAGTAGCTTGCAAGTTGAAGAGAAGTACAACGATGACCCCTTTGCATGAATTTCTCTTCCCTTGAGTTGTACATGTTCTTTTAATGGCACAGCCCCAACATTCCCTTTGACTGACAACTCGAACCTGAAAATGTTTCCATTTTCTGACAGAACAACAAGAAACATTCTGCCCCGGGAAGCTGTATAGAGAATGGCATCCACAATCATGTCATCTGACAAAGTGAAGTAGTGTACTGGACTGATGTTGTCCAGGGACAGGTCATATATCTTGACAAATCTGTTAGTCACAACCATTAATTGAACCTGTGAACCTGGAACCCATTCCACCCGTCTAATGTATGCACCTTGCAAAGCAAGTTCAATGGCAAGGCGATCAATCACTTCACCACGAGGATTCAATGTCAGGACCTGACAATCCTCATAACCGGCTACAACAAGATAGTTCTCAACAACAGGATTGAATGCAAGTTGTATAATTTCAAAGCGGACAACGTTTTTAGACAGATGTTTTACATTGGTCTTGTCAGCTGTCACAGGAGAAATGGTGGCCTGACCAATTAACTGTCCAACATCATATATAGCAACTTTATCACCTTCACCAACAGCAAGCCGACCTCGTACACTAACACTGAGCAAGGACTTCACAAGAGAGCCATTTGCTAAGTGAGACTTGAGATCCTTGGCATTAGAATAGTCAACCTTTATCTTGAGATCAAATGATCCACTTTTATAAGCTTTCTTCAACTGCAAGAGATCAATGCCATGAGAAATCACCTTGTCTTCTCCCAAACTGATATTCTTATCCTTAGAATGGTGGGAGTCTCGTCTATTAATTACTGAAGGCATCAAGGAGGAGCAAAGATTGAGCACTTGACTCTCAACATCAAGTTCTTCCAGTAACAATGGAATCATTTCTTGAAGCTCTTTTGTAATAGATAATCTGAGTGAGTTATCTACATCTGAATTTATGTCCTCATCAAAATCTGAATCACTATCTGGTAGCTGATCTCCATCTTCAGGAAAGGGTAAAAATGACTGAAATGTGTTAGAACCACGAACAGGTGCACTGTTATCTGCAGTAAATTTCCGTGGTTTCAAACATTGACAGTTACTACCCCTAACACCCCCAGCTCCACAGTCACAAAAGAAGCGGCTTGAGCGTGAGTAGACTACACGGTGACCCCGATGACAAACCTTAGCACATACTGAGCAGCAACCTTTTGATACAGTAAGGTCACATGTATAGCAGAAGTACCAATGCTGCTCCATGAAATTGCTTCCACTGGAAGTGAATGTGCAAACTTTAGAGGCAAGGGCCCTTTCACTGTTGGCATCCTCATCATCGTCCTTATCTATGCTAAGAACCTCCCCATCAGAGGTTGCATCATCCTCATCCTCGTCTACCGAAGTAGCATCGCATTCTAGAGAGGTTGATCCTCCTTCTTGATTGGAAGAAACAATGAATGCCTCAGAAGTTTTCCTGGACCCAACCAGTCGAGCAGACGCATGTCCCACCCCAGCAGTATTGCCAGAAGAGCAATTCTTAGTTATCCTTTGCAAGGAAGTTTTACCAGATCCACATTCTCCCAAGACAGTTGCAATAAAGCCAAATAGAAACTTAAGCCCCGGAAGCAGATTTTCATTGCCTGCCAGTTTCCCCATCATCATGACAGTCCTCGTCAAAAGCTGTTTCATCAAAAGCTCTCCTCTTGAAATTTGAACAATGAAATTGAAATAGGACTTCGCCACATGAATATCAAATAGCAAAAAAGCATTATCAAGTAATAGAAGTGCAGAATTGAAAATATGATGTTGCAACTCTTTTGACTGTTTCTCAGATGGCGGTGATACAAGGGACAGAATAAAATTCATAGTTGAATCCCGAAGAGAAATGGAGCTCCCTTTTGCACAGTTCACCCCACTATCTGATTTCATTAAGCTTCCTAAAAGCCTTTTCTCCAACCATTTAGATACGCTCTGTATATCTCTGTCAAGGAATTTCCTTTGTATCCTCATTCTGAGATGAGGAAATTGTTCTCCAGATAGAAGGTCTACAAAGAACCCAAGAACTTTCACGTTCACTGATTCAGAGAAACATGTATCTAAGGAATCAATTAGAACCAAACAGTCACCAAGATGCAACTGCAAAAGCTTACTCGTCTGCCCTGGCACATTTTCAATACCAAGACAAAAGTGAAATATAGCAGACTTTGAAGGATCTTTTCTAAGACTGCTTAATATCTCAACAATTTTGCAGATTATCCATTCATGGACAAAGCAATCACTTGCTCCTCTAGCATTCATATCCTTCAAAAACCCTTCCATTTGCTTCATTAGAATTAAGTTTGTAAAATTTGACAATTCCAGTTCTGCACTTGAGCTGTGATAGATTGTGTCACATTTCTGATGAACACTTTCAAAGACTCTATCACACTTGATAATCATTATTGTATCAACTATTTGTAAGAAGACTTCAGTCTCAGAGTCAATATTTCTTCCTGATTCTTTTATTTTATGTAACCCGTCAAGAACAAAGATGATTCCTCTTACACTAAGAACACAAGAGAGCAGAGTCGCACTAGAAGTAGAATGGTTTAAAGGAAAACCAAGCAAAATGCACTCCCAATAAGCTTTGGGAAGAGTTTTTGAAGATTTTTTATCAACAGCAGTATCCAACTTGGATATGAGGCTCAAAACAGACTGCAGCTCATCTGCATTGGAGCCACTCCTCTCCAGTAGCTCATCCTGCAGGCTTTTGTCAATTCCAGTATATTTCAGCAGTAAGAGTGGTAAAAATCCAGGAGCCACCTTCTGTTTGTAACTTAGGACATCAAGGAAAGCTCTCTGATAAATTTGCATGTGTTTGCTTAGTAAGGATGAGAACAGCCTTACTAGCAATACAAATTGACCAGAGTCAACCATGGAGGAAATCACGCGTCCAGCAAGTTTAACATATTTCTCATCCCCAAAAGCACTCTCAGTCCAGGTTAAACCGTGCCCAGAAATTGCAGTGTCTATACAATATCTCCATATGCCAACATTAGTGAAGGAAAGCACTAGAGACAGCCACATTTCACTTCTGAGGAAATCCCAACCTAATTCCTCAATGCCTTCTGGTATGGGCAAAGCATCTAAATTCTGAAGCAAGCTCAGTACAACATCTGGAATATTAGTGAAGTTTCCGAAGACCTCTGGATGGCCTAGGAGTAAATGGCTGAAGTGGAAAAAATGCAACATATTAGATAGATCCACGGAGTGCCCTTGATTCCACGATAAAACTGGATGGTCAATTTCAGAGCCTATATAAGGAATATCCCAACAAAGGTTGAAAACATATCTTTCAACAATTTGATCCTCCACTGCATTGGCTTTTTTGCCTCTCCAAAATCCAAGAATCAGTGAGAAAGTACAGTATATGTCCTTCCAATTCAAAGTTAATTTCTCAATCGTCAAATCATCCACACTGAGTGAAGCAGAAGACTCAGAAACATCAATTAGTTGTCCAATCAAGCTACCAAGAAAAACCTCATCTCCCGCCAATCCACCAGCAATGCTTTTTAATGCAGTTGATGACCAAGATGACATGTTATCATTAACTTTATTTAGCAATGATGAGCTAGACAATGGTGCTTCCCTCAACTTAGACCGCACATCTACAAGCAATGATGTAGGACAAGTCTGTTGGTGAAATATCATATGGCGAAGAACTAAGATCAACCTTGAAACCACCAAAGCCCAACATGTTAACAGTGAGCTGTTCAAATCCAAGACCGGGTTAGCAACTTCTTTGAGGGTTGAAAAGATTAAGTTTGCCATCACTCCCTTTTCTTCTGCACAGGACAAATGGAAGGCCATAAGAACCACCTCAATGTGAAACAATGAAGGAAGAGTACCAACGAGTTCATTGATACTTGGGCAGTTTACACAAACAGATTTCGCCTTCTCAACAACAAAAGCAACATAGCCTCTAAAAATCTTGGTTCTCAACTGACTGCCAACAGAACCAACCCTACTGAATAATGCGTGAGCAAGCAGGGTGAGGGTCCTATCATTGTAACTAAAAGCACCATTTTCAACAATAAGGATCTTTTCCACAAGGTAATCTTCAAGTGAATCACTCAAAGCATGGTTTGTGAGAAGGTTGTGCAGAAGATCAAAGGATAATTCATGGATGATCCCAACCTTCCCATCTTCATGTGAAGGGATACAAGCATCAGACATATTATCTTCAGACCAACAGCCATGAGAATCGAGTAGGGAAAGCAAAATATCAATGTCTGTATTACTGAGTTTGCTGCAAGCATCAACAAAAAGAGAAGGATGCCATTCAGTAGAGAAGATGCATGTTTTAAGAAAGTTCAGAAGTTCTATGGCAGACTGAATTGGCATATTCTGATTGCTAGAGTTAGAAACTAAAGCAGCAGCAGGTGGTTGTTCGCATCCATCTACAGATCCAACAGAACGCGCTGTCTCGGAAAAAAGATCTCCAAAAAGAGCCTCATCCTCATGGCACACTGCATTTTCAATTTCGGATGGTCCAGCAACTTTTGCCAAACTAGAATGGGACCTTTCCATTTTTTGCCTTAATTTCAATCCTTCAGAATGAAGGAAGAAAGCAAGTTGCATCAAATTTTCAACCCATTGGCTTGATGCAGGAAATATCAATTTTGTAAGCTCCTCTAAAGTGTATTCCTTGAGCAAAGGAACAGATCCATGATGAACAAGGTATGAAAGAGAATTGTTTTCTGAGTCAGTAGAACTGCCAACAAGCTCTGCATCGAAGTCTTTCCGCTCAAAAGGAATCTGGTGCCTTTGCTTTTTCAGATCATTAATGAGTTTCAGAGTATAAACAACAAATCGGGGGAAGAAAGACAAAGGGGGCTTTGAATTTGGATCATTTTTGTCATATATCCAAACAGAAGGATCCAAACTCTCTAGTATAGATGCTACAACACATGCTTGGATATTCTGAGCTACATTGCTATTACCAAAAATAACCTGAACATCATGAAGAAATTCTTCGGTAACCATTAAAACAATGCTCTCCAAACTTCCCTCGATAGTAGCATAGGTACTCACAAACTCGAGCTTAACTCTAAACAAATTAGACAAAGTATCAGTAAATGAGGCAACTGCCCTCATCAATGAGGCGTCATATTCAACATACGGAACATCTGTCGTGAGACTTCCAAGTATCTTCAACAATCTCAAAATGAATGATAGCCTCCTTCGAAAATTTTGGCCCAGTTCCCGCTCATCAAATACATCTTGTACTTTAGCTAGTTTATTGCAAAGCAAGATCAGGCGAGGAGTGCATTTCCCATGGACAACTGCCCAGTGCTGGGATAGAAAGACAAAAGTGTTGAGATATTGAAAATAGGTCTGCTCGCTGAATCCAGATTCTTGCCTGTCATGTGGCATGTGTTTAGAAGCTAATGTCTTCAGAAGCCAATCCATTGATTTTTCTTCCATTGAGCACGGGAAGCCTTTTATGAATCAGCAAAAAAAATGAAAAGAAAATCAGCACATGGTTAGGTTAGCAGGAAAACTATGACGAGGCAATGATGGGGTGATTATTGGGTATTAATATTATACCTTCTAAACGGCATTTTTTGTAGTCATCCACATAATCACCACAACAATCATCGACCATTGGCAGCAAATCTACTAAGGCACTTGCAGTTGTAGGTTGTAGTATGTCCACTACCATATTTACTCCATCAACCAAAGCTATCTCTAAAAGATGTATCATATTGGTCTGAAAGGCTCAAGGAGAATTAGTATCACAAAAAAAGAAAAAACACATAAAAATGACCACCCTACCAGAAAAGTACACAAACCAAGACACCAAGTTCTAACACAGAATAATATAAATTTAAGCTATACCAGACTTTTTATTTGTTCTATAAATGGATTCTCCATCCTTACTCAGGTATAGAAATCAGAAAAAACCTATTACCGCACAGTACCATACATCAACTATGCATAAAGCAAGATAAATAAAATCAGACCCAAAAATCAATTTGATATTTCTGAGAATCATGGTCAAATGTAGCCTTGGTTGCAGTTTGAAAATTTTGGCAGCAACACCAAGGTATTTGAAGTCTTCAGGGCCGCAATCAAGGCTATATTTGACCATGATTCTCAGAAATATCAACAATCATGATGCAAGTGCTTCCGCAAACACAATTAAAACATTGAGTGGGTGTAATGAATGATTATCGATCAAACAGAAAACAAACAACTCCAGAGAAAGGTTAATGAAAAAGGACTGAATTAAACTTTCTTTAGAACCCCTTACCATTTTATTAGTAGTCTTTTTCGGCATACATATAAAGAAATAAATAAATTATCTATTAACTTTGATATTATTTAGCATTTCCTTCTTTATTTCAACAAAATAAATGCTCAAAATTCAATAAACCGGGCACACTACTCTCCAACGCACCCTTGTGGAGAAGCAGTCCCTACGATTTTTAAGTTAATAACTGTATTGGGCATCATGTTGATTCCCACCTCCCAATTATGATTATGCAAATAAGCTACGATACTCATACAACGAGCAGGATTTTAAAAAACCAAGTTAGTGAAATGTCGACTGCAACACCATGGTGTTTGAAGTCTACTACCGCAATTGAAGGTCATTTGACCTAGATTATCAAGATGCAGCCACGGCTACAATTTAAAACCTTGGCAATGAATTCCTAACGGACCTAATGATTGATGATCAATCAAACAAAAAACGACAGAACAAATAGAATAAAGGAAAAGGAATAGCAATCTTTTTCGGCATACGTGTAAAGAAATAAAATTATTTATTAACTTGAATATTATTTAGGATTTCCTTCTTCATTTCAACAAAATAAATGCTCAAATTTCAATAAACCAGGCACACTACTCTCCGCGCACCCTTGTGGAGAAGCAGTCCCTACGATTTTTAACTTAATAACTATTGGGTATCATATTGATTACCACCTCCCAATTATGACTATACAAATAAGTTACGATACTCATACGATGATCAGGATTTTAAAAAAACAAGTTAGTGAAATGTCGACTGCGACAACAAGGTGTTTGAAGTCTACTGCCACAATTGAAGCTCATTTGACCTAGATTGTCAAGATGCGGCCGTGGCTACAATTTAAAACCTTGGCAATGAGTTCCTAACGAACCTAATGATTGATCATCAATCAAACAGAATACAACAGAAAATTCCAGCAAACAAATAAAGAAAAAGAAAAACTATTCTTTTTCGGCATACGTATAAAGAAATAAAATTATTTAGCAACTATAATATTATTTAGCATTTCATTTTTTTATTTCAAAAAAATAAATGCTCAAAATTCAACAAACCAGGCACACTACTCTCCAACGCACCCTTGTGGAGAAGCAACCCCTACAATTTTTAACTTAATAACAGTATTGGGTATCATATTGATCCCCCCTCACAATTATGATTATGCAATTGAAGCTCATTTTACCTAGATTATCAAGACGCAGCAACGGCTACAATTTAAAACCTTGGCAATCAGTTCCTAATGATTGACCATCAATCAAAAAAAGAGCAGTATTTAAAAAAATTGAAAAGAAAAAAAAAACAAGAATGTTTGTGAAATGTTGGCGGGGACACTAATGTGTTTGAAATCTAGTGCCGCAATTGAAGCCCATTTGACCTAAATTTTCAAGATGCAGCCACGGCCACAATTAAAACCTCGGCAATGAGTTCCTAACGGACCTAATGATTAATCATCAACCAAACAGAAAACGACAGAAAATTCCAGCAAATAATAAAGAAAGAGGAATAAACTAGACATCATTTAATCATACTTAAAATTCAATAAAACCATGCACACTACTCTCCATCAAATTTTCAAATTACAGAACTTCAAAACTATCGTAAGCATACCTGAATTCCTAGATCATCATCATCAAATCCAGATTTCTCCAAATAACACAAAGCAAATTCTATAGACCGCTGCACAATCGCAACAAGTACTCCTTCTGCTTGCTCCACTGTTCAAACAAACAACCAAAACAAACACCAAAAGAAGTCACTACAAATATAAAATCAATTCCAAACTATGAAGCATGCACAAAGACACCTCGACACAGGCAAAAATTTGAAAAAATGAATTCATTTAAGTAATCACGTATGTCGGTGTCAGAACACCGGACACGCCTTCAATCAGAAGTTTCGGTGCTAGAGAGTTTCAACACACTTTGAAAAAATAAAAAAACAACAAAAAATAATTATACTCTTCGAACAACAATTTGCAACTTCAACAACAAGGATCATACACAAACAAGTTAAATCACGCAAAAGCAAAAAAGAAAAAGAAAAAAGAAACAACAAAATTAAGTTAGAAAACTAACACTGCACACATAAATTCATTTCCAAACACTTCAAAAAACAAGCAACAAAATAATGTTCATCATCGATCAACAACATGCAAGGATCATATGAACAAGCTAAATCGTGCAATAGCAGCATAACGCAACAAAAATGAAATTAACAAAAAAAAAAAATTTACTCATCGATGAACAAATTACAGCTTCATTTCAACAACAACGATCACACGAACAATCTAAGCTAAATCATGCAACAAAAACAAAATCAACAAGTTCGATGAAACGAAAACAAGTACCTGATAAAGATCTCGAAGAAGAAGCAATAGCTAACGCGAGAGAAGAAATCGCGTGAATCTGAGAATCAGTCCATGACTGAAGACGCAAAGTATCATCATCACCACCGGAAGATTCGAGTCCGCGGCGGAGAAGGCAGTAGAAAGCGTCGAGACCTGACCTAACAGCGTCATCGGAACGGAGTTTGTGAAGAAACTCGCCGGAGGGATTGGAAATTGCGTCGGCGACGGCGATGAGGTTGGTTTCCGCCATGGCGATGCAAATCGGAGAATCGAGTGTGTTATCAGTGTTGCATTGAGAAGAAGAGAGAGGGATTTATGGTAATTTCGTAGAGTGTTGAAAACGGTTATGGTGGAAGACTGTGATTGAAAGAAATCGAAAGAAGTGTTTAGAAATGAGTGAGAGAGAGAGAGAGAGGTTTATTACAAGGATTAGTGTTGAAAGTGTTTACTTAAGAACGAAGGAGATTTGTGCTTGTCTTTGTCCAAAAGAAAAACAAAATGCTAGTTTACTACATCAACAATATCTTTTATTTTTGTTTCTTACACCTCTAAATTACCTGGGTACACCTAAATGATATTTAAAATTTATCGTAAATAAATTTCCAACCGCTTTCTATTTTTCGATCTAATGGTTTACTTCTCTCTCGCAAATATTGAATGAAGGTGATGAAGTTTGATGAAAGGTTTAAGATTGAAGCGGAAAGTCATCGCTTAACATTCTATTGTGTAATTGCAGGTTTGGTTGTGCAGTGGAAATGAGAAACGTGTGTTGCTGTGAAATTCGCTCCAATTTATGAAAGTTACTATTCTAAGTTTTGGCGGCAACGCGGTTTCGCACTATGTTTTTTTTCCTTTCTGGGTATATGAATTCGCTGCAATTTATAAAAACTACCCTAAACGCTAAAGCAGACACACAGTGAGTAATTGAACTTTTGAATTATATCATGTGCTTTCGCTTTTTTCCTTCATGGGTATATGAATTGTACGTTAATTAAGTTCACGTATTTTGTTTAATAAAAAAAACGTGCGTGAATTAAACTCGTGTAGATGGATTTATACATTCAATGAATGAATGTAAGTGAAATTTGTTCCAGATATGTAATCTGCGCTTGAATTAGAATTTCATGAAAATAACATTTTTGAATTCACGTACATCAAAAATTGAATTGAAATACATATGTGTCCCTGTTGTTTTATCTTGCAGTTTGGCCGAAGAGAACCACCGAAACTGAATTAAATCTTATAAGTGAAGAAAAAAATAGGTCAAGTAGATGTCAATCTAATTGAATTGCAACATACATGAATTGGATTCATCCTTTTTAATTATCTTAAACTTAGAAAAATTAAACCTAATTATATCGAGGGAAAAGATCTAACAAAAAAATTGGGAAAAAACAATTGAACGCAAAAGAGAAAAATTAAGAAAATGGTTTGAATTTGAAACTGAGAAGGAGAGTGCGACAAAGGAAGAGAAAAATCTGACAATGATTTCCTTAATAGACCGAATGATTAATCATCGATAAAAAAGCATGATTTAAAAATAAAATAAAAAGGTTAGAGAAATGTCGGTTGAGACACTAATGTGTTTAAAGTTTAGTACCGCAATTGAACCTCATTTGACCTAGATTTTCAAGATGCGGCCATACCCACTATTTAAAACTTTGGCAATGAGTTTCAAACAGATCTAATGATTAATCATCAATCGAACAGAAAACGACAAAAAATTCCAACAAAAAAATAAAAAAAGGGATAACCTAGACATCATTTAAATATATTTTGCTGTCATAACGATGCAAAACGGAGAAATCGGGAGAGTGATATCAGTATGGTTGTTGTGAATGTGGCATTAAGGAAAAGATAAGGGGTTTTATGGTAATTTTTTATAGAGTGTTGAAAAAGGTTTGGAGAAACACGGAGAGAGGTTTATTACGGTATTAGTCTTGAAAGTTTACTTAAGAAGAAGATTTGTTCATGTTTTTGTCCAAAAGGAAAATAAAATGCTAGTTTTCTATTTCTAATATCTTTCAGTTTTGTTTGTTACACCGCAAAATTATCTCATTAGACCTAAAAGATATTTAAAATTTATTTTAATACTGAAACTATCATTTCTCGTATAAATTTTGTAGACTCCTTTCTATTTCTCTCGATCTAATTATTTACTTCTCTCTCAAAAATATCCATTAAAGGTGATCAAACTTGATGAAAGGTTTAAGATTGAAAAGTAACGTCATTCCTTAACGTTATATTGTATTGTTAAATGTTTGGTTGTGCCACATAAATGAGAAACGGGCATCTAGTCTGAAATTCACCACAATTTATAAAATCTATTATTTTAAGCTTTTGCGGCAACACAATTTTGCAACGTGTTTTTTCGTTTTTTTCTTTCCTTGGTATATAAATTCACTGCAATTTATAAAAACTACCCTAAACGCTAATCAAACAGACACTAAGTAATTGAACTTTTGAATGATTTTCAGTGTTTTTGTTTTTTTTCCCTTCACGGTTACATGAATTGCATGTCACGTGTCTTTTTTTTTTATAAAAAAAATAAGTGTATGTGAATTAAACTCGTGTAGATGGATTTATACATTCTCATTGTAAGTGAATTTTGTTCAAGACATGTAATTTGCACTTGAATTGCAATTTTATGAAAATTACATTTTTAAATTCATGTACATTTAAAATTGAATCGAAACACATATATGACAATGTTGTTTTCTCTTGGGTGTGACTAAAGGGAACCACCGAAACTAAAACTGAATTTTATAAGTGAAGAAAATAGAGTCAAGTTGATGTCACTATAACTGAATTGCAACATAAGAGAATTGGATTAATCTTCTTTTAATTATCTTAGACATTAGAAAAATTAAACCTAATGATATCGGGAAAAAAAACTACAAAGAAATTGGAAAAAACAATGAAACACAATAAAAGTTAAGAAAATGGTTTGAATTCGAAAATGAGAAGGAGAGTGTGCAAAGGAAGAGTAAACCTTGACGGTGATTTGCTAACGGACGTAATGATGAATCATCGATGAAAAAAGCAAGATTTAAAAAAAAAATCAGTGAAATGTCAGCGGAGACACTAATGGGTTTGTAGTTTAGTGCCGCAATTGAAGCCCATTTGACCTAGATTTTCAAGATGTGGCCATGACCACAATTTAAAACCTTGGTGATGAGTTCCTAACGGACCACGTGATTAACCATCAATCAAACACAAAATGACCGAAAATTTCAGTGAACAAATAAATGAATAAACTAGACTTCATTTAAATCATACTTAAAAGCCAATAAACACACTTGACCTATATTTTCAAGATGTGACTACGACAAAAAATTAAAACTTTGGCAATGGGTTCCTAACGGATCTAATAACTAATCATCGATAAAAAAGAGCAGGATCTCAATTAAATGAGAAGAGACATATGAAGAGAAAAATAAAGGTTAGATGGGGAGAAAGGAAATCAAAGACAGAGGATAAGAAGACAAAATATGGTAATAGAAAATTTGAAAAGGGACTACGGATATTTTTATCAATTTGAGGTATAACCAGAAATATTAAGGTATAATTAAAAAATCGTATCTTTTTATTAAAAAAGTATATTAACATCTTTTTTTTATAAAGAATAATAACTATAGAATTACTTATTTAGAAAAAAGTATAGAATAATTGTAAGAAGAAAAACTTTTATTAATTAAAGGGGCATTAATGCTCATTTTGCAATGGTTATAAGGTTTAACACTAAACTAGCATAATAGTATAATAACAACAACAACTTTGATTTTTTTAGGAGATAACAATAATTTTGATTGAAAATATGCTTTTAATTATGAAAAAATGAAAGTTGAGCCAAAATACAAGACAATTTTCTATAAAGTTGTCATTTTAGGGAGGTCATTTGTTAAAGTTGTCAATTTTAGAGGGCCAAATGCGCCACCTAAAGTGATGGGAGAGTGTTCAACATCTGGAGATTCTTAGGTGTCTGCAGGCCTGTTTCTAAGAGTTTGGTGGTAGGCTCGTTTCTTAAATATTAACATTAGCTACACAAAATTGTAGGTATTTCACAAAGAGGGATATATGTACATGATAATCATCTACGAGAAATCCAATGCAATAAGTAGAAATAATTATAAGGCATAAGAATTTACAATGACTTCATAATCATTGAATAAAGGAACCTTTTATTAAGTTCCTCAGATGCGAGTCGCTTGCGAGATCTTAATTTATGAGTAAGATAAGTCAGATGTCATGTCCGCAGTAGCCTTATTTACTTGCTATTCCCTTACTAAATCATCTTTTACTGAAGGAAAATTTATGAGGGAACATACCATAACCACTGAAATCATGTTAATAATATGATCCTTATATTTATTTGGACACCTATATTTCTCAAACACCCATTCAATGCTTCATTTTATCTATATATCTCTCTCTTATTAACACATCTATCACATAACTCTCTCTATTTCTATCGTTCCTTATACTCAAAAATCATTCATATCAGCAAATTGAAACCAAAACTTCAAAATCAAAACATGCATGCAAGTATTAATATTGACTAAAACACATAATTAAAATTGTTCCCTCAATTACAAAACCTATTCTAAGAACATCAACACTGATAAGTGCCAGGAAGTAGTAATTCTAATGAAGATTTATGGCACTTTTGTAACTAGTTTTGCAAGTTATTAAGGAAAAAGCCGAGAGATAATTGATTTTTATCCTTTTACGCTTTATCTATCTTACTTTACCTAATTTTGCAGGAAAGTTACTCAAGGCACTGAGCAAAGATGGAAAACAAGAAACAAAGTGCAACCAGGCCAAAAATAGGTAGAAAGACAGGTTTGCTCGCATCCAACTCGCAGTGGCGAGTTATCAAAGGAAAAAATAGGCAGAGAGGCACATTTGCTCGCCACCAACTCGCACCCTGCTCGCCATGGCGAGTTAGCAAAGAAAAAATAGGCAGAAGCACAGGTTTGCTCGCCATGGCGAGCGAAGTTGCTTGGGAGGCGAGCAAGGGCGGCTAAAACTCCCCCAGGATGACGTGGCACAGACCCAATGGGGAAGAAACCTCAACTCGCCATGGCGAGCAAAGGAACTCGCGAGGCGAGTTGATGCAGATGGGAAAGCTTATAAATAGCCCTTGATCATTTCTTGAAGAGAGTTAGCTTTTATTGCATAGTTTTCACAGATAGACACTTAGAGAGAGAGAGAGAGATAGGGCTTGGTCTTCATAGAGTGAGAGTGATAAAAGTTTGATTCTTCCACATTTGGTGAGAAATCACAGGGTTGTAATGAATCTTTTCCTTTCAATTCATTCTTGCAAGGCTTCCATGACAATGAGAAGCTAAATCTCCATTGTTGGGATTAGAGGTACTTGATCTTAGCTAATCATGTAATCAATTGATCTATAAATGTATGGTTCTAGTATTTCATTTGATATGGAGATTATTCTTGCATTTTATTGTTCATGTTTGATTTAATTGTGATTGAAAAATACTTTTGAATCTAGGTTTAGAATAATTCTCTATCCAAACATAAATCCTAGACATGGAATTGATGTTTAGATAACCACTCTTTGTATCCGAACTTAATGCTTTTCTATCATTCAAGAGATTGAGAAATCATCGATTGAATGATAGGAACGACTCTTAGATCGTTTAATAGTGTGAGACATCGACGATTAAACGATACAATTGAAGTCACCATATTATTTGGACACGAATGATATTGACGAAGGATACGTGGTAATATCAAAGGAAAGCTAGAATCCATGCATGATCTTTAGGTTATGTGTGACGCTTGATTAAGGAACTCTAATCCTAACAAGTTTTACGCCCTATCAATCTCAAGTTTTAATCTTATAACGTAGATATTTAGGTTTTAAACAAACAAACAAATTACTCTTTCAACTTAAAATGGTAATCGATGTCGAATGATCCATGATATCGCACTAGTCCCTGAGGAGACGATATATAAATACTTACTTTTGATATACGTAAATATGCTACATCAAACACCTTCAAGAATCAAAACATATATATCATTCATCAATATCAGCAAGACAACAACAAATTCAATTTATCAATGAAAAAATCGCGCCCTAAAATGAGATTTTCCAAACATGCAAGAAAGGAGGATAGAAGGGGACTAACCGCAAAGTTAATTCCTTGTTCCTAACTGGGATACTAACAATGCTCAGTTTACCCTTTTTATCTTGAGTGTTTGTCCTATGATTCCTTTCTACGTGTAGCATGCATGTGGCCATGAGCCTACAGCTAGTTGAAGTGGAACATGATTTAGTGCATGTGTATTGAGATGGGTTTACAAAACTTACCCTAGTGCATTAACTTTTGTCACGAATGAACGCGCTCTTTCTAACATTCACTTTTAAATCCCATGAAATTCATGTAAGTCTCTTATTTTGGAAATGGATTTCATAAAAAGTTTTAAGACCCAACATAGATTTCACCCAATACAAAAATGAGTGATGAAGAGTGTTAAAAAGATAGTATTCTTATCATTTCTCAAGTCTAAAATATAACTCTTGTAAAATGATGGTAGTTTTTAAGCCTTAAGGTGGTTCTTGATAAATTTATTGGGAATCCAAACATGCTATGAAGTACTCTTTTCGCTCCTTTTTAAGTGTCGTTTGACTGCGGATTTAACGTTTCTATTTAATCGTCGTTTTGGTATTTTAAGGCTACAATTTGTCACTTATACATTTTCTTAATTACTCTTATCTTTTTCCATAAAACTAGTAATGCTATCTATTTCGAAAACTAAAGTTTGTTATTTTAAACAAAGTTTATTTTGTTATCTTCAACATTCAAATCTATGTCATATAGTGTGAATCTAGTATTGGTTGAAACCATAATTGAAGTTTTTTGTGTTAAAAAAATAAGAATTTTTTGAAGAAAAAGATAGTAACTAACAATTGTTTGTTATGAGAGAAACACATTAAATTTATTGAAAAGAGAAAATGTATCCAAAAAATAGAAATTTATTGGTAGATTAAAGTAACGGTATAATAGGAAGAAAATGTGTAAATATACACTTCCTTAATTTGGCGTTACTATTTTAAAACGACACTTAAAAAAGAACGGAGGGAGTACAAATATTTGACACAATATGAATACGGCGATATAGGAAATTTTTTAAAATATGATATTGTATAAGATATTTTAATAAAAAAAGTTAAATTTAAAATTAAATATATAAAAAGACACCTGAGTTATATAAAAGGCCACCTAAATTTATATCAAAAGAGTGTAAAAATTCTTTGAAAACAGAGTAAAAAATAAAATAGAAGGTCAACTAAACCTAGCGGCCTAACTAATGACTCTTTTAAGTAAAACTAAACTCTGACCCATGCGATGCACGAGTCTTACCAAGTAAAACAGACACAAATATGTTATATCGTAATAAAAAAAAGTTGTAGTGAAATAAATCATATAACAAAAATTAACTACATTGATCATATCTTTGTTAGATCTCATATGAAAACAAATAAATATGAATGAGTTAAATTAGTCATATCATGCTGAGACTAATACGTTTTACATTAGTCATCTTACATTACGAAATACTTCACAATCAACAATATTTGAAGTCACGTTAGTATTTTCACAATCTTCATCAATTATTAGTATCTTCAACTCATCTTTTGAAATAACTCTTGAAATTACAACATATAATTGACCATGTGAAACACCGAAGTTGACAAACATATTCTAACATTTTTAAGTGTTTGCCATTGACTCTTGTTAATAGTCATTGCAAATAAAACAAATAAGGAAAATTGTCTTGTAGAAACTTTAAAGAAATTGTGACTTATGTAAGAGAAAAAATTGTTGTATAAACTTTTTGGCAAATATTACTTCCAGATATCACAATTTTTATCTAATTAATCATCATCATAATAGCATTTCTTTTCATATTATACTTTTAACTTTGGATATTATTTCTCATTTCCTGCCATTGATTTTACTTTTGCTAGTAATGGTGGAAATTTGCTAAAATTTAAGTCAATATATCTCAAAATTTTTAACAAATGACAAACAAATAATACGTGACTATCATGGTAGTAGTGCTGTTTGGAGCAACGTGTCAAATATAAATTTATTAGTTGAATGAAATTCAACTTAATCATATTTAAATGCTTTGCTTTAAAAAAACTTAGACGACTTAATATAAGTTTTTTCAATTGCAAGCAAAAACTATTTTTATTAATTATGATCAAATTGAAGTTAGAAACAATCAATTTAATATTTCTTATCAATGAACTAATTTCAGTTACTGAACTCATCTTTTGGTTGTTTTGTGATAGAAGCTTTGGTGCCATGATAAAAGCTTATGAACTCAGAGTGCTGCACACACAAAATTCTTATGCAGTCTTAACAATCATTCATTGTTGTGGTATTGTAGAATGTGTATCTTTCTTAATTTTTCCAAAATTCTAATACTATTTTACTACACCCCTGCCATTTACATTTGTATAGAACAAACACATTAAGTTGCATTTGAAATTAGCTCCACCTTGAGTTCTATAACAGCAATGTCACTCTCATCTGTTCTGCAATAGAAAAATAATATTGATGAATTGAAAATAGGAAAAGAGAATAAGCATAAAAAAATGGAATAAAGATTGGTAGACACTCTTAATGTGTACACCTCTTCGTATCACTCTTGAAAATTTTAGTTAACCAAATATATGGTCTGTGTAACCACATTTTTTCAGTTGCATGACCACTATTTAGAAACTGAAAAATGTGGTCACGCAACTAAAATGTCCGTGACCATTTTTTTTTCCACTTAGTTAACCAAATAAATTCTGGAAAAATAGTGGTCACGCAACTAAAAAATATTGTCACACATATTATATATTTGATTAACTGAAATTTTTTAGAGTGGTACAAAGGGGTGTACATATTAAGGGTGTCTACCTATCATTGCTCTAAAAAATGACCTATAAAAAATGAATAAAAATGACTTAAAAGAGAAAAATTAGGCTCATTACTAATGAGTAAAAATTTGTATAAAAAACAAAAATAGAAAAATCAATTGAAAATTGAGCCATTGAGGTCATCTTGTAGTAAGACCCAAATTACAAAATTGTTTATCTCATATACAAAATTGCTCTCCCACACATTAGAAAAAAACTAAAATACCTCCAACAACTATCGATGGCTCTATCCTGACAATAGTTAACCGTCGCTCCAAATCAAAACATGCATGAATAGAATAACAAAATTAAAAAAAAACCCCAGCAACACTTAAGTGTCGTGGGAACTTAAGTGGTTTGGGAGCCTGAAATCGTAAATGAGATGTTCCGTTTAGGCATGTTAATATTTCTTTATGTTAAAAAAATGTTCTTCAAGAGTTATTTATAAAAGGTGTTAAAACTAAAAAAAAATCCCTCAGAAGATTATCTCCTGGACAATTTTAGGGGCCTTGGAAGACATTACATATGCCTAAAAAGCACATTCACAAATACTACTACTACATAGCTGCCTCACATGTTTTGGTATCACTGCCACTTCTGCGTATTTCTTCTTCTGCATTCTATTTTCTTAACATTTCATCTTTATGTGCATTTTATTTCCCGTTTTATTCTTCTGTGTCTTTCTTCTCTTTCTTTTGGGTCTCTTTTACAATTGTTTCTTTTTTTCATTTTATTTTTTAAAAATGAAAAACATAAGAAGGAGGAGGGTAAACTAGAAATTTTTAAAGATTCGTTTGTTTTGGACCTTCATGACATTAAATAACAAAATTTATGGGACTTTCACCCCTTTTAATTTGAGCAAATTTCGGTTTACCCCCCTCTCATATCACCGCTTTTGTATGGTCAAAATTCATGAAGGGGGGTAAACCAAAAATTTTCAAATTACAAGGATAGAATCTAAAACAAAATTATAGGTGGTAAACCGAAATTGACCTATATTACAGGGTAAAACACTATTAACCATAATAATTATTTTATGGAAAACTTCAGGTTATTGGGAAGAGGATTCAATGAATTTCAATTTGCTTCTTATGTAGACTTACACACTCTTTGGGTGATGAGCACCGTAACATCCCATATTTTCCCATAGATAAATATTCCATATAAATGTCCTTAGTGACAGTGAACTTAATTGATTTAGAAGGTAAATTAGACAATAGGTAAAGAAACTTAATCTAGCACCATCATTTTAAGCCCAACCTTAGAAAGAAAGAAAAAAGGGAAATTTGATAAGTTAGTAAGGGTAAATTGGTAATTTCACCTCACCTCTATGTATAAACTAGGCCAATAGAAGAAATCTGATTTTAACATTTCATTTTTTCCATCTCTTTCTCCCAAAACTGACCCCTCACCATGATAGCCACCTTCATGATCCTTACATGCAATTGACTTATTAGAATTGTTGGCTTGTTCTAAGGCTTTAAGGAAACTAATAGAAGAGGAATTGGAGTTTTGAAGATTTGGAGAAATTGGAGAGGAAAGCTAGGAGTTGAGGAAACTAGAAGCAAGGAAAGATTAAACCAAGCTTGAATCTTATCATCCTAAAATTAAGGTGGGTTTCCCTTTTCCTTTCCCTCATGCATGTAGAAATTTGATGAATCTAGAGTTAACTTTCATTTGGGGAAAAAATGGAATTTTAGGGTTTTATGAAATTGAGTAATAAGAATAGTGAGAGTGTAGAATTATATGAATATGCATTACTTTTATGGAATATGATTTTGAAGGAAAATCTCTTGTATTGACCTTAAATTGGGTGGAATAATTTGCTAATGATAAATGATTTGTTGTATGAAGTTATTGACATGTTTAGATTTGAGAAAGAAACATGAAATTCTAAAAGTTTTTACTTAAAACAGTTACAGTGCGTGAATTTTCATAATTTCTTGGTTTCAAATTTTAATATGGGACCAGTTGCATTGTGATTACATGTAAGTATACTAACTTTGGTAAAATATATAAAATTTCTAGACTTCAAATGACTGTACATTCATAGTTTCTATAAATGACAATTATGCATATGTGCTTGTATTGATCAGTCTGATTGCATGATTTTTTTTCCTGAATTATCTATATTCTATTTTGATATGGGATCAACTTCAATGCCTTGGTACGAGGAATGTCTATCTCTAGTAAATTGTACAAAAGATTATGACTTCATTTCATGAGTCGTTCATAGCTTTTAGTGACATATGGTTTTGCAGAAAAAATTATGGCATGTCCTCTGTGCATACTTTCAAGTTATATGCTTCACTAAGCTAGTGATAAGTGAGTAAATGTATGGGCGTTTATTTACTTATCTAATTGTTAGTGTTTTAAAATGGTAATGACCTGAGAAAAAAGAATTGAAAAAAATCTATAATTCATACAATGTATAATTAGTTATTGATTATTTCTTGTAAGTATGTGCTACTGAAGTACGTTGAATGAGGTTATCCCCTTGAGTGTTATGTGTATTACACTGATTTATTTATGTTAAATGTCACACTACATGTTGGCATAAATTATTTAAAAAATCTGGTATAACTAGATGATTATGTTTAGTATGAGGTTATTGAATCATGTGTACATCAAGTTAAAATGATGATATGATAAATGTTATAACCTGACTTTAAAATTTAGAGGCATACTTTGAGTATGAATGTTATTACACATCGTTTATATTATTTATCTGATGTGTATGAGATATCTAATCGGGAATAATGAGATTCACCCTAGCTAAGTGAATTCTCTGTCTACGACGAGACATGTAAGAAGGGGTAAACGGGGCACCGTTTACCGGAGTTAATCTATCTCCGCCTTACCTAATGATTTATAGAATAGTTTAGGTTATCGAGGTTTTCCCACGTTCGGTAACTTAGAGGATTGCTTATATTATTTATAAGTATAATTTTAAGATCAAGTAATTGGATAAAAATGTTTATTGTAAATAAATAGTTGATGTCTTTCAATCGATCACATTTAATTTTTTCACTATGTTTACATCTCATGAAAAATCTTCTTCAATGGCAATATTGTATTTGTATCCCATCTGGGAAGCTCACTGAGATATTCAATATCTTACCCCATGTTTATTTTATTTTTACAGGTATAAACTTTATTATTCAAAGAACTTGAAGCCGGACCACAGTCAATCACCATTTAAGTCTAGCGATTTACCTTAATTTTGTATCTATCAAAGAGTTGTAAATCAAAATGTTCTTTGAAGTCAAATATTGATTTAAGATTTTAACTGTAAAGCTTATTTTAACTTTGAAAATTTTATATAAGATTTACGTGTATGGATGAAAATTCTTTTGACATAATTCCGCAAAAAAAGAAAAAGTAGTTTTAATTCCGCTTTGAAAATGAGGTGTTACAAGCACCAGGAACATCAAGCCTAGAGTACTTCATCTTTCACAATGGATGAAAGATTTTAATCCTTACACCCGTCAAACTCGTACACATATTTGGATACGTCTTATGATCCCGTTACATCAGAGCATGTGTTGCAGCTAGTCAGTCCTGCACTAGTGCATGTAGTTGCATCGAACTGGTCCAACAACATGAGAACCAGTCGATTGCCTTCGATGAACATATTATTTCAAGGCAGTTGGTAGATTTAACTAAGAACCAGAGAAAGAAACTCAATTGTGTTGCCTATCTGGCCCACTATAAGGGTGAATCATCACCTACCCCCTTATTGGAATATTTCAGGTATTGGTAACTTTAATGTTGGGGTTGCTCTCACCGACTGAATTTGCAGTCTATAAATACCCTTTCGGTTTGCCCAATTTTTGTTTCTCGTAGGACTCTCACTTTATATACAAATGTTGGTTTCAGGTAAAACAATAACTTGAAAAGAGAATGTGTAATTTAATTCTGTGTTTTCACCCAAGTGCCATATATGGTAGTTGTTAGGTTGTTAGTTTGTAATCAAAGGGGCCATTCTTTAATGCATGTCATAATTATTATTATTATTATTATTATTAAGTTTAAGACAAATCAAGAAACTGGTCGATGTTACAAATTTGCCTTATCGATTCCATTTTGACTATCTACTCTCTTCAATTTTTGTAGCATGGTTTTTTTTAATTCATTGAAAGGAACACATAATAGAATAAAATAAATATGGAATTATGCACAAGTATTTGAATCAAATGCCTTTGTTAAATCCAACTCAAAAGGCTGAGGATTGACACTAGGATACAACATTTTTTAAGCATTTACGTTTAGTGAAAAAATTCAAAGAAATATCCTTATAAAAAATATTTGTTTATGGTTTTTCTTTCTTTCTTTTGTTTGAAATTTATGGCCTTCTTCCTGTTTAGTGTAATTTATAGTGTATTTTTTTAATTGAATAATTGGAAAATGTGTATGACGTTCGATAAATTAACAAATTTTTTGTCTTCAAATATATCCATACAACACCTTATTAGATTAATACTAATTTTTCAATGAAAATTTATATAATCTGGTAAAGGTTTATCGTCTATTTTTAGGAGATTAATTTCCTCTACTTCTATAGAAAAATACATTGGTCTAGTAAGATTGATTATTTCCACTTATATCATTCTATTTTGAACTTCATAAATAATTCCATTTACAATTTTTTTGGATTGTCTTTCTTAAATTTTTATTTTATTTTGGGACGAAATATATTGTTAAGTTACATTAGTCTTTGGAGATGCGGGTACATGATACTCGGTTCACACAAAAAAAACTATTAAATTATTTTAATTTTTGGTTTTAATTGTTTATTTTTTCATGTTTAGATCATCAATATTTTTGTGTGTGTTAACCTTCCGGTATTTAGCTTAAGGGGTCCTAGGTAATTAGGAGTTCAGCTGATAAGTAAATAAAGTCTAAACAAAAATTGTTCCACTTCAAATTTAAATGTAGGTTCTGCCCAACTATATATATATATATATATTTGTTTGTAAAATGAGTTATATCAAAATTTTACCTTTCATATATGTTGTTTTTACCACTATAGTTCATTCCTTACTTTCTAATATAATTTATCCTTTTTATTGTTATTTAAAAATAAAGATGGCCCAACCATTTATAAAAAAATAAAATAAAAGAAGGCCCAACCCGTTATAAGAAACCCTAAATTTTCATATGACTTCATTTCTTCTTGTTCTATCAGCCGCCTCTTTATTTCCTCATCGTTAACCTCTTTTTTATTTCAAGTGGCGCCTCCTTCTTCCGGTGTGAATATGGAGAAATCAGTGATTGCAAGAAATAAGAAGGTTAGTAATTATATACCTGATGATCTTTCCCGATTAATTTTGTCAAATTTATCTCTGAAATCTTTGAATCGTTTTAGATGTGTTCGCAAATCCTGGTCTACTTTGTTTGAAAACCCTTATTTCATAAGCTCGTTCCGCAACAACTTCTTATCTAATAATCATGCTTACTATGAGGATACATCACTCCTCCTACATCAGACTGTACCCGATGATAAACTTGTGTTATATTCTCTTTCGGGCGAGAGGTTTGAAAATGGAACCAAGTTAGATTGGCCAAATCCATTTGAGGAGAACGAACCTAGTTTTGTTATTTCAGGATCCGGTAGTATTAATGGTATTTTATGTCTGATTAATTACACCCAACCTAATGCAAGAGTTGTATTGTGGAACCCAACTACTCAAGAATTCTTAGTTATTCCTACCAGCCCTTTTGAATTAGTCCCACATATGGATGTTGATATAGTTCGACATGGTTTTGGGTATGATTATGTTACAAATGACTATAAGATAATTCGGCAGGTGATATGTTATCATAAAATTGACATTGATATGTTGTATTTAGAAGATATAGACGACGACCCATTTTTGGAGATATATAGTCTACAAAGTAACTCATGGAGAAAACTTGAATATGATATCCCAATAAATCATACAGAAAATGGAGTGTTCCTAGATGGAATGGTTCATTGGTTGAATGAAAGTGATGATAGTGATGATGAAGATGAATATGTTGAAGCATATCTTTTGTCATTTGACCTAAGCAGAGAGGAATTCATAACAACACTTGCACCCTTAGAAGATGTTAGTTTTGACTCTGAACCTGTTTTGCTTGACTTGATGGTTTTAAATGGGTCTATTGCTTTGATTTCAAATTATACAAATTTGGGTACTTTTAAAATACATGTTTTGGGTGAATTTGGTGTGAAGGAATCGTGGTTTAAACTCTTCATTTTTCAACCAACATCTATCATTGTGTATCCTATTGGAGCAGGAAGAAAAGGGAATATATTCTTTACAGATGAAGACGGAAAACTAATATTTTTTAGTTTAAGCACGATGATTGTTGAGGAGGTCAATTTTGTCAGTGGTAAATTTTCGGGTAAGACTGTAACTTATAAAGAGAGTCTTCTTCCAATTGGAGAAAAAAATGAGTAATGTAATTTCGTGTTTTTATCCAAGTGCCATATGATTATGGTTATTACTTTGTAATCAAAAGGACCTTTCATTTGTGTATGTCATAACTATTATTAAGTGTAAGACAAATCAAGAAACCATTTGGTGTTAAAGATTTTGCTTTATCAATTCCATTTTGACTATCCACTCTCTTCATATTTTGTATAATTGTTCTTTATTTCAATTTCATTTTGACTATCTACTCTCTTCATTATGAAATCCAAGCGTGCGAAAAATCATCAAATTCAAATTACCTAAACCCAAATTTGTGAAAAAATTACCAAATTCAACATTGTTCATGCGTGAACGAACAAGAACAACAACACTTTCATTTGTTTTCCAACTTCATCCCCACTTTCCCACTTCTATTCACATAGGAACTGGATCTCATTAACATCACCACCACCACCACCACCACCGACAACAAGAACAAGAAGTGACAAAACGAATCCAATCTTGCAAGCTCACACCTCAAGTATCTAAAAAATGCTTCATTTGATCTACATCTTAAACAAATCAATATTATGTGAAATAATTTAATTTTTCAGATTTGGAAAAGCACATACTTCATATCCCCTATTATCATCGTTTTACACCCCTTTTACTAAATCATGTATTTTTAGACTCACTCGTACCCACACTATTTGCCCTATTAAGTTCTCGTCTTATTAACCTTAATTAACTTGATATCTTTTCTTATTGTTATTATCATCCCTGACCTTACCCAATGCTTTAACTCGTACTCACAACATAACCCACTTCATCATTCCCTCATCACCAGAAACAAGATAGGTCATCATCATTACTCGTCATTCACAAAAACAATTTATTACATAATTCACCATCACCATTCAACAATTCTGATCTCGATGTAGATCTTCATCGTACGACAGTAACTCCTTGTCATTAATCAACATCTTATGTGAGCATATGTACACATCACATTCCTTCGTTATTTATTATTGAATTTTAGAATCTACTACCGTCATTCGTTCACTCCATTACTACATCTTTCATCCTAATATCTCCATTCTAATTTAAGTGTTTACCTCTCTATTAATATTCCTCATAAAGTCTTCCATATAATCTCTCACTTTCGATTGCCAGGTCACCTTGACATCATTAGATTCTCACAGACTACTATCTTCAGTTCATATTTAAGTTTGTTATTATCCTGGGGTAATCACTTCTATTTATACCTAAACCCACTCCCTCATTTAGTTATATAGTTTAGGACCCTTACTCTTACCTCTCACATTAACATCTTCTTAACTCGCTATTATTTTTTAGGATGTTTTAAGGTCCATTAAAGGGGTTGTGCTGAAGTTTCAGGAAAAACGCAGCATGACCCAGGTACGGTAATTTGATCATAACTCGATATGTGGATGTAGAAAATAGTTCAAACAAAAGTCAATGGAAAGCTGACTTCCATACCTACAACTTTCATGTTCACACCAAGACCTAGTTCGGACAGAAATGGGTGAAAAACACCAAAAGTTGGGCGCTAGGCGCCAGGAACTGACACCTGAGGCGCCAACTCTCTGGTTGTGGGTGCTAGGTGCCTTTAGTTCAGAAAACATTGCAACGATTTCTGATCCTACGTTTTTGAACTACGAAATTTCTTCTAAGTTCCCCAAAACTCCCATTTTCAGAGCCCTCATGATCCCAAACTGACATGAAACATTACCTAGGATTACCCTACCATCCAAACACTAGTTTCTCCCACAATTTACCTAATTGCGTCATTCTTCGCATGATTAAAGGCTCTAATTTCGATTACACTAATTCTGTTATTTTTTGAATTTTAATTCCTCAACCATAAATATAATTGTTATACCCCAAATTTTGACCAGTTAGAAATTTTTATTCGTATTTTAAAGTCTTTATTTGTATTTTAAATAGTCAGAATCTTTGCTTTGTTTTTAGATAAGTTACACGTTTTTTTTATTCGTTTTCGAAGTATTTAAACGTTTTATTGGTACCGTAGATAAGCTAAAATATTTTATTCGCATTGTAGGCAGTTGAATCCTTTTTTGTTTGTTTTTTTTTAGATAATTAAAACATTTTTGTTCGTAATTTAGAATTATTATTCGTTTTTTTAATCAGTTAATAAGTTTTGTATTCGTATTTTAAAAGCCGAGTAATTTTGTCGTCTCAGACGAAACTTCGGCAGAGAAGTATTATAAAATACCTCATTTTGGTTACCGAAAGGGACAATTTTAATTTTTATCAATTATTATTATTTAATGCTATTTTTGTACTTTTTTTTTTATTTTGCATTTGTTTTTATGTTGTTTCTTTTTCTTTTTCCATTAAAAGTCACGTTTTTTTCTTCTTCTTTCCTTAAAAATTATCCCTTTTTTTTTTAATGTCCATTCTTTTCTATCATTATCTTATGTACTTGAGTCATGTCCACGTATCATTGCTTCATTGGTCATTTAATGTGCCCAAGTCTCAGCTGCAGGGGCAGTTTGGTCCAATCCTCTTTTTTCAGTCTAACCCTAGTCCACAATATTTATAGGCAGCATTGATTGCACTGTAACGGGTCAGAGAGAGTCAGAACGGGTCAGAGTCAGAAAAGCAGCAGCAATTATTACAAACACAAAATTTTCCTCTCTCCAAAATTTTCCAGATCAAACACAAAGAAAAAATCAAAAAAATCAAGAACACTCATGTGTTCTTCGTAGCTCCAAAAATTTTCCAGATCAAACACAAACCAAATCCTCCAACCAACATCACATAATCAGTAATATCACACCATCAAACAAATCCAAGCTCGAATGCGAGCCAAAACCATTGTTCATAAACTCGGACCCGAACCTACAACAATCAAGGCCTCAGATCCGAACCCGTTTTGGTACAGAAGAAGGAAACCGAGCCGGATTCATGCTTACGAGGGTAGATCGAACCGAACAAGAACAAGAGAAGGATAGAAGTTTTCCGTTTTCTCAACGTTTTCGCCGATCTAGAGTAGAGGTAACAGTTTTCAGTCTCATCCATCCTTTCTTGCTTTTTTTCTTTCTTTCGAAACTTGCATCGTAGATCTAGGTCTTTTGTATGGGTTTTTGGTGAAAATATTAGTGGATCTATAAAGAGGAGAAGAAGAGGAGTCGGATGGTATAATTTTTTTTGAAAAAAAGTAAGAAAAAAGTTCCGACGCGGTGGCGCTATGGCCGACCACCGCGTCGGAGCACCACCAACCGATGTCTTCCTCCTTCTTCTCCGACGGACTGGTTTAAGAGAGAGGGGAGAGCTTCTCTCTCTAACTTGTGTTAAGAGAGAGAAGTGTTTTTGGATTATGATGTTTTTTTGTTAAGTTCGGTATTTATAGTACTTATTTT
>Ga0228710_1000069_pt1 | contig 78390 bp, 34 predicted proteins | sample MedpolnodulmetaG_FD_177995 | JGI IMG/M metagenome (GOLD analysis project Ga0228710, IMG submission 177995) | Root nodule microbial communities from Medicago polymorpha collected in Santa Monica, California, United States - pink nodules | ecosystem: Host-associated > Plants > Roots > Nodule...
GATTGAGCGGATCATCCAAACTAATGAAGTAGTAAAACATGAAACTAGTAAAACTTGATTTAACTTTTTTTTTTTTTTATAAGTCTTGTATTATATTTTTATGGGCTAATTATTTTTATTTTTTTTAGAAATGTGCTAAATATTGTTATTAGTAATTTAGTGGTGCTGCCTACGTTTGGAATTTCTTAGTATAGACGACAAATCAAGTTGTTCGTGTCTGTATGAGCTGAGTGTAGCCTCCGAACATTTTTTCCGGTGATCAAATCTTGTCCAACAAGTAAAGAGCAATAAAAAAAGAGTTTAATAGTTATTTTAACTTAAAGATTATCTTAGTATGATTTTTTTAAGGGAACTCCTACGGTGAAGTTAGGAAACTGACTTTTTGGAAAAGTTAATTTTGAATTTAATGTTTGATTCATTTCTAAATTGTTGATTACTGATTAATGATCAATAGTAATTCATCTAGTAATGCTTGCAACATCTTGGACTTGCAGGTACTATTTTATCGTTGGAATCTTTAACATGCAAACAGAGTTGATGATATTATGTGATAGTCTTAAGTGTTACACTTTGTTGGGTGTTACCCTTATAACAAGGTGGGATAAAATTAGATTAAGTGTAGTCTTATTAATCTGATGAATTGATGATACTATGAGGACCGGACTTTTCATGCCATTGTACAAAGAGTGGGGTGTTACTCGTTACATTTTTGATGTTATAGTGTTAACTTTACTAAAAAAGTCATTTTCATGACTTCACCATAGAATTTTCCTTTTTTTTAATGAGAAATGATATTTGTGCAACCACTTTATTATAACTTTTTGACAACTTTCTCTCTCATACTCACATCATATTCTTATTCTCTTTCTCTTCCTTTCTCTCTATTGTTTTAGACCAATGAGAAGAGAGAAAATGAAAGTTGTCACAAATAATTGTACATATATCGCTACTCTTTTTTTATACATTCATTCAATGACTCTCACCACTTAAATTTTAAGTAACAATGTACTCCCTCCGTCTTGCAAGTATGTCATTATAGCAAATAAATAATTGATTAATTTTATATGTTATTTTACAATAGCAATGAAACGTTATATTTCGTTGGGTACTCACTGAGCCTTGAATGGACATGAATATCTCTTCTAGTCGATATATTCAGTAGGTTCCTCCTCCTACAATTAGGTGAAGCTATGTTGTGACGGAGTTTGTGATTGGTCGTATCTAGAAGGCTATGTGGAGGAGTAATTTTAGATCATTATGGGTGCTTTGCGGTAGTTTTCTTTTATGTCTTGGTTATGTACATTTTATGCTAAATGGTAAAAAGCTAGTTTGAATGGTTTTACCCTTTTAGGCTAGTTTGGTGTTGAGGTGATATAAATTGAACAACTTTGAAATTGGCCTGTAATTCAATTCGTGGATGAAGGTTGCATGAATATGAATTTGTACCTTTTCTAATTTTTGTTAATCGTATTCTTGAGTTTTCACATAGTGACGATTCCATAATTTGGGTCGCATGCATATCTTGAGCTAGGCTAAAGCACTAATACACCAAGTTTACTTTATCCTTAAGGCGTGATAATCTAGTAGTATTTGATATCTTTCCTTCTGTGAATTTTGTTCCTTCGGTTAATTAGCTTATAATGCAAACTAGGAGCCAAACCAAGTAAGTAGAACATTTGTCTATCAAAATAATAAAAAGCAGTATAGGTTTATATTTGGATCCTCCACAGCTGCAAAATGCAGTAGCTGTGCACTCATTATCTAAGTAACAAATCCACGAATGAAGTCTACTTTATCTTCGGGATGTGATTTTGAGTAGTATGTGATGTTGTTCCTTTCTTGTTTCTTTTCCTTTTTTTTAGTTTATGATGTGTATCGTGAGTTAGATCAAGTAGCAAATGCACACACAGAGTCTGCTTTATCTTTGGAATGTGTACCATGACCCAGATCAAGTAGCAAATTCACACGCAAAATCTACTTTATCTTTGGTAAGTGATTCTTGAGTAGTATTTGATGTTTATCCTTTCTTGTTTCTTTTTCTCTTTTTATCTTACGATGTGTATCGTGAATCATATCAAGTAGCAAATGCACACGCAAAGTCTCCTTTATCCTTGGAATGTGTACCATGACCGAGAACAAGTTGCAAATCCATACACAAAGTCTGTTTTATCATTGTAATGTGATTCTTGAGTAGTATTTGATATTGTTCCTTTCTTGTTGTTTCAGTTGATGTGTAATATGAGCAAGATTAAGTGGTTGATGTACCAACAAACTTTTTTGGGTGGCGTATTTTGGTATACCACCCCCCTAATAGTCAGTTTGGTTCGAGTGTTTTGGAGGGGAAAGGAGGGGAGGTGAGATTTTTAGTTTGAAGTGTTTGGTTCAATTTTCAAGAAGGGGAAGGGAGGGGAGCAAATTTTATTGCACTGTCAAAATTATCCTTAGATTAATTTAAAATCTCAATATTATCCTTATAACAACATTTATTATTATTAGGCTACAAGTTGTATTATCTTGTAACAACTTTTAGGCTAACACTACAGTTTTGACTCCCTAAGTTTACCAATGTTGAGATTTTGGTCCTCTAATAAAAAAATTGAAAATTTTAGTCCCCTAAAATTTAGCCCCTTTGCAATATTGACCTTTTGACCAATTTTGACTAAGTCAACGCCTAAGTGGCATGCCACATGTGTAATTACTAAATTAAAAAAAATAAAAAATCTACATAATCATTTTCTAAATTAAATAAATTAAAAAAGAAATTGAAATTATTTTAAAAAAAAATAGAAAAGATTAAAAAAAAAAGGTTAGTTCATCCTCAACTCTTCAACTCTCACAAAATTCATCCAAATCCAGTCAAATCATCCACACTAAATTTTTTGAAACTATGCTATAACACCTACTGCTACTGTTACTAAATTTTTTGAAACTATGCTATAACAACTATGCTATAATATTATCCTTGTAACAACTTTTATTCCATATTATTAACAACTTTTCCTTGTAATACCTTTTATTACTACTCGTAACAACCATATTACTAATCCATTATTTCATCGTCTACATCATGTTGTTATCGATTACATCGTTATTGTTTCACTAATTTATTATCTTTATTTAATTAAGTTTAAGGGTAAAACAGTAAAATAATTTTAAAATCCCTCCCCCTCCCCTTGCGAACCAAACACATTTTTAATTAAAATATTTCCCTTTCCCTCCCCTCCGTTAAAATCCCTCCTCTCCTAATTCTCGAATCAAAAGAAAATACTTGGTGATTCGCACTTGAAACTTGAAGATTCCTCACACCCTCAAGCTATCAAACTGGATTAATGAGCTGATGTGGCGTGATGACTTGTTATTTTATTTTATTTTTGATTTTTTTTATTTCCACCTGGCTAAAAACTACCAAAATCAAGTTAATTGGGTTACCCCCCCTCCCTCCCTCTCATTTACCCTAAAACACAAATTCAGAGAGTGAGAATGAGAAGAGTTATACAAAGAAGAGAGAGGAAAGTAGTTTTGGGTTTTGAATACGAACAAGAGTGATTCAAAGAAGACAAAATCGAACGAAGGGTTTGTTGGATTTTGCAAAATTGAAGCAAGACCTAGGAGAAGAAGCAAGTTCGAATTAGGGTTTGCTGGCTTTTGCGATTCTAGGAACGAACGAAGAAAGAGAAAGCGTTTTTGGATCCGAAGTTAACGCAAGAAGAAGACGAAACTTGTGGTAAGTTATTGTTGTTCGCTTTATCATTATGCATGTGTGTTTTGTTGTTGGTAATGTTTGTATATGATAAAGAAATGTATATTGTGGTCCCAAAAGTCTGAGGCTAGATTCCAATATTGTAGTTTTCCATGTGTAAAACTTGGATTTTTAGGGTTTATTTATTCACACTTGTGTTACTTTTGTGATGTTGATATATTGTAGGGTCAAAACTGATGAAGTGCTGACACGTGTCATATAAATATTAATAAAAAATTGTTTTTTCCACAGATCATAAGTGTGTTTGATGTTTTTTCCATCATGGTGGGGAGTTTGTTAGGGATAAATTTATGTTTTATAGAGGAGGTGTCCAAACTGTTGTGTATGGTATTGATGGTAACAATTGGGGTGTGTCTGATATAGAGGATATTGTGGCTAAGTTGGAGATATGAGAAGAAACAGTTTAGGGTATGGAGTCAAATTGATAGGGTATCTGATGGTTTTTTTTAGGTTAATGAGGACCATGTTGCTGATGAAATATTTAGGCATTTTATTGCTCATAAGGAAGATGGACATATTTATGTTGAGCACAATGAGTTAGATAGAAATGTCAAAGTAGTTGAACCTAGTTGTCTAGAGTTGGATGTAGGGTCTGATGTAGAGGTAGAAATGTTTAGTAATGATGATGATGAAGTTAAAGGTGTGAGGTTTGATGATAGTGAGGATGAAAGAACCACTGCACTTGAAGATGGTTTTGAGATGGTTGAAGTTGAAGCACCAACTAATGGAACCAACAGAGTCACAATTAGCAACAAGTCAGTAAGAATAAGGATGTGTGGTTCCAAATCTCCTAAGAAAAAAACTAGTGGTATGGTGAATGTTCTTGCACCGTTTCTGTTTTGATGGATGGGAAAAGAAAGAAAGTAGAAGAAGAAAGAGATGGAGAGTACTTTAGTGACCTAGATCAAGTAGCAAATCCACACGCAAAGTCTACTTTATCCTTAAGATGTGATTCTTGAGTAGTATTTGATGTTGTTCCTTTCTTGTTTCTTTTTCTCTTTTTCGCTTATAATGTGTATCGTGAGCCAAATCAAGTAGCGAATGCACACGCAAAGTCTGTTTTATCCTTGGAATGTGTACCATGACCTAGATCAAGTAGCAAATCCACATGCAAAGTCTACTTTATCATTGGGATGTGATTCTTAAGTAGTATTTGATATTGTTCCTTTCTTGTTTCTTTTCCTCTTTTTAGCTTATAATGTGTATCGTGGGTCAGATCAAGTAGCAAATGCACACGCAAAGTCTGCTTTATCCTTGGGATGTGTACCATGATCCAGATCTTGTAGCAAATCCACACGCAAAGTCTACTTTATCTTTGAGATTTGATTATTGAGTAGTATTTGATGTTGTTCCTTTCTTGTTTCTTTTTCTCTTTTTCGCTTATAATGTGTATCGTGAGCCAAATCAAGTAGCAAATGCACACGCAAAGTCTGTTTTATCCTTGTAATGTGTACCATGACCTAGATCAAGTAGCAAATCCACATGCAAAGTCTACTTTATCATTGGGATGTGATTCTTAAGTAGTATTTGATATTGTTCCTTTCTTGTTTCTTTTCCTCTTTTTAGCTTATAATGTGTATCGTGGGTCAGATCAAGCAGCAAATGCACACGCAAAGTCTGCTTTATTCTTGGGATGTGTACCATGATCCAGATCTAGTAGCAAATCCACACGCAAAGTCTACTTTATCTTTGAGATTTGATTATTGAGTAGTATTTGATGTTGTTCCTTTCTTGTTTATTTTCCTGGTATGAGCTTATGATCTGTATCGTGAGCCAGATTAAGTGGTTGATGTTCGGCAATATTTGTTTTATCATAAAATGCGGTTGTCGAGTTGTATTTTTATGTCACTTTTTTCTGTTAGTGATTTCCCTCTTTTTTGCCTACCATTTAGTTTGTGAGTCAAATCAAGTATTTGATATCGTTTAATGATATAAGTTTAAGTATTTGAATCCACACACAATGACTTTGCTATTTGATCTGGGATAAAGTGGACTTTGCGTGTGGGATGTTGTTCTTGAATCCACACGCAATGTCACTAAACTTATATGAAGTATTTGAGTCGAATCAAGTAAATTAACCAAAAAATGTTGTTGTAGTCGTACAAAAACATATATATAAAACGTATAAAAAATATTTAAATATGAGTTAAATTTATAAAAGAATATAGTTTAATTCTGGTGGTTGACAGTCCAAAACAGTTTTGCACACACAATCAATCAAAACATTCTGAATTGTCACATCAATTAATGATTTTAATTTATGTGGGTCAAACATGGCAATTCAGAATGTTTTGATTGGTTGTGTGTGCAAAACTGTTTTGAATTGTCAACTCACCACAATTAAACTCTTAAATATTATTTTCTTAAAAAATGTTGTTAATAACAAAAAGACACACAATAACAGCAACACGTATGTTCATGTTACTAGTATTTATAGGGGGAAAATATAGAACTTGAAGAAACACAGAGTTGGAAGAAAACAGAAGGTGAGAGGAGGAGACATTGAATTGAATGGCGTTGTTTCGTGTCAAACCAACCACCACTCTTCCTCGTCTTTCTTCAACAATTTCCCTTCGAACCAAATTCGTAGTTCGGAGCTGCAATCTTCAGTTCCAAAGTCAACCCAATGACTCACAAAAGGTTCTTCTTTCTTTCACTCTTTTCAATTATTCATTTCATTCCTATGCCAATAACAATTATTCAACTTACATAATCAAACTTTCTTAACTTCATAAAGGGTATATCAAAATGTGATTTTTTTTTTCTTGAAAATTTTGCAGTTAGTCCTGGAAGTGAAAGAGAGGCTTGAAAAAGATCACTATAATCTTCCTGTTGGAAGAAATGGTAGGGATGACGAAGATATGATACAATGGTTTCTGAAAGATCGCAAGTTTGATGTTGAAGAAGCTGTTTCGAAGTTGACTAAAGCCATTGTATCCTTCTTTTCATCATATGTATATGATCATTCTTTTTCAATGTTTGTTATGCTTTGTTGAGAAGGTGAAACTGGAAAATGAGCTCTAATTTTCAATTTGTTTATTTTCGACTTTCTTGTCTTATGTTATAGCACCGACATTTCTGACCAAAGGCATGTCTGACACCGGAAACATTTGATCATATTTAAGCATTTCTTCTTCAAATTAGTCATGTTAATGAGTCATTGTTAGCTGTCAAGGCCATATAGGTTATCATATTATTGTTGACATTGATATTTAATTCAAAATTTTCCACCTTTTCCAGTTCCCAATTACCACCTCCTTAAGCAACCAGACCCTCCATGTTTGCAAATTTTATGTACTTGTTGTTACTTTACATTCTACTTTATTAGAAATGGCGTCAAGATTTCGAGGTGTCTGAATTGACTGAAGAAGCCATCAGAGATATCTCTCAAACTGGAAAAGCATATTTACATGACTTTCTAGATATCAACAACAGACCTGTGCTTGTGGTGGTAGCATCAAAACATTTTCCAAAAGTAAGTGTAGATTTTGTTGTAATTAGTTACAGCATGTATGATATTATTGAAAGAAAAAAACAAGATATTAAGTCTTTCAGTTGGCACCACTCAGCACAATCTATGTCTACTATCTTGCATATATTATAGTGAATATGTCCATTACAATCAAGATGAATATTTATGCCACAGGAACAAGACCCTGCAGATGATCAAAGGCTGTGTGTTTTCTTGATTGAGAAGGCATTGAGTAAGCTTCCCACTAGGGAAGAGCAAATACTTGCAATATTTGATCTTAAAGGTTTTGGTCCAGAAAATGCTGATCTTAGATACTTGAAATTCTTGGTAATGTTTTTTTTTTTTACTAATTTACCAAATATTTTTAGTTGAGAAATCTGTAGTGACACCACCTATTGTGTTCTTGAACCAAAGTGACTAGCTACAGATAAATGGTTCGAAGAGCATCATAAAAATCTAATACATTTCTTTACTTTTAACAGTTTGATGTGTTCTACTATTACTATCCCAATCGATTGTCTCAAGTATTATTTGTGGATGCTCCTGCTGTGTTTAAGCCATTTTGGCGGCTTATGAAAAAGTTGTTAAAATCACATGCTTCTCAGGTTATTGTTACATATTTTAAATGTTATGTACAGTGACCAATTAATACTAGTATTGTATGTGTATAGTATGCTAAGGGTGGAGATCGAAACCTCGTTCTCTTTATTACTTCACTTTGCAATTTTTTCATCAAGTCACCAAGTCAACTTTATATCCCTGATTAATGTTATATTGGTAGGAAAGTTGGACACATGACATTTTTATCATTCATACCTCTATAACATTCTTATCACATTTTGAATCGGAAAAAAATCAAAAGATCATATATGATTATTTTTAGCCTTGTTTGACATGATTGGTTCATTTTTATTTTCCTTTATAGGTTAAATTTTGCTCTGCGGAAACACTCAAGAAGGAATATTTCACAGATGAAACTTTGCCACCAAACTTCAGAGATTGAAATTTATTTTTGGAAGATATGAAAATTGTTGTCAGTGAGGAATCTAAGAAGAACTATGGTGGAGATAAGGGAATTATATTATTGGGTTGAAATTGAAATCAATTCATTTTAAGAGTAATACCATATAGAGGCAATATTGAAGAGTCAAATTCATGTACCTGGAAGATATGTGTTGTTTATGCGATCTAGTCCAAGGAGGAGGAATGCATTTTTAGTTTATTGCTTTTTTTTTTGTGCATTTTCATTTTATATTTGCAAGAATCTCTTGTATAAGTGTGGTACAAAATGGCGTTTGGAGTAAATATGATATGATATCAGACAAATGTGTATCCAATGTGTAACTAAGTTTGTAAGTATGCAATGTTTGTATAAATAACTTGTTGAGTAAGCAAGTGTGTAAGTGTGCATTCAATCAAAACAAAATTTTATTCATCTAATATTTCTAAGAATTTCTTTAAGTTTTATCTCCTAAATTGATCCAATTGAGTGAGTGTGAGATTAAACAAAACTTGAATGTATTGTGTTCTAACAGTGATATCCAGAGTTGTTGGTTTCGATCATGGGCATCTCGATCAAATGGAAGTTTCCCCAAAGAGTTTCTTTAAGTTTTATCTCCTAAGTTGATCCAATTGAGTGAGTGTGAGATCAATCAAAGCTTGCATATAAAGATGAAGACACAAAAACTGTGATGTTGATGGTAACCTCAAAAAACGATGAAGTTAGGTCAAATTTGTGATACTTAGATGTTGGATGCTCTACACACATGACTGGAAGGAAAGTTTGTTTTATCAATCTTGATGAGAAAACAAAAAGAAATGTGAAACTTTCATATTGTAGAGCTCACTTACTGGCGAAAATGTTGGCGAAGTTTTGACTCAATGAAAAGATGGAAATCATTCAAGAATATTAGAAGTATTGTTTGCAGCGGCGAAGCTCGCAAAAAATTTATGCGGGGGCCAACTATAAAGAAGATTTTTATTTTTTGAAAACAAACATATTAAATTTAAGGATAAAATATATTTTCAGTCCCATAAATTATAATTTTTTAGGTTTAGTCCTAAAAAAAAATTATTCAACCTTTGTCTCGGTTTTTTAAAATTTTACAAAAAAAAGTGTTTTTAGTCTTTAATTTAATCTCTAACAAAAAATTAAGGACTAAAATTAACAAATCTTAAGAACTTAACATAAAAATTGCTATATAGAAACGTTGGGCAAAATGTGTTTCAAGAACCCAATTTCATCAATAATTACCAGTTTAATAATAGATTAATAATGTCTGTTTAAATGTAAATAAATAGGTTATTTGCAAGAAACACATTGCACATTTAATTTGTCTATGACTATTGTCTTGATAATTTTTATTGTTGAAAAAGGTTTCTATTATTGTTATTGAGACCGAAAGTATCAAACCAATATAAATAAATCTATCAATCTTATAGTAATTTTTTTACTTTATTATTTATGTTAATTTTTGCAACCAAACTCATTTGGGATAACTCAAATGTTTATTATTTAGGGTAGCCGAATATAAATACATACCGACCAATTCAAAAATAATACTTTTTTTGGGTAGCCAAGGCTACCCCTCCCATATGAAGGGCTACGCCCATGATTGTTTGTTCTTGGGATGAAGTGTGACCTTATAGAATTGGTCAATTACTTGAAAAGGGTTACAAGATGATCACCGAGGGAAAACAACTCAAAGTGTATGTCTGTATGATAGCAAGAGTATACTTGTCTTAAAAGCACGTATGCCAATAAGAAATTAGGGAGCTATAACATCTCAAGCACAAAAACTACAACCTCAAAGGGGGGTAAAATAAACATTCTTGAATGGATCTATTGATGAAGAGGTATATATTGACTAGCCACCAAGATTTGAGATAAGAAGTAGTAAATGAATCAAAAAACGTTGAAGTTTTGAAAAAAAACATATAAAAGTTATTTTAAAAGTAAGCACACAAAGTGTGTTAGATTATATTCATTAAAGAGAGTTTTGTTTAACTTTGTGGTCATATTGGTTCGAAGGATTAGTCTATTTAATTGCACATAAAGATATATGCTAAAGTTAAAAATTACACTCATCCGTTACAATGCAATTTTTACCAAAAAAATGAAATAATTTAGAAATTTAATGCATGAAAATTCCTTTTTAAAGTTTCAAATAAAAATAGGAAAGAAAATAATAATTTTGATGTACCTTAAAATCATCATTTGGAGCATAGATGCGGTGGGTGTGGATAGAGACAGACAAGAAACTGAGAAAAGAAGAGGAGACACTGAATTGAATGGCGCTAGTTCGTGTGTACCCAACAGCCACCACTCTTCCTCGTCTTGCTTCATCACTTTCCCTTAGAACCAAATTTGTGGTTCGAAGCTCTTCTAACCTTCAACTTCAAATGCAATCCAATGACTCACGTAAGGTACTTCTTTCTTTCTTTCTTTCACTCTTTTCCATATCCCAATAACAATTATTCAACTTAACATCTTAAAGGGTATATCTAAATGTGATTATTTTTGTGTTTGTTGATATTTTGTAGTTAGTTCTGGAAGTGAAGGAGAAGCTTGAAAAAGAACATTACAGTCTTCCTGTTGGTAGAAATGGTAGGGATGATGAAGATATGATACTATGGTTTCTGAAAGATCGCAAATTTGATGTTGAAGAAGCTGTTTCCAAGTTGACTAAAGCCATTGTATCCTTCTTCACATCATAATTATATCATTATTCATTTTCAATTTGTTCATTAGTAATTTAGAGTTTGCTTTATTGAAGAGGTGGAACTGGGAAATGAGTGAAAATCGGTTAGTTGTTAAGTGTCTCACATTGGATGAGATAAAGACTAATTATACATTTATAAGTGAGGGCAACCCTCACCTTACAAGCCGGTTTTGTATGGTTGAGTTAGACCCAACTCAAATTTTATGATGGTATCAAAGATTATTCAAGATCCATTGGGCCACCTGCTGTCAGGCCACACTCCATATGTCCATTTTTGGGCGTGAAGGAGTGTGTCAAAAGTAGGCATGAACATAAGTTTATAAGTCGGGGCAGTCCTCACCTTATAAGTTGCTATTGTAGGGTTGAGTTAGACTCAACCCAAATTTTACTATTTGTGTCCATCAACACGAGTTACACTACACCGGCACATTTGATTACTTTCATTTCCTTGTATTACCGATCTCTATGTATCGGTATCAGTGTCTTGTTTGATCTGTCTCACTGAATCATAGGTATCATACTCCTGTTAATATTGAATTTTATTATTCAAAATTTTCCACCTGTTCCAGTCCTAATTTCCACCTACTCAACCAACCAGACCCTCTATGTTTATAAATTTTATGTACTTGTTACTTTCCCTTCTACATTATTAGAAATGGCGTCAAGATTTTGAGGTGTCTAAATTGACCGAAGAATCTGTTAAAGATGTTGCTCAAACTGGAAAAGCCTATATACATGACTTTCTAGATATCAATGACAGACCTGTGCTTATGGTGGTCGCAGCGAAGCATTTTCCTAAAGTAAGTGTGTAGAAGGTTATAAGTTGTAGTAGTTAATATTTCAACCCTTTTATAATTACTTTATATCATTCATTTTTTATATTCTCTGAAACAATCAAAGAGAATATAAATGTGGTTAAATGAATGAAACCAAAACTTTCTCTAGGTAAAGGAAAGGCAAAGTTTTCAATTTTATGCAGGCTAATTATTTATAATTAATGATTTCTCCTGGGCACTCTGATTAGTAACAACAAACCTACCAGTGTGTGTCATAGATCTTAAATTTAAGGGATGAGATTGCTTAACTTCACATAAATAATTATGTCACAGGCACATGACCCTGCGGACGATGAGAAGTTATGTGTTTTCTTAATTGAGAAGGCATTGAGTAAGCTTCCAACTGGGAAAGAACAGATACTTGGAATATTTGATCTCAGAGGTTTTGGTACAGAAAATGCTGATCTTAAATACTTAACATTCTTGGTATGCTTTTTTACTATCTGCCAAATATTTGTAGTTAGAACTCCACGGTTGCCTAACTCGATTTGTGTTCATGAACTACATTACCTTGCTGGAAATAAATGGTTCCATTTCCAAGAGCTGACAGCGTCATGAAATCTAACATGTTTCTTTACTTTGGGCAGTTTAATGTGTTCTATTATTACTATCCCAAGCGACTGTCTCAAGTACTATTTGTGGATGCTCCTTTTGTGTTTAAACCAATCTGGCAGCTTACCAAGCCGATGTTAAAATCATATGCTTCTCTGGTAAGTGTTACAGATTTTGAATGTTCATGTTTTCTATATAAGAAAAAACGGGTATTCTTCCCTTTGTAATGAAGTGTAGCTTATATATGTCTGGATCATTTTTTCATCTTTCTCACCGAATTATTTACACTCTCGCCCTACTTGTTATATTTGACTTTTGCGTTTTTAATCATGGCATGGCAAGTATACTCAAGATATTGGGGTTGTTAAGATGGTTTTATTGTTTGATGAAGTTATTCATAGTCAATATTCAAATCGAGACGTCATTGGGGGTAAAGAGAAATAGGAGGTAATTGCTCACTGTTGGGGTAACCCCTAATGTTGGTAGCCAACCATGCCATTCACCTTGTGAATTTGAGGTTCAAGTCTTAGAACCTCCCTATCCATGCCAGAATCATTAGGTGAACTAGACAATGATCCTATCCACGAGTTCCTCTTTTCTTTGGGATAACAAGCATATTTATAGTTTTAAATTGTGATCAGTAAGTCAATTAGACGAATATCTTACATTTTTGCTTATGTAGTATTACTGCATTAGACATAGCTTTCTTATTTAACAGAACATGTCAACCTTAGACTTAGTAATGTGTTGTATGTATTCTTGATATATATTATGCTAGGGGTGGAGATCGTATCGAGATTCTTAACTCTCTCATTTGAACAACCAAGTTAACTTTATATCCCCAGTTTATGTTTATATTAGTGGGTGGAGTTGAACACTGACCTTATATCACTCCAATCTTTTTTTCTCCCCCAAACCAACTCATTCACCGTATAACTCCTGTTTGGGCATAACATTGTTGACTCACATTTTGAAGTGAAACAAAATCAAAAGACTATTTTCAGCAGCGTTTTCATTTTCTTTTACAGGTAAGATTCTGCTCTGCAGAGACTGTGAGGAAGGAGTATTTTACAACTGAAACTTTGCCACCAAACTTCAGAGATTGAAAGTTATTTTTGGAAGATATGATAAATGTCAGTAAAACTTTACAGAGACTGTTTAGCCTTTATCTTGGACTTCCAAAGATTAGTATGTGGATCTGGCAACAGCAACTCATAAGAATTTTGAGAGGCGTTTTTGAAGAACCATGCTTGTTTAGGCACCCCATTTCCTTGTTTCTTCTTATGCCTGGTATGTAGGAATCTATGAGGAATTATGCAGGAGATAGGGGAATCATATTAGTGGGTTGAAATTGAAATCGGCTCCTTTTAAGAGTAATACATATAGAGGCAATATTGAAGAGCCAAATTCATATGGCTGGAAGACAGGTGTTGTTTATGTGATCCGATATGAGGAGCAAATAGTTTCAGTTTATTGCTTTTTTAGGGTGCTGCATTTTCATGATATATTTGTAACAGTATGTCTTGTATAACTGGTGCAAAATGGCGGTTGAAATAAATATGAGAATTTTCTTTTTCCTTACGGTGTGTTTGATCTCCTAAAATGAAGGATAAGACAGAATAACTTCAGTTATACAATGTTTGATTTGTAAAACTGTTTCTGGAACAGGATAAACAAATACTAAAGTCTGAATATGTTACGCTAAAAACTTCTTTTAGTCCTTCAATAATAACATGATTTCCTGTTGTGTCCTCGATTATACTCATATTCTTGGTCTTGTATTTGCTGTTTAGCTGAATCGCATGTTTACCATTTTCACTATTTCCACAATTCTGCATCGAAGTTTGACCTCTATTTAACATAAAATATGTAACGGTGTTTGAGTTTTTAAATATGCACATAAACATATTAATCATTCAATTCAAATTATCTTCAAAAGCATATTTTCAAGTGAAGAAAATATCATGATATTTATCAACTATAATTTGTTTCGTCAAACAAAAGATCAACTATAATTTGTGTTTAAATATGCACTTAGAAAACATTCTTTTAAGAAGCTGGATTATCCCATCACTAGAGAAAGGAACTGAGATCATGGTCGTTCCAATAAAATTGGAGACTCGGCTATAATATTAAAAATAGTCCGTAATAAAAATAAATAATGATAATTTAAACAATTGTAAATTAACAATAAGCATTATTTTGATTTGAATTTGTTTTGTTGAATTTTTGTTGGTGATAGATGTGTGGGTTTGGCCTAACTTGTCTATTTACTCTTTATTTTTGTCAAATAATAAGTGTTTGATTTAAACCTACATAACAAAAAGAAAAATATTATCCTACATCCCAACAATTATACTCATACCCTTACAAATAATTGAGGCCTCCATAAATTGGAGGCTCAGCTCCGTAGAGCTCCTTGCACATGGCAAGGAACGGCCCTGACTGAGATTTTGATAGGAGCATCATGCAAGGTCCCAAGTCAACACAACCAAGGTAATTCAAATGGGTTACTTAAAAAACATAGTTAATGTCTTGATGACATTCAAACTCAATGTGAATTTTCTGGGTGGAACAATTTTTTATTTACATCGTGAGTGACCGAACTCCAAATTATCATTACCTATTTTTCCTGAGAATCGAAAGGTTAATTGTGTGTAGTCATTGAATTGTGACACCTTATTACATCCATTAATCATAGCAGGTTAACTGCTTATTTCAAAATTGCGTATCAAACTATTATTTCTCTATTTTATGGTAGGAAAAAATAGGTCGCTACACGACAAAACCCTCGTGGTCAAGGGTAATAATATGGTATCATTGAAACCAGAGCAAAGAAAACGGGAAGATTAAAATGGAAAAAACATGGATCGCAGCGATGTGTTTGATGATGGCTATGATCTGCAACACAACAGCTACCGAATCCCCACAGTACACAGTCGTCCACACCGAATCCGATTTCGAAATCAGACTCTACCGAACCTCCGTCTGGATGTCCGCACCCGCCGTCAACCTCATCTCCTTTGAAAAAGCCACACGCAACGGTTTCCACAGACTCTTCCAGTTCATCCAAGGCGCTAATCTCAATTTCTCTCGAATTCCAATGACTACACCAGTATTAACAACCACCGTCCCTGGAACCGGTCCTCTCGAATCACAAGGCTATTATGTTAGTTTCTATTTGCCGACGAAGTTTCAGGAGAATCCACCGCTTCCGCTGCCGGAATTGAATATTAAGAGTTATGGTTTTGAGAGTCATTGTGTTGCGGTGAGAGAGTTTTCTGGGTTTGCTAAGGATGAGAAGGTTGTTAAGGAAGCGGAGAAGCTGGAATTGAGTTTGAGTAAGTGGGGTGAGGTGAAGAGGAAAGGTGGGTATTCGATTGCACAGTATAATGGTCCTTTTAGGATTGTTAAGAGGAGGAATGAGGTTTGGGTTGATGTTCATGCTCCTCAATTAGGGTGTCCAGATGCTGGTGTTGCTGCATATTGACCATTGAATTGAATATTAATGAATGATGTGTCCATCTAAATCATTATTACTCTATGTTCTGTTCATATGTTTATATTCTGTAATATTGTTTATAGTGTATGAGATACTTCTTTTAATAACTAAAGGAAATTGATTTAACATTTTTATCAAAAGTGTCTCTTTTTGTGTGTTTGTATGTCTAAGCATTATAGATTTGGTCTTGTGGCCATAAAAGACTAAATCATATTTAACAATAAGAATCATGTTTGATTGTAGTGTAATTTTGCTGAAACTTTAAAGTATTACATTGGCCAAAATGTGCTTTTTGCAGTTGAGGAGGGAATGAGCTGAAAAATAAAAAGTGTAATGTGAACAAGCAGAAAACAACTGGATGTTTTTGTAACATCTTTTTAAACACTTATACAAGTGCTCATGTTTGGGTAAATTCATTCAAATGTCACTAAAACCTTGGCCTGATTGTTGTCCAAGGATAAGATCTTTCTTTCGGTGTATGTTTGTGCATACGCGTTCAATTGGACTGCTACATATCTGATTGTATGTTTGTAAAGTCAGATCAACTATTGAACTCTCGCATCTGGACGTGTTATTACCGCAATTTCAGAAACAACTACAAATTGTAGCTTCAAGAAGGACATGAGTCGAATTTGATATCACCATGAAAAGTGAAAACAACAAGTTATTATACTATGTTCCATGAGAAGCTAAAAAAAAAACTGTTTTTGATAGAAAATCCTTAGTGGTGTGGAAACCGAACACGAATATTCTTTTCTTTTTCACTGCAGAAATGGCAGTGTGTTGAAGAGAATTTAAACAAACATGATGTAGGCTGGTCTAGTTGTGGTTCAATTCCCTTGGAGTATCTATTTTTGTAGGTGCTCAAATCTCAATTATCTTTGGAGCACGAAGCCACAAACTGCAGAAAGTTATGGTTACAAAAACTCTCATCCATTTACAGTTAAGCAATTCAAATCTTCAATTGCAATCAACTTAGCTTTAGTTGTAAGTTTCATCATCTTCTATCTTCCATACAACATTGCTTTAAATTTTAAAGCTAACTCTAACTAGTTTAATTAGTCGGGAGTCGGCGGCCAGCGAAAGCTATCCTCCACTATCGCAGGATCCAACAGCAGACCCCAAAAAAATTAAGAAAAGAAAAACTACGAGTAAAGTAAATATCAGATTAAGGAATGAAGAATGTTTGTAGTGTTTATACTACAATATTGGATATTTTAACATACTTTCAAATACAAAAGGAAATACCCTTCTTTCTTCTATAAAGTTGCTAATATTAAGTGTAATTATGATTCAAAGGACATATATTGATTGCATGACTAGACACATTTTCAACTTATCAAGCCATTTTAGAACCCTTGGATGACATTTAGGCACCCAAATATTTTTCTTCGGATTTATATCAATTGAAAATGCACATTGCGTTTTGTGGGCAAAAATGAAAACAGTGAAAGCACAAAAGTTTCCCGGCTATTTTTTATTGATATTTCTGGATTTGGCACCAAAAATTGGGAAAGAAAACTAATTTCCTACTGGCGTATGGTTTTAAAAAAATTTGAGTGCCTATTAAAATGTGTAAACGATTGCAAAGAAAAGATAAATGAATACTGAAATATTATATTAGTTAACTCGATGTCTTGTGTGAGTATGGGATGGTAAAGACAGGCCAGGAGCAGAAGCCCTTCTGCCTGGCATAGGTAGCTTGATTTGTGTACAATAAACAATAAATAAAAGCAACAGAAGTACAGCAAAGAGAATAGTTGGAGAAGACATGACTTTAACATTCTTTAAAGTTGAAACTATAGACTGGGATTTGTGGCTTGCAATATTTAACCATTGAAATTTCCCTTCAACCAATGCAGCTCCTAATGTCCAGGAAACATCGCCTGGACCAAATTCCATTTCTACATCACCAAGACATAGACCATACTCTATCAACGATGCCATGTAAGCCACCCGGAAACAAAATTGTCCAGCATAATTTGGATTGTCAGAAACACTGCTCAAGCCAGCCCATAAATTTGAACATATTTGTTTGCCTGACTCCCAAATCTTTGTTAAATTGGCTCTTGGGCTCAAATTTAGTTTAGTGTAGACAAAAAAGAAACCAGATAAAGCATGAAAACGCTTCATTGGGTGAGCAACAGCTGTTAAATTAAGAGCACCAGTGCCTGCAAGGTATATATTGAAACATAGTTAGAATCGGTTAGAATAAACTTATCAACAAGTACTTAAGGCAAATATTAAAAGAATCTTAAAATTACAATGAGTTTTTTGGTCAATAACTCTTTATTAGCCATTAGTTTTTTAAATAATAGCTTTTTGTATAATTGGAAAATTGCAATTGAATTTTTTTCCTAAGGCTCTCTTTTTTATCTTATGTTACAAGAATTATAAACTTGTTTTAATTGAGAATCTCTCATTAGATAAAAGCTGATCCGAACTGAGCCTAAGTTCCATGCAACCATCAAAGAAGAAGAAAAAAAACAACCCTAAGCTCTCCCTCTTCCATGTTCTTTTGGCTGCCCTGGAAGTGGAATTGCATGAAAGCCAAATGTACAATAAAGAAAAAGTGGAGTAGATGCTGATCATCAGAAGTAATAGTTTCACAGTATCAATGTTTCAGAATTGAATTTTTTAGAATCAATGACTATTGACATGCTTATTACAAGGTTTACAACTTTATTTCTGGGTACCAAAAATTCCCAACATCCACATTCCTGTGATTTTCATTCCCAAGATTAGGGATGAAAATGTTGATCCCTGTGATATCGAAATGAAATTGTGTGAAATTTTCTTTTTTATCCCAATAACTTCCTGTGCATTCCACTTCTATAAAAGAATCATAAGTATGTTATAAATCAATCATCCATATTTTTTTTAAATTGCCTTGGAAATTGGAATAGCATTGTCATCAGAATGTTTCAGGATATGTGATTCCAAGGAATGCATTCACAGACCTGAAACAAACGTTTATGATTTTTTGAAGGAGATTTTTTGGAGAATGGGTCAGATGTTGAAGAGGAGTTGAAAGCAGCTAGATATAATCAGATTAAAGACATGTCCGGCAACACCGACACATGTGATTACAATCAATAACTTCAATCTTTTAAATTATTATTAGTGTCTGCGTGTCAGTAAGGTGTCTGTGCTTATGCATAAAAAAAAGATATAGTCAGTTAGCCACTAGACATGAAACAAACTGCACATCACTTATTTAGATTATGGATAACTTTGCCAAACCTTTGGGCAGCCGAAATCCAACTTATAAATTTCAATTAACATGTGTTCTACACACTTAAAGAGGCTAACAGAAAAAACTAACAAATAACTAAATGATTATTGACTTACCAATACCAGAAAATAAACTTGCTTCGCAATTTGTACCAACTGCCTGATGTGACACTTGGGAATCACTCATGTTCATAGCAGCAGCAGCAGCTATTTCTCTGCATTCTTCCCAATCAGGATTTCCAGCAAGACTTAAAGAGTGAAGTTCAGTTCTCTGGGATTGGCTATGATTTTTCTGGTCAACTGCATGAAACCCAGAACAAGAATTGCATGTATAGTTTTGTACAAAAGTAGACATCAGACAAGGATGTCTAAGTTCAGATACACCTCTAGTACTTTCTACCCTCTGATTATTTCTAAGCATAGCAACAGTCCTATCAAACGCTTCATTTAACCCAAATGCAGGCAACGAGTACGCCACAATCCTATGCTCAATCAAACCAAACTCCGATCTCATCGCATTCACATCATCCCCGGTATCACGATCTATCTCCACCACAATTTGTAATGACGACCCACCCAAATCAACAAGTCCCAGAGTGGAAGATCCACGACGATAATCGTCATCAAAGCTTCCCATTTTATAATTCAACGCCACCCAACCATAATAAGCTTCCTCCCTCCCACTCAAAACCCTAATCCATCTCTTATCAAACATAAAAGAATGATCTTTCACAACAGCCTCCACATCCTCCAAAACCCGAAACACATCATCCCTCGAAAGCCTCCTCATTCCAGCAGTAGCCATAACAAAAATCGGCGTTTCACCGTGCATTTCGCGGGGAACTAAACTTTCCGCCCACAAAATCAAAGGCTCCAATGCTTGTCTCACTCCTATAGAATCATTAACTAATTTATCTAACCCGGGTTCGGTTTGCATACAATGGTATTGACAAGAGTTTTTCCAAAGTGAACTATTCTTGTTTGTTGCATTATTATCAGGATATGAATGTAGCAAAATTGGTAAACTTTTCTTACTTACAACACTCCCTAATATCCACTCATACACATTAACACGTGTTCCAGTGCTTCCACAGTCTATAACAACAGTATAATACGACGACGTATTCGGTTTCCAGTTATGAGATTCAAGATAAAAACCTAGAAATAACAGAATCAGGATGAAAATGACTGCGGTGATTTTAAACAACAATTTGTGTTTGGTGGTGAATCGTTTATGTTTGGAAGGGGATTTGGGAGCTTCCATTAGAAAAATGATCTAATAAGAATGAATCAAACCCCTTATGAAAACAGTGAGGTTGATGGCTTTGAGCATTTATTTGAGTTAGACATAAACAAAACAAGGTTCGGATTTACTACCTATATAATATGGCTATATCTCTGTATTTGTACATAGGCTTAAAGTAGATAACTTACCTTAGAGATTAAGAAGAAGAAGCTGCCTTTGATTTGATCCGCGATTATGTGATAGATAAGTAACTCATTAAGGACCCCTGCATCGGATCGGAGTTGATCAACCACAATGTCGCAAATGTACAAAATGACAAAAATCATGCACACTTGTGATGTTGTGGTTGGCCAATATACGAAAGTGCGGCCCTGATCGGAGTTGAGGTGATTTTGCAAATTTCAAGTTTTTTTCCTTTTCCTCGGAATTTTCACTATTTCCCTGTCAGTACCAACTTTTTGCAGGGTTAATCAAAATAAATGTTTTGTTTTGTTTTTTAAGAAAAAACAAAAGTTTATATGAATATTTGTGAGTAAATTTCACTCTCTTTAAAATTAAAAATCACTTATCTCTTATGTTAAAATATAGATTTTACTTCACTCTTAAGTAAATATGTTAGAAAATTACACTTCTTTCGCTTTGAAAAAAGCTTAAATTACCTACACCTTCCTCCCTTAATATAAGAGATGAGAGATGTTAGAAAATTATATTGTATGAAGCTTGAATACGTAGTATTGGTATGGTTACGATGCGTTACGGATACGTGAAATTTTTAAAATTCAGGATACAATATGGCTAAGTTTCGTTAACAAAATATTTATACTAAAATTTATATGCATGTAAAATACTTGAAAAAAATATGCATCGATTACTATTCAATATTATATAATATCATAAAAGTCACAATTTACAAAAAATAACACGTGATTAAAATAAAAAATGAAACACTGCCAAAAAAATTACCTTTACACTACCAATATATATATATATATAAAGTATTCGTATAAATCATATTCTATTGTATTTCATATGTTATGATATCAACAAATGCATTAATAAAAGAACTTAAAACAAAGTTTGTTCAATGGTGATTGATTAAATTTCTCTCTCTCTCTCTCTCTCTCTCTCTCTCTCTCTCTCTCTCTCTTTCTTTTCTTTCTTAGATCAAACAAAAACATAATTTTTAATTGGTTAATTAAAATACAATTGTATTGATTCGTATCTTAAATTGAATCATATACATCTCCCTTAAATTTTCACAACACGGTCTCACAGTTTTACCCTTCATTTTTTCCTTCCAATATATGTCTATGTGAAGTATCTTATAAGTATATGTGTGTATCTGTCGAGTATCTTATAAGTATCCGATAAAATATATATTTTAAATTAAAACAATTAATTCTGATGTTACATGGGTACCTACCAGATACAATTGCTGAAGTAAAATGATATCACAAGAAATGGGGTTTGAATTGTGATCTATTAAAAATTCTCAAGTGTATACTTGAATTAGGTTAGTACGTTAGTGAATAGAACAATAATATTGTGAAGTGTATGATATTGTTTAAAATAAGAGAGAGAGAGAGAGAGAGAGAGAGAGAGAGAGAGAGAGAGAGAGAGAGAGAGAGAGTCACACATAAGAAGTTGTCATGGTCCCCCTGTGTGGGTTAGTTCAATCCCCACAATACTGTAGGATTTTCGAATATGTAGTTGAATATTAACTATATCTCAACTATGTCTTTTTCTTAGATCACTTCCTTGATCTATACAATTTCTTTCTTTTCACCCATTTGGGCTTGACACTAGTTTCACTCACTAGCTTTTACAAACAATAATCACTAACAATGTTTTTGCATTTGTAAAGAACTCAAGTAAAAAGAGTTAAAGCTGAATTTTGAGTGCTGCACACGATGAAAGAGCCTTTTAGGTGTTTTTGATGTTTTGAAAATCATGTAAGATGACATATGCTTAATGACTCAATGCCTTTCCTCTTTGCAAGCCCTTGTATTTATAGATGGAAAGAGTCCCTTACTATTGTAATAAACACACATTCCTGAAGGTAAAATGGGAAAAGAAAAGTTTGCCAACTCATCAAAATGGAAAACTCTTGTGAAAAAATGCTTGGCAGAATGTTCTCGAAATTTTGAGAACCTTCTCAAAAATCTATTTGGACAGCTTGCAATAAAGTGTGACATCATGATTCATGAATAATATCATGCAGATTTTGCTTGCTTGTTGGCAGCCAAACTTGCTTTGTTATAAGTGGTAGAAAACTCACGCCTTAGAGGGAAAGAATGCAAGCACAAGTGATTTGATTTTATCTATTGTTCAATTCTTATTGGCTTTGTACTTCTTTCTTGATGTGTTGTCTAATGCTCATGAGTTCCTTTTTGTTTTTTCATAGGATCTATATTTATTTAAAAAAATTTCATTCCTTTAAAGGTACATCATAATAAATATGTTCCTTTTGTAGCATAAAACTCTTGAACCTTTTGATTCATATTTCCACAAAGATCTTTAACACATAAATTCTTCTTTAAAGACCAAAATCTTCTAATTTGTCTTTACTTGGGTTAACTTTGGCGTGGTATACCAAGAGAGTGGAGACGAGCTTTGTTCTGAGAATGTTCTTGAAACCATTTTATCACTTTGGCATATCTTTAAATTTCACTCAAGAACACATGTTAAATAACAAATAATTTCAGAATTCTTTAAATATAATTTAAAATGTAGATGCAATTATTGAGAAAATCACTATCTTAATTGTTTTTTTATTGTAAAAAAAAAAATTAAGATAATGATTTTTGGAATTTATCTCAACAATTACATCTACATTTTTTACTATTTCGACTTCATAGATTACACTTCTTTAGTCATGTAATCTAGTAGCTAGAAACTCACTTCACAAGATTAATAAGTGAGATGTTCGTAGTTTGAACCTCAATCTCTATATATCATACGCAATATCTATTTTTTATGAAGGAATCATATGCAATATCATTATCAATCGAGCGAAGTTCATGTACAACTTACATATTATTAATTTATTTTTAGTAATTTAAATTTAAATTTAAATTTTTATTCAAAATGGGACACAATTAAGTTTATTTTGACGGGAGTATCCGTCACCTTTTCCCCACATTGACAAAACCAGATGCAACTACAATACCACCCTCACCATAAAGCAAGGCAGTGAGCATTGATTCCAGCCATAGTTTTAAAACTCGGCTCGGACATTGACTCGGTGAGGTCACTAGGTCACTGATTGAACCCTTGAGTCACTAGTTGAACCGCATGACTGAATCGGATTAAATCGGATGACTCGGTTGTATAACTCGGTCTTTATAAAAAAATTATATGTATATTAAACTAGATTAAACTAGATGACTCGTTTAATAAAAAATATAAAAAAGTCAGTTTTTTTTTTACGGTGGCTAGATTTTGAACCCTTTTTTTTTATATGTATATTAAGTTCACGAGGACAAAATAACTCATTACATTTATACAAATATAAAAAATATCATTACACAAATTAATATAATTTCACAAACTCATTTACAATAACACAAGTAGCTAAAATATTTCCAATCTTTTTTTCTATTTTTGTTTAACATATTTTATGCATAACTAACTAATAAAGTAAAAAACTTTTAATCACAAAAAAAATGTAATAATTCTTTTATAGAAAATAAAGTAACAATAATTATAATTTAAAAACGTGGACCCATAAATGTTATTGCCAATTGAAGCTGAAAACTTAACACTACTTTTAGTGTTGCAGTGCCGCCTGCTACTATACCCTCGCCTTTCTCTCTGAACCAAAAACATGCATCTCATCAAATAAATAAACACCATATAAGATCTAAAATTTCTTCATCTCCTTACATGTTAATCGCGAGTTGATTAGTTTCAATCATCATTCTTGCCTTCTTACATCCTCTTCTTACGATAATCTTTCTCAGTTTTTCTGATTTTTGTATGAACACTGTGTATTGACCCGGTCCGGCCCACCAAACTGGCCGGTTCAGACCGATTCAACTGCACAACCGATACAATAAACAAACCGAACCGGTCATATCACCGGTTCACATCCGGACCGGTTCTGCTGGCCGGTCCGAGTCGAGTTTCCAGCTCTGCAGTTTCATTTCATCTTTCCATCACACACGCTTCCGCATCATATAAAATTCACAATTTAATTTCTCATTAACCCCTTAACACACCTCCTTCTACCGACTGCGTGCGAATCACAACAAAGAACAAAACACAAAGCCACGAAATAACACTTTCCAGAAAGAGAAAACCGAAAGCAAAAAAAATAAAAAATGAAGATCACGGCTCTGTTGGTGCTAAAATCCACCGGCGATGGTTCAGAATCGGTGTTCCTCGCAAACGCTTCCGATGTGAGTCACTTCGGTTACTTTCAACGATCCAGCGTTAAAGAGTTCATCGTTTTCGTAGGACGTACCGTAGCTAATCGTACTCCTCAGGGCCAGCGTCAATCCGTTCAGCACGAAGGTTTGTTTAATTCCATATTATTCCTTCAATTTCCATATCTTAGGGTTTCGTATCATCAATTTCGGAATAAAAATCACGCGAATCATGCTTTTTAGTTTTTTGGATTTTTGTTTCGCGTTGATCTATCTGGATCGGGTTCATTGTTCGGAATTTACATTGGTTTTAACCGTTTTTTATTATAAACATTGTAATAGAAAGGATTATTGATTTGATATATGTTACGAAGCACACATCGACACCAGTAGTAATATAAGTAAATGATATAATTGAATGTAATTACCTGTCTCAGGGTTGGACACGTGGACGCTCCTTTAATCAGAAGTGTTGGTGTGATAATTTATTTTTATATCTAGTGATGGTTACCGAAATTGTGAGTGTTTTGAAAATCTCCTTACATTTTTTATTTGTAGAGTACAAGGTGCATGCGTACAACAGAAATGGACTTTGTGCAGTGGGATTTATGGATGATCACTATCCAGTTCGTAGTGCGTTTTCTCTTCTCAATCAGGTGAGAGTGAGAGCAATGTGTATTGGTTCAATGTTGTATTTATTATTTGTAGCATGTTATGTTTCGAGCAACCTTGTGGTAGCTTGTTAGGTGTTCTGCTGTTTCCTTTTATGATTAGGTCGCAGTTATAAGACTGGTTTCTTTTTGTTGTTTCAGTGCTGACTATTAATCACATCGATGTCTTCCCATGTTCCACTTGAAAAAATTACATTTGTCGAAGATTAATTTAATTTAATTTAATTTTTCCGTTACTTAGCCAACCCCACTTAGTGGGATAAGTCTCGACTGTTGTTGTTGTTGTTATTTTCCCGTTACTTGCTTTGTCCGTAAATTTTGAATGGATTTGTCCTTTAGAGGAATTTCATGTTTAGGTGTTGACTCTTTCTTGACACAAGTTACCTTACCAATCACCATGGTGTACTTTGTTGTACCAACCACATTATAAAATATTTCAACAAATACTGCGTAGTGAGATATGGTCAGACGACTGTGTAACTTTTTATACAATTTATGACTCTGGTATTGCTGAGGATACTTTAACTCTGTATTGACGCTTTAGGTCGGCCCCTCTGCTCGGCTTGAATAAGTTGGTCCAAGCCCAACATGATTTTTGGATACCGAAGATTTGAGATCCTAAAATAATGTCTTATTAGTAATTTAATTTATGGAGATCTCGAGACTTGCTTTCTTTGTTTTCCATTTTGTCATGGATTATTGTCTTGTTATCATACTAACCCAGTCTTGTCTAACTTCCTTGTGAACATGCTCGCAAAGGTAACCGTCAAATCAACAATGACCAATTTTTAGATTTTACCTGCTGGGTCAAGGTTTTATGTTTGAGTTCTATAACTTCTATCTAGTACCAATATGAATATGTTGGATTAATTCTGAATCCAATGAAATCATTGAAACAATTGGTTAGTTTGGTAAGAATGACATGACACTGCCCAATTAGGACAGCGTTATTAATGTTGTTTTTCCCCTGTGTCTTGCCACCATGTCTGTATGTAATATATCATTGGTTGGAGTTGGACTTTATACTTTATATCCTTCAATTTTGATAACATGATCTCATGTCCGAACATCTGCTTTCCTCTATTTGTCTTTATATGTCGAAGCAACTCCGCCTACGGCTTTAAATTCCTGTATGTTTGGGTGGTGGATAAGAATAGATGCCAGTTATATCAGATGGAATGCATCTGATGCATCTTATTTAAATGTTTTACTAGATGGTAATAAAGTATGATGTCCTGCAGGTGCTGGATGAATATATTAAAAGTTTTGGTGAATCATGGAGAAGCATTCAGGCAGACAGTACTGAACCATGGCCCTATTTGAATGAAGCTCTCACGAAATTCCAGGCATGTAAATGCCTCTGCATTATATTGGCTTTAGCTAGAATAATAGTTGAATTTACATTAAAGAAGTGTATAATATTCACAATTGCTTCAAATAAATTTTTTCTTTTTGACAACCTTTTACGTGATGACTTTTCACTCAAACCATTTTATGTTCCTGTCAAATCTCCAGGACCCTGCAGAGGCTGATAAGTTGTTGAAAATCCAGAGGGAGTTGGACGAAACAAAAATCATCCTTGTAAGTGTTTAGCATGCATGTCATTGTATTGCAACGCAGCATATGGGTTCCCTGAATCTTTTGTCTTCTAAATTTACTTAAGTTAACAATTATATGGTTAGTAATTTTCTAAATGAAAATTGTTTGTTGGAGATTCAGCATTAGACAAAAATGCCAGTATCATGCAACCCAAGCATCGCTGCAGAGCAAAATATAATGCACTATTACAAATTTATCCATTTCAGAGCATCGTGATGTGATGTAGTAGATTCTAATGATGTCTGTCACCTGATTAGCAATCATTCAGTTGTTGTTGTATGTTTGTGTTTCTTATTAATGTACATATACTTGATCATATGTTTGTGTTTCTTTTTAATGTACATTTACTTGGTCATATCATACATAATTTGGTTATCTTGATTTAGTAATTTTATGGTGCTTGTGCTTTTCCCCTGAAGCATTGGTACTTCTAAAATGGTGAAGTACCCGTTACGCGTACGACACTCGTACCGTACTCATTTTTACTTGATTAATCTAGGGTGGTTGATAGTACAGCAAAAATGTACAAGCGATGGAAAAATGGCATAAATTATTTTGATATTTTGTTGTATTTCAATTCTCTCTCTTGCTTATGATGGAAATAGTGGAAGCGGTGGATAAGAAATGTAAATCTATGAAGCATGATGATGATAGAAGTGTGGTTAAACACAGTTAAAATACAAATTACAAACAATATATACTATTTTTTTGTTTATCATAATTAATGTTCTTTTTTTTTCTCACCATGTTTTTACAACAACAATGGTTGTAATTTACTCAAATTTTTTTATTTTTATATTAACGTACCCGTACCTTCATTTTTCTAAATTTGCCATATTTCGTACAGTATTAGTACCCATACCTATGCTTCATAAGGCTTTTCTCATTTCCTCCTCACTCTGTTGGCTTGTTTTGGTACTCTGTATGATTTTCTGGTGTGTACATTTCTTAGAACCACATCACACACAAATGTAGTCTTTATCAACATATGATGGTTTTCTGTTGTAAACAGCACAAGACCATTGATAGCGTGCTTGCACGAGGGGAGAAGCTGGACAGTTTAGTTGAGAAGAGTTCTGATTTGAGTGCAGCATCGCAGGTAAGTAATACAGTTCCTGTTTTATAACTTCGCCTATGGGATTGCCCGTGAATGCATATGTGTACATTAAGGCATCTGTTATTTCTGCAACTCTTCTTGTTTTCCGTTACTAAAGCTTTGGTGCATGTGGGGGGTTATGATATTCATTAAGCATGACTTTGGTGTATGTTTTTATGGTATTCATTAAGCATGTATAATGAATATTGTATTTTGCTCCTATGATTAATCATTAATGACATTGCTGGTTAGGTTTTTGGCAATGCTTTTATTTAAGTGATCACAGGAAATAAATCATATTAAGAACATGCAGCATGCAAATAGGAGTTTTAGTTTTTTTTTTTAAATAGACTTTGTGCTGTCTGTCTTTCTGAGTCTATCTACATCAGAATGTGCTCTCATATAAGCTGGTAATAATATATCACCTCTAAGGATACAGGGTTATAAATGTTGCCCAGGAATTAAGAGACTTAAGACTATGCATATTCTTGTTTTAAACTCATCGTCGTATGATGAATATACTGATAGGACTAATTTCTATCTGAACAAGAGAGAATGCAATGTTAATAAAAACTAAAAGAGAAGCGCAATAAATGCAAGAGCAAATGCTTCCAGCCAAGGTGAACACCTATAGATCCAAGTTACAAGCCCAAAAATGAGAAGAACGCCATCTCTCTGACTTCAGATCTGTTGCTTGTGTCCCTTAACTATCCCTTCAATTTGCTGTGTACATGATAATTTCACTTCTAAAAGATAGGTCCAAGTTACAGGCCCAAAAATGAGAAGAACGCTATCTCTCTGACTTCAGATCTGTTGCATGTGTCTCTTAACTATCCCTCCAATTTTCCGTTTACATGATAATTTCACTCCTAAAAGGTAGCATTGATCCACATAACCCGAGCATTAGAGTCTTGTTGGGCCCTTTCCTATTTATTACCAATAGACTCCAGAAACCTATCAATACCACCTGCCTGAAAAGTATCTTGAAATGCAGCGCTTCAAGGGACTTGGCAATGTCACCAACATTGATAATTTTGCTGAATGATTTCTTCAGTTGAGCCAATTCCCCCTTCAGTGTCAAATCTTAATTCTTCAGCGACAATTCATACTTCTTTAGAATGAAATCATTAGCAACCAGCCAAACACACAAGCGTCTAGTGTGCATTCTTAATACCGTATAGAAATTGAAATTTGTTATCTGGTCCTTGCTTTTATTGCCTTTTTGGTTATATAAGGTTGTCTATCATCCTTTATGCATCTAATGATTTCAATCTTCTCTTTTTCAGTATTTATTTCGGTATTTAATTATTTCTGTTTTGGTTGTTAAATCATTGATTCTATTTATTTTATTCATCATATACAGAAGTATGATTTATATTGAATACCATAGTTGGTTGCATTTCAAGAAGAGGAATTCTGAGTTAACTATTAATTGAAATTTGTTTCCCACTTACTTCGTTGAGCTGACACAATTATATGATTTTGGCATTTGAAACAGATGTTCTACAAACAGGCCAAAAAAACCAACCAGTGCTGTACAATATTGTAAGCTTTAAAGACCATCCGTATGATGCGAGCTTGTCTGAATCCTGTTCCGACTTTGATGTTGTTGGATAGGGTGAAAATAGCTTCATATGTCTATATCACTCTACATTGTTTGTTTTGTGAAATTCTGTGATCTTCCCGATATATGTATTGCAGACGGGACCGAAATATTGGCCAAAGGTCTTACCATGTTGGCAAATTAACATTCACAATTACCTTGTTTGAGATGCTTACTATGATAAATTATAGTGCTTTGCAGATATAATTGTTTTTACGAAACCATTCTTAGTTAATTTGTATTGGATATTGTCACGTGCGCTCATCTGTCATGCTGTCTGTTATGATTATATAAGCTTACCTGGAAGTGGAGTGTCTCAATTTTTTTCCTCACGTTTTCTCAATTTACATATCTCAACTTAGTTTTCCTTAAAAAAAAAATATCTCAACTCTTAAATGACTTTTCTTCCCTTTTCACAATTTCCAATGTTAAGTTTTTTTTCTTTCCTTTTCACTTTTGCAAGACTTTAGTCTGATATGTAGTTTGTCGTAGCTTATTTTTTAAATATGGGTTGTAGTATGTTCAAAAGATTATATTTAATATGAACATTTTTTTTTACAAGATATTTAATATGAACATATTTAGTAAGTAATCCGATTCTTGTCTAAATCAATGTTTTAAAATCCGGACCGGTGATCGACCCGGTAAAGACATTGGATTAGTGGGTCATTGGTCGGACCGCATGACTATTGATCCGGTCTATATAAAAATATTTATGACAAAAAATTACATCATGAATAAAATTTTGATAAAAGGATTTTTTTTTCTATTTAAAGTTTGTACATTAAAAAAAATTATATTCACAGCTGCAAGTTTGCAAGTTAATTCTTAACATTGTTGGAAATCAAAATATAACAGACTTACAAACCCAAGTAAGTAACATAGTCAACAAAAAACGGAAACTCAAATAAGTTATAACAATTCACTAATCAATAAACTATTTATGCTTATGGAGTCAAATTGTCATAGTCTTGATATCCATATTCATCATCTTCATCGGTTGAAAATGACATTTGAGTTGGGAGTATGTGTCACTAGGGTTTTTGTCTTTATATATGCTCTGTCTTTTTATTAAAAAATAAATAAATGGAAAAACGGGTCGGGTGGGCTAAACTGGTTCAGCGGTCCGCCCATTGACCCGGGCGGGTCACGGTGGGTTTCAGCGGGTTAATTGCATATCCGGTCTTGTAGCATGTCTGAACCGCTGCACTCTCCGGTTCGCGGGCTGACCGGTCCAACCGTCCGGGTCGGTCTGGGTTTTAAAACACCGGTCTTAATAGACTGATGAAGTAATAGCCCAATGAGATTAAACTCCCTTTGGATGTTTAAAATTGCTTTTCTGACATTCAAAACGTCATATTGACACATGAAAATGACGTTTTTACCCCCTACGGTAGTTAACTACCGCTGGATTCCAGCGGTAGTTAACTACCGTAGTACACCAACACAGCTTAAAAAAAAGACATTAAAAAAAAACTTCAACGGTAGTTAACTACCGTGGAGCATGAAATAGAAGGTTGTTATTTTCATTCTCTTTCTCTCTCCTCCTCATCTCAAGGAACAAAACAAGCTCTTCGTCTCTTTCCTTCTTCACCATCACCTTCTCTCTCTCCGGCACCTTCCATGATCAACAAAACAAATAAAAATCAACACTTTGAACAACCCTTTAAGCAAAAACAAAGAACCAAATACTAAAGTCACAATTTTTCAATAAAAAAACTAATTTTTGAATCATGAACAATTACATGGATCAAGATTGTTCAAAAGGGTATGTAGAAAAACACTAAAAAATGATCTAATTACCTTCAATGAGTTGAAATGTGATGAAATAAATAATGGGGTCAATGAAAAATTGCTTCTAATGAATTAAGAACTATGCTATTGTTGGATAGTGAGGTGAATAACAAGGTAGAATCTGAGTGGTGTTTTTGTTCAATAAGTTTGAGGAAATGATGATTGATGAATATTGGTTTGACAAGGTAGAAGCTGCAGTTTCATATGATTTGGGTATCAATCTCAAAGAAGGGTTGAATCAATTGGCTTGACAAGGTATAAGCTGCAGTTTCATATGCTCCACGGTAGTCAACTACGGTTGGAGTTTTTTTTAATGTCTTTTTTGTAAGCTGTGTTGGTGTTTCAGCGGTAGTTAACTACCATCGGGGGTAAAAATGTCATTTCCATGTGTCAATATGACGTTTTGAAAGTCAGAAAAGCAATTTTCTTGGATGTTTAACATGATATTTTAGAGAATTTGATTAATCTCATTGGGCTATTACTTCATCGGTCTATTTAGACAAGAATTAGATTACTTACTAAAATATCATACTTCATTTCAATTCTAATTTATACAAATATATTTAAATATGTGAAAAATTAACGTCGATTAATAAGTTTAAATAAAAAAGTTAACAAATTTATAATTTAATCTAAATCTAAAGTAAAAAATTTAATATATTAATGTTGATAATAAAAAATATCATTCATAGAATTTAAGGAAGTCTTTATTTACCTAGGTAGGCCCGTGCGTTTTCCTACGTGCAAGTATTAAGAATGAGAAAAGAAGATCATATACATGTAGGAATCTATATTGATGAACTTATCCTATGTTTACCTAATTGATGATGGAATTTTTAATATTGACCTTGGACTGTTTAGCTTATCCTATATATGTAGGCAAATCTCATTGAATTGAAGCTATACTAAATGAAGTTAAGTTCTAATTGCAATTGTGGATGTGTATTATTAATATTAATTTGGATTTAATTTATGTATTCCATCCATCCATCGTCTTCCTCAATTCAAAAGTTTCGTTTCAATACGGTACGCTATTCATTCTTTGTTCTCATTGTGCTCCTTCTTCTATGTCGTTTCTTTAAATTCTTCCATTCAAACTTGAAATCTTGTTTTGTGATTCTTTTCGTAAAATTCGTTTTCAATTGCGTGACATTGGTTTTACTTGTTGAATAGGTCTTATGTAGAGTTAAAGACATAAAATGGTTTTTGTTTCTCATCAACTGCAGGTAACCTATACAAGGATGTTTTACATTTTATTTGATTTGAAATTATAGTATTGGATTGTTTTTACAATGATTTATTATGTTATCACCGCGATCATGTTTTAATATGCTACGGGTAGATTTAGCTCAGGTTCGAATTTTGTTTGGTGCCGCTAGTGGACGGTGCAATTGATCCTCCTGAACCGAAACCACGTTTTAAAAAAATATAATGAGTGACGATAATTATTTACGTTATTACATGCCGACTATGAAAATTGAATATTAGGAGCACCAGAGTAGTCAATATGCAAATACCGTGGCATTAAGTTTAAAAAATATTCTTTGAGTTTTAGTAGGTGTTCTGTCCTGCAAATCTGGACATGTATAGGGTATTTGAATTATTAGCTTTATGGATGCTTTCTTTTCTTTTCTCCAGGGATTGAATGTGACATTTTCATCGAGGAATTTGCCATGGAACAAAAGGCTGAAGTTGAAGCAATGTTTAACAAAACATCACTTGATTGGAAGAGCTGACTGGCATCATATGTTAAAGCAGACTACTTGTCTAAGGTGAACATTTTGTAATGTTTTTGTGGTGGTGGGAATTATATACGGTCTGTTCTGTCTGGGGCTCTAGATACTAGTTTTTGTAACTATGGTTAGAACAAGTTAGTTCATAAAAAAAGTTTAGAAGAAGTTAATGCAATGATGGAACCACCTTGCAGTATGTTAGATGGATCTATGATAAGATTTGGTATAATCAAATTGAAGTGAAACTCTAAAGAGCCTCCCTGAAATAAAAACTAAAAAGTCTTGATTAATCAATTAGATTTATGTTACCCATCATCAAAAGTATTTGTTGTAGAATTAAAATTTCATTTATGCAAGAAAAACAAAGTTGTGTATGTACATACATTCTTTCACCAATGGTTTACTTTTTTTTTTTTGGTGGGTAGTGCGCATATATGTTTTATTTTTTCACATATACTGTTATACCTAATCACTGATATTTATTTTGTTTCAATGCTTTTAGATTTCAATTGTAGGATTCATTTTATGTCATATGCTTATTTTACACGATTACATGAAAAGGTAAATGATCCTGTATTTATACATCGTATAAAGGATTTATTGTTTCCAGTGTAGGGCCTCCTCACATTTGTGGATCCAAGTTTAGGCCTTTGACGATTACCGGCTTCAAAGGCAGTGACCGGAATGATGACTCGGTAACCAGAGATAATGAGTTGAAGGTCCGCAAGACCTCAGTTAGAGTAGAAGAGAAGGGGGGAGTTAAGTCAAAATCTCCAAAGACCCATAATGTTCCACGCTCTACTGCCTCTGATGCTAATGAGAGCCTTGCAGCATCATCTGGTGTTCGTAAACTTCTAAGAAAATGGCTGACAATTTTGTGCTCACCCCCATCAAATCAAGGAGTGGCAGAAATTTTGGGAGAACCACCCCCAGGGGGTCTACCAGAAACTTCACAAGGGATGCAACGGACTGAAAAAAGTCAGACTTTGAAGGTTGTGTGGTCTGCTTTTCAGGCCCTGGAAGCAACAATAAAGATTCCTCTATTAATATTGTGAGTGAGACAGTTTATCCATTTCTGCATATTATGCATGCTATCTTGTTTTCCTTGCATAACTTATGTTCACTATACTTGGGTGGGAAATAATATGCGTGTTCATTCCTTATTGTAGCATATGCATATTTTGTTATTGTGGTATTCAAGTTAATATCCATCTGCTAGTCACATGTCTGTTTTCATCAGTTTTCAACTTGGTTTTCTTTGTTGAAGATTTTTTTTGTACATCAGAGTTTCCCAAGAAAATAGCCTAAAAAGACCAATCTATTGGATTTCTTTGCGTTCATTTTTAATATCTAGCTAATGCGTGCCTTTTTTTACATGGAACTGTTTTTTTATTTTTTGTTAAACAAATTAAAGATTTTATTATTCATGCTTAAACGAGTCCCAGAGCTCCTTTAGAGTCTCGATCAATAGTTTTATCAAGTTTTACAAAATCCTGTGTAATATCCATGTTTGAATATGAACAACTTTATCTCAAGTGTTTAAGAGAATGCATTTAGAACCGTATCCTACACCCTATACAACCACTTTTTGAAGTTCCGTTAGGCTTATTATGAATGTCTACAACATACATCCGACAAGAATGCTTTATGTTTTTTCGCCTCTTCTAATTCCACGTTTATCTGCAGTGCTCCTTTCTTCCTTGCTGTTAATGCAATTTATGGTCCTGAAGTGTCCAAGGAGTTAACTCCGTTATGGGTTATGGGGCCATTCATTGTGGCTCTCTACATCAAGATGGTGCAGGTGCTGTGTGCACTTTATGTCTACAGCTTCAAGCAGACAGTGAAAGTAGTCAAGAGTTTACCCTCATTCTGCAAATTATCCCACAACTATGTTTTTGACGGCAAGCTCAAAGAAGATATGAAAGCTCATATTTTGCAGCCTATATTGAACATAAAAAATGCAGATTATAAACAGCTGACAATAAAATTGCTGAAAGTATTGGCAGAATGGATCGGAGAGAAGTATCTTGATTTTGTGGAATCAATATGGCCTTATTATTGTCGAACAATCAGATTTTTAAAGAGATCTAATCTTATATAGGTTTGGTATACGGGAAGGGGGAGTTCCTTGAAGTGGATTTTGTGGCCAATCACATTTTATGTTAGGTGTCTCTTGAACTAGTTAATGGTCACAAACAACTCAGAATGTAAGAAGTTCCCCATTTCTGTTATATTGAAATCATTTTTTGGTCATAGATTAGACTGCAACTGTATTAACATTGATTCTATTAATGTATATACAATGTAATAATAATTGGAAGGTGGCATACATTATATTCAACCCAGCTCCCCCACCACTCTTTTCTTGTATTATTATGTAGCATCTTTGGCATAGATGGGATGGGAGTATGCGTTGTTACCCACTAGAAGGATCTGAAGTAAATAACTCATGTTTTCCTGGCATAACAATTCTAGGACTAGAACTTTCCAAAAAAGATTAAATACTAATTGGATTTTACAATTTCCTATTTGATTATAAAAACTCAAATGTATAGGGATTAGGACTGAAGTGAGTGCATAATTTCCTTCCTAAAACTTATCAAGCTTCAAGATGAAGTGTGCTGTCAAAACTCCTATATAATATACATCGTAAAATCGAACATAGTCAACAGCACACTATTAAAAAAATCAAAGGGGATCACAACAGAAATATTAGTCAATGCTGAGGCAAGATGTGCCTTTGTTAACCCAATTCTTCTCACATTCCTGTCCCAAAACTTGTTTTCTCTCCAATTAACAACTACTACAAAATTATTTTAAGTTCCATTTTCAACGATCCACCGCAGAATCTTAATCTCTTAATAATTAATATAAGAAATATTTCGTTGTTTCATGATGTTATTTTATATATGTGGTGTCTCAATAATGTACCTTCTCCCCTTGGCTGCATCTCTTGTAATTGTCTAAAAATTTACATCTAATAATCTTTTTTTTTTTTGTTGAAAATTCTGGGGCAGTTAATTCTTAATATTCCTGTGACATTATTCATTTGGAAAGTACCATACGTCAATTCAGATTAGGTAGCCTTGAAAAGGAATAGAAAATACAGATTAGGTTGGAGACTTTGTAGGCTACTGAAAGCGAAAAATTCCTTCTAGCAAACCCATTATTCAAGTCCCTTCTAGCTGCCTCCATGCCTATATTTCTTGCGTTCAACAGGGGTGACATAATGACCAAAAAGACAAACTGGGATTTTTAATCTTCAATTGTATTAATTATTTTTTATTCAAATATTTCTAATTACTTTATAACATTTTGTTTTATAATTTATAACTCTTTCAAAAAATAATAATTCTGTTTTATAAGTTATAACTATCAACTATTACTTAGAGTTTTTAAAACTTTTTTTAATGTTATGATGAGTTAGATGAATTAGCCATTTCTCCTTAATGATAAACTTCGAAAAATGATATTATTTGTTAACAAATTTAATCTACTATTTATTTTTATTTTATTTTTGTGATTTTGTTTATATGTCTTATATTTCGAGAGGGAATAGAAGTTAGTGGATTAAGATTTTTATTTGAGTAATTCCCTCATATGTTATAATATACATTTCTCTTATTTAAAAGTGAAAACATAAATAAATTACACTCTATTCCAACATAAACAAAGCACACAATTCCTTTGTACGTTGATTCTATTTTGTTGAAGATTATGTAAACTAGACATATAATTGATGATTATTTGAAACATAATCACAATTAATTTTGTCTAAAAAATGAAAAATTCTTTATAGATCTAATTTACATTTATATTTTTGAATTAAAGAATTGTTTTATCTAAAGAAACTATTAAATTATTAATTTAAAAGGTCAAAGAATTTTTTTATTTTTTTATACTTTTAAATTATATGCTTCAAGCTGATAAACTAAATCGGGTTGATTGTGACCTAGAATATTGTGAGTTTTGACTAAAACAAATGTTTGTATTTGAACTCGAATAATATTTTAAATCGGATAAACTCATATTGAGTTCCAGCCGAAACAGTGAAATGGAATCTTACATCCGCCCTTTATTTTTGTAACATAGGGTCGAACATAATCCCACATGGTTGAACACCATAATGACTTGAGTCATATTGGAATGGATCACCCACCGGAGCAAGTTGTGCTCACTGAAATGAGAACAAACAAAGCCACGCTGATTAGTGCAATGTACACCCCAAAGGGCAGTTTGTATAGTGTCATAAGTGGACATTGACACATTGTCCCATGTTGGTTGCTTATGCTTGAATCATGGGGAACTAATAAGGGTATAAAGCTACTACTGAAAGCTATGTAATGAGCAGATAAGATATACTATGAGGCACTTTGTCTTCATGCATTTTGGCTTCTATATGCATATCAAGAATCTCAATAAACTATTAGATATTGAACTAGATTAATTAGGGTGATGCAACTCATTTGAATGTGTAATACATTATACACGACCAAACTTCACATGGTTGACTTTAATATTCAATACTACATTTGACTAAAGCTAATGTGGTTGTTTTCTCTTCTATGTTTTCTTCTCTTATTTAATATCCAACAAGTAGGTTGTTTTGGTTGAGAAAAACAATTGTCTTAATTAACTTAACCCTCTTAATTAATTTGATAGTAGAAAATACATATATGGTCATATGGAGATTCTACACATATGGAAGATGACAAAGGACACACCTAACATTGTCCTCTCCAAAGATAAGCTCAAGGGAAAATGTAAAAATAGAAAGCCAAAACGTGTAAAAGTTTTATGCTCATTCATTTTTTTTCCTAACTATCATTATGAAAACTCACTCCCACTTTCTCATATATCATCATGCATGCTTGAAATAAAACGGCGCTTGGTTTCTCTTTGTGCTAACTTCAAGAATATTCATCAAATCCAGCAGATAGTGATGCAAGCATGTGCACCGTGCACGTATCTTATATAGATTTAGATTGTGTGTGGTGCGTTGCATGTAGTCAATTATATCTAAATCGTCCAATCAAGATCGAACGATTGACCATTAAAACTTTCAATGTAGATTTTGATTATTTTTTAAAATATTTTAAAAATATTGAACTTGAAATCTAGACGTCTGATTCATATGTGGCCGACTGTGTGCTTTTATAGAGTTGTGACCGCACGCAACCCAGATCCTCATACATGCTTGAATACCTTGAGGAAATCCTAGTATTTGGATATTCCAATGATGTGTTTGTACCAATTTAGTTGAAAAAAATTCAAGTTAAAACGACAGGTACTCTTGTAAAGTCAAATCACACTTAAATTTTGTTTTTGGTAATCTTAATCATTCCTAAAAGCTATACTATGAATTTGTAGAGAGACAATGTGAACAAAAGTGAAAAGGTAACAAAAGTAGCCCACTTGTGTCACCATTTTTCTCAAGCACGAGCTTTTGTCTTTCTCCTTAGCTTCTCTTGTTCTATAATTGTTTGAACTCAACCTACCACGTTATCTTAAATTTCCATATAGTTCTCTACAGCATAAGCTAAAGAGCCCTAAAATATTCCACTTGTTACCACCTAAACAAGTTAAGAGTGTAAAAGCCTCAAATATATTGGTAAAACTAAAAAGGTAGTAGAAAGGTATATATTTTTTTAAGATAAACTATATGTTAAAGTTATCATTCATTTCACCACATACACATTCCATTATATATCCGTACCATTGTCAACTTTATTTATTAAAAATTTTAGTAGGCAGGGTTGCTCCAGTAGAACTATATAAAGCCTCATATAACTTCAACCTGTGTCATTGTCCTCCTTTATTCTCCTATTCTTCATTTACTTTGTTTTATTATGCTACTAAAACTTTATCCTTATTTTTAGAGCATACCTTTTGAATCATTTCACCTTGTATCTATACCTCATGATGAAACAAATATATTCCTATTGGTTGTGCAATTTTCTTCTGTTATTGACCATTCTTAATACTTCTTTTGTTGCAACACTAAGTAATGATGCTGATGCAACAGAGCTTAACTTGCTTCTCAGGATCAAATCAGAACTGTTGGATCCATTAGGAGCCATGAGAAACTGGTCTCCAACAACTCATGTATGCAACTGGAATGGAATAACATGTGATGTTGATCAGAAACATGTTATAGGCTTGAATCTTTATGATTCAGGAATATCAGGTTCCATTTCAGTTGAGTTAAGTAATCTCATTTCTCTTCAAACACTTGATTTATCTTCAAATTCACTTAATGGTTCCATACCTTCAGAGCTAGGTAAGCTTCAAAATCTAAGAACACTTCAACTATACTCAAATTATCTCTCTGGTAACATTCCCAAAGAGATAGGTAATTTGAACAAGTTGCAAGTTCTTAGAATAGGAGACAACTATTTGACAGGTGGCATTCCACCTAGCATCATCAACTTGAAAGAGTTGACAGTGTTAGGTGTAGGTTACTGCCACTTAAATGGAACCATACCAGTTGGAATTGGTAAATTGAAGAATCTTACATCACTTGATTTACAAATGAATAGTTTTAGTGGTCATATACCTGAAGAGATACAAGGCTGTGAAAACCTTCAAAATTTTGCAGCATCAAACAACATGCTTGAAGGAAACATTCCTTCCTCTATAGGGTCCCTTAAATCATTGAAAATTATTAATCTTGCCAATAACACTCTATCTGGACCGATTCCTTCATCGTTGAGCTATCTTTCTAACTTAACATACCTGAATTTGCTTGGAAACAAACTAAACGGTGAAATTCCATATGAGCTTAATAGTTTGATCCAATTGCAGAAACTAGACTTGTCTGGAAACAACTTTTCTGGTTCAATACCTCTCCTTAATGTCAAATTGAAGAGTCTTGAAACTCTGGTTCTTTCTGACAATGCTTTGACAGGTACCATTCCAAGAAGTTTCTGTTTCAAAGGTTCTAAGCTTCAGCAACTTTTCTTGGCTAGAAATATTCTATCTGGAAAATTTCCCTTGGAGTTACTCAGCTGTTCCTCAATACAACAGTTGGATCTTTCTGGTAATAGCTTTGAAGGTGAAATTCCATCTACCATAGACAAGCTTCAGAACCTCACAGATCTTGTACTCAACAACAACACCTTTGTTGGATCACTGCCTCGTGAAATTGGAAATATTAGTACTTTGGAAGGTCTTTTCCTATTTGGAAATTCTTTAACAGGTGAAATTCCAGTGGAGATTGGAAAGCTGAAAAAATTGAACACAATTTACCTCTATGATAACCAAATGTCTGGATTCATACCGAGAGAGCTAACAAACTGCATAAGCTTAAGAGAAATTGATTTCTTTGGAAATCACTTTACAGGCCACATTCCTGAGACTATAGGGAAGCTGAAAAACTTGGTTCTTCTTCATTTGAGGCAAAATGATTTTCATGGTCCAATCCCTCCAAGTTTAGGGTACTGCAAAAGTCTTCAGATATTGGCCTTAGCCGATAACAAACTTTCAGGTTCGATTCCACACACATTCAGTTACCTTTCAGAACTTTTTAAGATTACCCTTTACAACAACTCCTTTGAAGGACCCATCCCTCATTCACTTTCTTCTCTCAAAAATCTCAAAATCATAAATTTTTCACACAACAAGTTCAGTGGAAGTTTCTTTCCTCTAACTGCTTCAAATTCTCTCACTCTTCTTGATTTGACTAACAACAGTTTCTCAGGTCCTATCCCTTCTAATCTAGCCAATTCCAGAAACCTTCGCCGTCTCCGGCTTGCATACAATAATCTCACAGGAACCATTCCTTCTGAATTTGGCCAGCTTAATGATCTCGACTTTTTTGATTTATCACATAACAGTTTAACAGGAGAAGTTCCACCTCAACTTTCAAACTCGCGGAAAATAGAACACATTTTGCTAAGTAACAACAGATTGAGCGGCGAAATACCTCAGTGGTTGGGAAATTTCCAACAACTTGGTGAGTTAGATCTCTCATACAATAACTTCAGTGGCAAGGTACCTGCTGAAATCGGTAACTGCTCAAATTTACTTAAGCTTTCTCTTCATCACAACAATTTGTCTGGTGAAATTCCTCAAGAGATTGGAAACCTCATTTCTCTTAATGTCTTCAACATGCAAAGCAATAGTCTCTCCGGCTTAATTCCTTCAACAATTCATCAATGCAAGAAGCTCTACGAGCTAAGGCTCTCACAAAATTTCTTGACAGGTACTATACCAGTTGAGCTAGGAGGGCTTGATGAGTTACAAGTGATATTGGATTTGAGTAAAAATCTCTTCTCTGGTGAGATTCCTTCATCTTTAGGAAACCTAATGAAGCTAGAAAGACTAAACCTATCTTCCAATCAACTTCAAGGAAAAATTCCTACTTCACTTGGTAAACTTACAAGCCTGCATGTGTTGAATCTCTCAAATAACCATCTTGAAGGCCAAATTCCTTCCACCTTTTCAGGGTTTCCAAGAAGCTCTTTCTTGAACAACAGTCGGTTATGTGGCCCGCCGTTAGTATCTTGCTCAGGATCAACATCACAAGGGAAAATGCAGCTATCAAACACACAAGTTGCAGTTATAATTGTGGCTATTGTGTTTACTTCAACCGTGATATGCTTAGTTATGTTGTATATAATGCTTAGAATCTGGTGCAACTGGAGAAAAGTTTCCATATCAAATGCAGATGGAGGTGCTGTTTCTACGAAGAAAGAGGAAAATAGATGGGGTTGTCAAGATCATAAGACAAGGAATGGAGAGTATTGGAATATGAATTCATTTGGATTCATTCCTTCACCAGATAAGAATAATTCAGTAACAACAACTTGCTTCTTTAATCTCAAAATGGAAGCCATGGAAAATGCAAATATATAAAATGTTTTTTTCTTCTTAAGATTGGTTTCTTACCTTTGAGGAGCAATTACATTATTGGCACATCATACAATGCTGACTTCAATTAATATAAATAGCTGTTAAATTCAAAAGTATCATGCCTGCCCTACCACATTTTTGGGAGTAGGATTGTTATTTAATTAGTTTTTTTTCCTGGTGTTAAGAGGCTATATCACCATTATTTGTAAATAAAAAGGGGCTATACTTACAGTTAAATAAAACCTCTAGTACATTATTGACCTTAATTATTATTATCTGGTAAAAGGAAATATTTCTCTAGGAAGATGTGACTAGTTGTTTTCCCTCATTTTTGTAAATTGGTATCACTGACGTGCAAACTAATCCTTCCAGGTACTGTCAAGCACATTAAAAACTTTTTCAACAGAGTTTGCTCTTTTCACTAGAATTAGGAATTTAACCTTAGACCTCTTGCATTAGGAATTTAACCTTAGACCTCTTGCTTAATTTTTTTTTCCTCTAAAATGTGCCTTTTCTTCAAATTTATTTTATGCTTCTACTTATTTATTATTACGAATTCTGCCTTTTTAAGTACCCTACCTAATAATAACCTGATCCAAATCAATCATGAAATAGTTGGATTAGTTTGTTTTGAGTCGGTCGTCTAAATTTTATGAAACTGTATCCAACCAAACCATATAGATTTACTTATTTTAGAAACATAAAGCAACCCAAAACGTGTCAATCCATATTTTATTGAGGGTCATGTTTTCAGTGTCTGAAACAATGTCATATTTACGGGACTAAAAATAGTAAAAGAATTCGATTTATCCCTTGTTGTCATCAAATAAGAATTGTGGTGTTTCAATAACCTACCACTTTTCATAATATACCATATACAGTATAAAATTTCTCAAAGACATGCAAAGGTATATTAGGAATCCCTTTTCTTTTTCTTGGAAGAACCAGATGGAAAGCTCAAGCATATCGTTTTTATAATATTTTATACCAGTTTTGTAATACCCAAGGCTGACGAGGGCGGGGAGTGGTCGCCGGTGCACAAGGCATAACAATGTGCAGCTCCCGATAGCTTCTAGAGGAACCGAATCACACCAGAATGAGAGGAATCCTGAGGCCATGCAGGTATGGGACTGCATGGTTGAAGGAAGGTGTATAAGAATTGTTTGGTACTACCTATATCAACAAGATGCATCTTTTTGGTAGCTCATTCCATAAGAACTTGACTTGGAGCAATTTTGGGATGGGTGACCTATCGGGAAGTTTCCCGGTAAACGTGCGAGTGAGAACAAAACACGCTGAAAAGACTCGTGTTGGTTTGTAGGGTCAGTCGGCAATGCTTAAAACAGTCTGGGTAGTTACAAGTTTAGACTAATTTTTCAACATTTACAATTTCGTGCAAATGGAAAAAAGTCTGAAAACGAAACCATAACGACATATCTAGTAATACCATGCTTTAATTGCTCAGTTAGTGTGTATCCAGAGTGCTATTTTATACACATACAAAAAAGGCAGACCTTAGCTGACTTCCATGTACTTACAAAATACCCAGAAACCTTTAAGGGAGCAAGGACTGGACGCGATTAAACTGTAGCTCATGCGGTCTGGCTTTTATTCTTTAGTTTGAAATCATGCTGTTTGCATATAGTTCAGTCCAGACATTTTAAGTCTATTGCTTCGTCCAAAAGTCTATTATACTCAAGCTTTGCTTCTTCGAGTTTACTCCTAAGCTGTGTCACCTGCACAATCATATCTTAAATGAGTCAACCTCCAAGCAGTATATTTTCATTCTATGCACATTTTCAGAGGATCTAAATATTCAACCGATTCCAACAAATGCAACTATGAGGACACAAATTTAAACCAGATGTCGATCCGCTCATGAGTCATGTGACTTTTCATATATCAGGATCATGTGGAGAAAGATAAACACAACAAACATGGTGTGCAGTACACAACAATGTGGGGCCTTGTGTATCTACTTATTGTCTCTTACATGACAAGATGGTGTAAAACAACTTCTTCTGAGAGTTCCGAATTCAAAAACATCCTTATGTTAGCCTTTCTAAGCTTTTAATTTTTTGAAAAGAGGTAGGAAAATGAAAAGGGAGTTTTCTAATGGCAACATCCCAACATCCTTATGTTGGCCCCAAATGCATGTTAGAGAAATTGACAGAACCCTTTCCATTGCTTTTAAACTTAAGTTGGAGAAGCAATCTTTGTGTTACTTATCAGTTCACCAATATTGGAAAAAGTGTTGCTGCAATTCCAGCTGCAATCTACTCCCTCCGGTCATATTTATACGCAAAAAACAACTTTTTAGGTTCATTGAATAGCTAACGTATCCGACCCATATATAGACCACATACATTATGTATTCAATGAACCTAAAAAGTTTTTTTTTGCTTATGAATGTGACCAGATGGAGTACTAATCTAGGCAATTGGACTATATAAGGAAATAAAATAACCATTATTTTTCCGTATAACAATTACCTTAAGGTTAAGTTCCTCCTCCACCTTCTCAAATGCAAAACAGCTGTTTCAAAAAACAAAAAAAAGAGGATAAATAAGATTTTTGCTTCATAGTGTATTAGTGTTGCCGATAATTAAGCAACTAGGACCGTTAAATGAATAAATGTTGCCAAAGTCGAATTATAAACATGTTATGTAGCCGGGGTTTAGCAGCAATAATTGTCTGAAACCAACTCAAGTAGTTGTATAACAGCATTCCATGAAATTAATTATCGATGCAGTGACCACGTAATTATAAATATAAATTTACTCACTCCGCATTGAGTTGCTTGTTGAATTCTAGTAATTTCACAATTTCTTGGTCTACCATCTGGTGTGCAGGAGATGCGGTAGTCTGCGAAAAAAGCAAGGATGAAGTTGGTAGTAAAATATTTTTCAATGATTTACATTGACAGAGTACGAAGGCCAAGGAATCAAGCATATCAACAGAATTGTTAAATTAGTAGTTACTCTAGAATACTACTTCAAGCAATAAAAAAATTACTAATAGTTTTCTCTTTGCTGAGTCATGATAGTGACATGCAATTAATCAAGAAAAATTGGATAAGCAAATAGATATCAAAGAATCAGTTAATAATGAAAATATACATTATTAAAATAATTATTGTTGTTTGAGTTGTATAAATGAGAATAATTTGGAAGACATTATGCCTACAGATAGTCTGCATGAAGAGAAACAAACTATTTTGCCAACTCAACAAACTATGTTCAGTTGCAAACAATTTCCAATAAGAGTCTCAATCAATTCAACATATCCACTCACACTCAGGTTTGAACATCTAAGGTGTGGACTAATGCAGAAGGAATAACAAGGATCTAAAAAGTTACATACAGAAAAACATATAAACAGTTAAACACACCTGTACATTCTTTTCCACTGCTTGCCTTTTCATCTCATGATCATCTGTAAATCCATGCGTCTTCCTCTTAGTAAGAAATGCTGGTTTCTCACGCAAATTACTTTGTTTAGATCCGCCTTGTGCGTTAGATATTGGTACAGGTAAAGAACACTTACCCAGTGCAACTGGATTTTCTGTAACAAGTGGTTTCTCCATTGATGAATTAAGTGGGCCAACTGGATTACTGCGCTTCTTTCCCGGATACCCAATTTTATGACAATGACAACCCCTGCAAAAATTTCACAGGGACTTCAGTATGTCAGAAAACAATGCTTAAAAATCATCAAAAGGGGTGGGTTTGTAAATAGACTATGTCTACATCCAGCAACCAAAAAAGAAATAGTCAAACTCCACTTGTGTCAAAAGCAGAGGAAATTCAAAAGAAAAGGTAGCAGACACCAAAGCATAAATATTTTTGCAATCCATGAGCACTACCAGTATTCCAATGTCATATCCTTCAAGCGAATTTCAAGCTTTTGAAACAGGGAAGTCCTCTCAAAATCTTGCTTATTATGAGTTGGCTGAACAATATCTGCTTGCAACACGCCTGACACAAGAGTTACCATCTCGAAGTTCAATACATTTATAAGATTTAGATGTCAAATAGAACTAAATATCACCAAGTAATCGGCAGTTGCTACATACCAACAACTCCTCTACCCCTATTGGATGTAGTTCTAACGACCGGCCAAAATGGCTGCAAATACAAAACTTAGCGATTAAATAATGAAGAGATAGACATAAAGACGTGCACATGATAAACTTATGCTCCATCGAAAGAGAATAAGTATATTAAAACGTTATTTTCAGGTCTGATATGCAATAAATGAAACTTGACAAACAAGTAATTTCCATTTTAGTAAAATGCGGCCAATTCCCCCATAAGATGGAGAATGATCCCTCTGCCTCCCCATCCCTTATTCTTTATAGGCATAATAATGTACACTTTCCTAACTTTTTTTATATTTCCCTTGTCAACTAAATATGAACCCAAAAAATATGGAGTAACTAACTTCTTTTGATTAGTTTTCAGGCTAAGAGCATGGATATTAGTTTAATTAGAATGTACTTTGTACCCTGTTCTATAGCGTGTTTCTACTGACCAAAACACATTTTTATAGTGACATGCTTATCCTTTAAACTATTTTGAAATATATTTGTCCTAATTGTCTTTCTTTTCTTTGGAACTCTGAACAAAGTTTATACAGAAGTCTCCCTAGAATTAGAATTAGATCAGAGTCATTTTCAATGGTTACATGTGAGGTTTTTTCCTTAATCTTCCACTACTACTCCATTTAATCGACGTTTCCATATTGTGGTCTCTGTTAAGCGGCAATTACCATTATGAGCCGATTTTTGTGATATATGTTGAAGCCGTGGATGCCGACTTCAGGAGCTTCCTTAAGAAACCCAATTGTCACAAATAATGCCTGCAGAGTTAATCAAAAAGAAAAGACCAAGTCAACATTGAATCATGCATCAATGCATATGAAAATGTGGTTCAATCCTTGTTGCCCTCATCCTTTCTAGATAACAATTAAAATTTCAGTACAAGATAGAATGGACCGGTGCATTCTCCTCACAAGTCCAAAGGGATCTTCCAATAGAGGGCATGTATTGTTGGATATGAAACCATTCATGTACTTTTACACCTACTGCCTTCAACTTTTAAAATAAATAAATTGGGTTCATGACAAAGCCTATGTAGCCGGTCAAAATCCAACACTTCTTAAACCGTTAGCCTGTAAGGTAAAGGGTCACAAATGATTTCATATCCAAGATGACTTTTCACAGTGAATATAGAAAACAAAATCAATAGTTAGATAGAACCTCTTCTGAATCACCAACTTTTGGTCTGTACTGGATAAACTTTATATCTTTAAGATTGTCTACTATGTTACGAAGCTTCACAGCTTTCCCTCGCAATATGAAACTAAAACTTTCTGGCACCCGCAAGTACAATATGGACAAGTAATCCTATTGAACATGGGAATGTTATTAGTTTTAGAAAATCCAAATTTTTATGCAGCATTTATGGATAGTTTTCTAAATCAAGCATACACGTAAAGAATAATGAAGCCGGTTAGCAACATGTTTCTCATTTACTCCCTTCCATGCTGGAAGGGTAACAATCTTCTTGATATCTCCAGCAATACGGATATCCTGCATCCAAATAATCATAAGTTACTGAAATAAGTAAAAAAATATTATAACAGATGGCAAGCCAAAATCAGTAAAATCAATAACAAAAAATACAACCTCAGGATCAGTATCAAAGTCTAGTTCCAAATTCTCATCATCGTTGAACCATAAATTGAAGATAATAATTTTAGTACCATGATATCCAAGGCCATCGAACTGCCAAAGAGTGAAGCATATTAAAAGTGAATCCATCATAATTTTTGGAGCGATATGCTTAATCTATTTAGATGGCAAAAAACATTATAAACAAACTTGACAGGGTACACTAATTAGCTTAGAAGGATTTCAGAAGCAAAAATCTCTAACTTGGTTATGTAATACATAAATGCATCAACCTATAGGTGTGACCGTATTTCCTTTAATTTTATCAACTTCCCAGATCCGATTTCTTTGGAAGGCGTCACTAAATTCCACCTCATCAAAAGCTAAACTTGGTTCTTCCTTCCCAAAACCCACAAATCCTAATTTCACAACACAAAACCCAACAGAACCCTGAAACCAGATTCTAGTATTTGCAATGCAAGCCTGTTCTGCCTTTGCCCACAGTTCCAAATCTATAAATAATAATCACTACTCTTGATGCCCTATTAAAGCAGATAATATTTCAAATCTATTAAGTCTATCTGAAATTAGCAATAGAAACAGTAACACTCCAAAAAAGCAGTAAGCCAATCCATTAAACACCTCAGCAAGTCACCAACGTAAAGCAAATATGTATCCCCTATAAAAGGAACCCCTGGCTTTCTACTCTATAATATGACCAGAACTACTATCTCAAGCCTAAGATGGCAAGAAAATTAAACATCCCTTACTTTTTTACCACTTAAAGCCTAAACAACAAAATAGACAACCATGTAAGTATAACACAATAGTACATATGTCCCTAAATATAAGCCCCTTTTCACAAATTAATAAGAATTAAAAAAAATTGGGTAATCTAGTTGTTTATTTTTAAATCTGTCAACAATGTGTATTGAATTTGCAAAATTGCCCTAAAATTTTTGGGAATCATCATTTTCCTACTTAATTAATGATTGCCTCAATAGGGGTATTCATGTAAAAATCATAATTAATACATCTAGTAATTTGGGAAGAAGTTTATATAAAAAGGGACACACAAAACTTCAACAGGGTTATATTTTAGGGATTGGCATCTACAGTAATAATTTGCAGTCCCAACCCTCAAAGAAACCTGACAAATATTTTAAGGAATAGGATAATGAAATTTAAAAGAAAAAAAAATTGAAGAATATTTTTTTTGACAAAAAATAAATATTATCTAGGATAATGAAAAAGAAAAGTCAAAGAAAAAGGGAAAACATTGAAAGTAGCTTATAAGCTCAAGACATACACAATGAAGCTGAAAACTCAGTATTCAATCATTCAATATGTTCTGAAAGAACCATCTAATTAAAATGGATGATTGGATAATTTTTGAAACTGACTTGTTTCACAATTTCTGCTTCTGATAAAAATGGAGACCAGTCCAGCAACAAGGACATATTAGACGTAAAATGCTCTTGGTGATTTATTTTTTCCAGGTATCCGGTTGATGTATTACACTTGTAACTTACCTGAAATTAACATCATTGTATCAATTGGAAATACTAGAGTAGAACCTTCATTGTATAAAAGGGTTTCAAGCAATGTTTCACAACATAATGATGGATGCAGTGGTGCCCCTAAGCACGAGTGGGATGTTCCCGAAGCCCAGGGCACTAATATTTTAGGGGCACCAACAAAGTTTTCGCATAGTATTAAAAATATGAAAATTAAAATTGAAAAAAAATATTGTATTACATCTTCAAGAAAAAGACAGTGCAATCTAGTTAATTGAAAATAAGGTGGAACATTGGATTCTCTCACGCTTGATATTATTTGAAACTTTTCATGGCATGGAACACACCAATGAACTTGAGAGGATTTATCTCAATTTTTTATACAAAAAATTCTATGGTTCAAATTTCTCTCAATGCACTTAATTAAATCTTAGTATGAGTTTTTATGTATTATAGATCACACAGTTGACTCACTTAACATAAGCATATTGTGTTTTCTTGGTAGAAATAACATTAGCATTGTGTAATATAGAACATGTAAACATGACCAAAAAATTCCTCAAGAAAAAAAGACCAAAAAAAAAATGGAAATTGCTCTTCTCCCTTTCAAAATTATTCATTCCCTTAACTCAGCATGAGTTAACTCCCGTTTGGCATTTTTCAGCGAGTTAACTCACGCTGACATTTTTAAGATCAGTTCAATTACTTTTTAAGCCGGTTCAACCGATCTTAAAAGTGTCAACGTGAGTTAACTAACGCTGAAAAATGCCGAACAGGGGGTTAACTCCTGCAGAGTTAAGGGAATGAGTAATTTTGAAAGAGAGAAGAGCAATTTTTTTCTTTTTTTTTTTTAAAAAAGTGAAAATATTTTGTATTTTCGTTTAGTATTGGAAGTCTTAGGTCATCATTCTGTAATAAAAGCTTGAAAATATTTTAAAAATCGTCTAAATATCATAATTCTTGTGATTTTGATAATGAGATTCTATTTCAAGAATAAAAAATCATTAGAGATTTTTTGACCGTTCAATCGAAATTAAACTTTATGATATTCAACTCTTCACAGATATTTTTTTGATTTGTTCAAAAAAAAAAACTCTTCACAGATATTTAATTATTTTCCAAATTAATACAAGCATTATTGAATAATATTACCTATTTCAATAACTATCGATTTTTTAAAACAAAATTTTCTAAATAAAATTATTAAAATTTAATTTACAACCTACTATGTTACAAGATGAATTAAATAGTCATGCTTTTTTTGACAAATAAATAGTCATACTTAATTGTTATCAAAAACTTATATTTTTAATATAGAACCTTGATTATGAAAATATGATTATGACTTTGCAACAAAAATACAATGAGAAAAAAATTGTTATTATGAGTGTGCTAATTTCTCAGTTCGCCCAAAGCACTCAAAATCTCATGACCGGTCCTGGATGACGATAGATGATATAACAAGAAAAATATTGGGAATAATATCATAGCAAAAAAAAAATCTAGGAATAAGGCTCGGCGATATCTACCATAATGTATTATTTACCTAACTTACAAGTCCTATAGAGTTTTTGTTTTGCCCTGCCATATGACAATGGCTTGCCAGGCAAAGATCTTTTGTGATATGCGTTTTAGTGTTTCCTGACGACATGATAGGCTCAGTGAGCGATGGCGCGTTTCCTGCAATCCTATTTAAGTGTTTTTACAAGGAAAACCCTACTATTTTTGGATTTTGGAACTTGAGGAAGACGGCTAGAGCATAGTGGAAGCACCAGAAGTTAAAGATTCATCCTTGGAAAAAAGAAATTGAAGATTCAATGGATTCCTACATGTGTATACTAATGCCATCTTTTTCATGTTGTTTATTTCCATGAACAAGAGTGGCTAAGTTTCTCAGTCTAGGATTAGATGAATGTCCTTGAAACTATTGTGATTGAATTCTCATTTTATATTATGCAATTGAGTTTGTTATTATTTAGCCTTCATGACTGTTCTTAATGTTTTTCTTTAATTGATTGTTATTGAATTGAATTTGAGATTGTTTTGTCGATGGGAGATGAGTAGTAATAACCGAAAAGTGAGATTCTTTGCCATAGGCTTATTGACTGTGGGATAGGGGAATATGATTGTGTTCTTAAAAAATCATTGTTAATGATTTGCCTAATAATTAACCACCTAAGAAATTAGGGATTTTTTTTTTGGATAAAAAGGATTTTGAGTCAATGAATTATCATTAGCCTTTTTCAGTTGATTTGAACTTAATGTTAAACAAACTTAATTGTGTTGATTGAGAATTCTAGAGCATAATAGAGTGGAGGAGGGGATTCAAATCCTAGATGCTTGTTATAATCGTTAATTCAACGTTTCGCCGGTTCTTTGGCCAGATACTGAGTTTGCAAAAAGCAAAGCTTCACAACTTAAAATTGGTTACTAAAATTATTTCAGCGGTTTACTTATTACCTAAGTAAAACTAACTTTGCTGCGCATTATATTTAAACACAATTCATGTGGAGACGAACTTTCTAATCATCATTACTAGGTATGATTTTGTACGCTTTTTTTTGTGGTGGCCGGGGTTTGAACCCCGAACCTTGCATATATTATGCATTGTCCATACCAACTGAGCTAAGCTCACGAGGACATGATTATGTACGCTTGTCAAATCATTATCAATATATAGTTGTCATGTAATTTTTTTGGCAACAAAACCAGCATGGCAAAGAAATTAATATTTCAATTAATGCACTATATAGAACTGGAAGTATAAAATGAGAAATACTACTCACCATGGGCACTACAATTCTGTCAACTTGTGTTCGCATCAAGAATGTATAAGACAGAAGTCCGATGCTTTTAGTACATGTCCTGATCAACACAGACGAACAATATTTTTTAAGAAAAAGGCAACCTCGGGACAAGAGAAAAGATAGCAAATTGTCTTTCTTGGCCTTATTTTACATAATGTTGAACTTTCCCGTCTGTTTCTTCATGTGAGTAAGTGAAGATAACAATAGAAAGAGAGTGACTGAAAGAACCAACTAGGTTGTAAACTCGTAATGTTAACCACAATGGAATGATTTTTAGGCTGTGGCTTTAAAAAAAAAAAGGCAACCCGGTACACTAAAGCTCCCGCATACGCATGGTCCGAGAACGGGTCCCACCATTTGCTGTATTGTACGCAGCCTTACCCTGTTTTTTACACAAGAGGCTGTTTCCAGGACTTGAACCCGTGACCTTCCAGTCACATGACAACAACTTTACCAGCCGCGCCAAGGTTACCCCTCAGGCTGTGGCTTTCAGAGACAGAAAATATCAAATTTGTAATAGTAGAACATGATGTCTCCAAGAAGAAAATTATGTGTGTTTGATTGTGCTCTTGATTTATTTTTTGGAAAACTATCCTATAAAAGAATATTGAAAAAATAATTTTCAAAGAAAAAATAAAATCCATTTAGTAATATTAATTTGAGAACAGATAAACTGCTAGAGTGAAGGGTGATGGGGGAACACACAGTGGTGAACCATACTTAGGTGGCAACTGTAAAGGTCTTAGGTGATGGTGGCAACAACAGTGAAGGGTGTCAGGTCAGTACAGGAGTAGATGCGGAGGATGCTAGGTTATGGTAGCAGCCGTGGTCATCAATATCTAACAATACATGTGAGTTGTCTCTCGATCCGTTACAAAAATGAACTGCAATAATACGAATCTCTAGTTTGTGTCTATTTCGAACATGAATCTCATCTTAAATCATGATCCACTCTGATGAACCTTGATTCATTATGACAAATCATATATATTCATTCTAATGAATCGTTACCTATTTTCGGTGTAGCCAACAACTTTATTTTTGTTAATTTTGTATGACCAATCACTTTTCTTTAGTCATTTATTTATAACTTAGAATCTTGAATTATAAAGGTTATCGAAAAGAAAAACAACTCTAAAAAACTAAACAAATCATCATAATAAATAATTCAACAAACGTTTTTTTCAAGGACAAAAGGCAGTTTTTAAAATTGTAATGAAATACACCCTTAGACATGGGGTAGTCATTTACGGTTGTTTCAGGCTAAACTTCTGTATCAATATACAAATCAAGGTAGCTACATTATGACAATATAGTTGGAAACATAAGGCATAAACAAAATATAACATAAAGTCAAGCGAAGTTCTGTTTTCAAGCCCTTACATATCATTCATGTGGCAGCTGAAGACAATTGCATCTGCACCCAATCTCATACTACCAGTCTTAAAACCGTTTCCATCTGCAAGGCCAAATTGAAAAATAAATATAAAAGAAAATACCAAATACTTTGAATAAAGAATGCCATAGTCCATACACTGTCCAATTGCAAATTCTGACATCTTATCCGAAAATCCAAAACTCATGCAGCGTTGCATTGCTTCTGGACCCATTCCACTACCATCGTCTGGTTGACAGTGTCAGCACATAATCAAAAAACTAAAATATTTGCATGTACTTATTTAGAAGTATGAACTTATATATGAATTTTCAACCAATAAACTATCCAAAAAAGAAAAACTATGAACTTTTTTATAATGAATGAGTAGCATAAGCAATATACCTTGAATCAACAATGCTGGACTTCCATCCTTCAGATTTAAAATCTTATCGACCTTAACAAAAGTAGCACCGTTATGGATCTACCTTATGGACAAAAGTCAACAGTGACATCCCAAATAAGAAAATGAAATGCAAAATATTAAATTACAGTTAAGGAATGGCAAATGCGCACAGTAATGAAGGTGATAGACATTAAGATTTAATGCGAACATAAGCAACAACAGTTAAAGAATAAAATATTTTTAGTTTTTATATTGGACATTACTCAACATTACAAAACTAGCATGTAAGGTGAGGGTTGACAAAGCTTTATAAGCACTACATAGGCCATATCTCTAAGCAATGTGGGACTAAATCCACCCCTTTTACATCCAACACAATGAAGGCGTTGGAGGCTGCGATGGAGGCAACCCAAATGCCGTAATTAGGCAACTAGGGGCAGACCACAATGAAGGCGGAATTTCCAACATATTTGAATAAGATGAATGTGACATCAAAGTCTACGCCAAAATGAATCATTTATTTCTATAAAAGATAAATTGCTCTTTGTGGTGCCTGCTTAAATCCAATCCCCTTCCTTAAAAGTCAGATTCATACAGTTTTTTGTAGTTCATATATTTTAATTCACTCTATATAAAAGGAAAAGGCAATAAGACATAAAGAAAATAAAAAAATAAGCTAGGGAGATAACACAAATCAATAGCTAGCACAGTTGATATACTTCAAAACTTTTGCTTTCATAGTTCAAACATATGAAAAATCACCTCATCAACTGCATTATCAAGAAGCTCAGCTATGGCTGCAGACACAAAAATGGAGGTAAATACCAACTCATGAAGAGAACTACAAAGGTAAAGCATATAAAAGAATCAGCAAACAGGATAAGTTTAAAAACGCATTTAGACATACCACCAAATACCCACTTATGTGAAGTTGCGTTCGAGTGAAGGAACAAGGGATGGACATGAAGATAGCTTTTTGCATCTGCAATCCATTTAAAAAAATATACACATTACTAAATCCAGAAAGTCAAACATTATTTGAACTACAAGCTACAAGCCACAAGCTTAACACATAACATGGTAGATTAGAAAACTAAAAATAATCCCTATGACAATCAAATGGAAAAGAATTGTTAGTAATCAACATCCTATGAATATAACCTAGATTAACAGAACATTGGCAGGGTTATATTACAATCATGGAACATAGTAGTAGTTAAATATTAATTTGAGAAACTTAATATTGGATTACATTGGAGGCCGAGTTTCGAACCAAGCTGGTTATCATAGTTTCCTGCTTTCCAAAACTTCCTACAGAGTGGTGCCGTAGAATTTGGTTGTGGACTAGAAAGGCTGGTGTCATCAACCGAGAAAAAGCCTAGCTCTGATGCACATGTAACACTACGACACGAACTAAGACCACTAGATACGATATTTTCTTCAGAAACTTGACTTGTAGAGTGGCTTTGAGATCTCTTATTTTTGGTTAGCAAGCCTTTGTTGGTCTTATGTAGTTTTATGGTACTAACAGCTTCAAAGCCATCCTCCCCTTCATCGTCACTAGATAAATGCACAATTTCTATAGCTTCCATAATATACCTGTTTGTTATGTATCACCAAAGCAAATATTAATCATAAATCCGTTTGTTTTTTTATTAATATAAGAGTAGAGAGATCAAAACATAAAATATTGTGGAAAGAAAAATCATCAATCTTTAATTGTTGAGCTCAGTTGGTAGATATAAGGGATATTATTTGCAAAGGCTGGGGTCAAAACCCCGGATTTCTCATTTCTCAACACTTAAATGTGTGAATTAGTCATTAAACTACTTGATGAAAAAATAGTTAGAGTGTAACATAAAATTCAAATTCAAACTGTATCCTTAAATTTTGCCGTAAGTAACATTATCTCAAATTTAAACAATAGTAACCAAAAAAAAACCCTCAAAAAAAAAGTTACCAAAAAAATTAAAACATTCAAAATGACTTAAAATAACCCTCAGCAACTAGTTGCTACATTTAATTCGAGCTAGGAATATTTAAGCAATTTTCAACTCCTTCTAAAAAGAAAAAGAAAAGCATTTTTCAACAAAATCCCCTTCCTCCCTCTCCAAAATAGTTGTAGGTTTTGTTCGATATCAATTAAAAAAAAATTCATGACCGATAAATTAATAAAATAAAAAATTTCTCGAAAATTTCAAAGTGAATATCAACCTAGAAAGAAACGCAAAGGGAAACAATGTCGAGAACATGTAAAGCAAAGGGAAAAGTAAAAAGCCAGAAAGTGTATGTTTGGTTATACTTTTGGAAGAGGCAAAATTGAAAATTGATTCCGAAGAAATCGTAGAATTGATTTTGGCATGTTTGATTTAAAGTTGATTTTAGCTGTAAAATTGATTTTTACAAACATATTATTGTTAATAATAGATACTTTACTTTCTACTCACTTTAGTCGGAATCAATTTTGCCTAATTAAAATTAATTTTTCTCACACAGTAGAACCAAACACATACGCGAAGCATATATATGAGATGAGATGAAATGAAATGAAAATCTACAGAAACTTTACAACTGAAAATGCGAAGTGTGATTGAAACGAAAATCAAAATCTACAGTATTGAAGTTGCATGCAGAAAATTTTAGTTAAATGCATTGCCATTACAAAGAGAACGAAACGATTTTGTGGCGAACCTAAATGGTGTAGAAGAGAAAGAAGAAGATATTAAGTTGACGGAGAAGACGCACCACCGAGTTGAGAGTGAAGGTGGCAAGCAAGGTTGGAACGGTTTTGACTCAAGTTTCAACTTTGTTCTCTCACTCGCTCTCCTTTCTCAGACCTACGTACGTCCTTAACCAACAAGTTATAGCAACTAGCCTCGGTTTGTGGAGCACAATATTCATGTCAACTTTATTACACTGCTTAATTAATCATTACTTTATCTTATCGATAAAAAAAAAAAAATTAAATCTAATTTCCATTTAATTTAATGAGAATAAACAAAAGTTTTTTTTTGAATAAGATAAGAGATTTTTTAAAAAATATAAATTAAATAAGATAGAAGTTTGTCTTTTTTACTTATATTTTGGGAGAAAGAACTTACAAATACTTTTTTATGTCATTTTACATTTATTAGTTAGTTGGACCACTAATCTTACCAAACACATCAATTAGTTTATCAGCTAGTTTATTAGTTATCCGTTGTATTTACCAAACAAAGCTTTAATACATGAAGAGTGCTAGCAACACACATTCTAACACACTCTCTTTGATTGGTTAAAATTCACATGGGTCTCGCCAAATCATGTGGGTCCCATATAAATTTGGTGGGTCCCATGTGAATTTTAACCAATCAAAGAGAGTATGTTGAAAAGTGTGTGTTAGAATGTGTGTTGCTAGCATTTCTCTTAATACATTGATAAAATAACTAAGGAAAATGTCAACTAGTGCCCCAGACACTAGTTAAGGAAACCAAATATAGTATAAGGACGAAAAACTTATTTAACCCTATATTTAATAAAGGGTTTTGCTAGAATCCACCAATGAAGGTGTCTTTTAGCAACCCGCACTTCAATGTGTGATTTTCACTTTTTAGTAATAACTTTGTTAAAAGACACCTTCATAAAAATTAATTGGTTTCTTTTAACAAATGCTAACTTGCTAAAAGGTGTTTTTTTAATAAATCTAAAAAAATTGTTTTTTAGATATAAATGTGAATGAAGAGAATACATTGCACTTTTTTATGAATCTCTAACGGATAAACGTTGTGAAAGAAAAAATTACTTTTCTTTTACGAAATAATTAACTTATCCATCTATTATCTCAAGAGTAAACAACAACAAAAATACACACCCTTTTCAAAAAAGTGGTTGAACTTGTTTAATAAGAAATGCATTTTTTTTAAAATGCTTTTATGGGAACTTGTTTTCATGAGAATAAAAGAGTTATTGAAAAATATGATAGTATACATTAATTGAAAGGTAACTGAAAAATAATAACGAAAAATAAATATCCTTATTTGTTTATTTTTTTTCTCAAAAAAGAGTACTCCCACTGTTTCATAATATTTGTCCATTTTAGAGTATAATTTTGTTTCACAATACTTGTCACTTTCAAGTTTCAATGCAACATTAGTTATTGTCTTGTCAATAATACCCTTACATATTTATTGTAGAGAGATAGAAAATAGAATGAAATAATAAATGGTTAACAGTATTAGAAAGATCTACATATTAGTTTTTATATAAAAGATAGATTTAATATCAACTTTTTAAAGTATGCGGCCAAAAAGGTCGCTTATAAGACGGGATAGAAGGAGTAGTGTAGTCTAGTCTAATCATCGTAAGTTCAGTTTAGTTAATACGAACATTATATATAATATGCTGGGGTTGTCATTCAATCTTCGAACATCTCACCTATTTATCTTAAGAGGTGCATTTCTAACTAAAAAAAAGTAGTAGTGTTTATAACGCTTGGACTTGCCTTTGATTATATTGGTAATAATTCTAGAGTGTTTATGTGAATAAGTTTGACTAAAAATAAATAACACTCATCTCACTCTCTCCAACATTATTAGATAAATTTAAAAAAATCCTCGGGTCAAAAATTGTGTTGAAATGTAAAAAATTATGTTAAAATAACATCTGAAAAATAAGTTATAAGCTCATAAAATAAACTATAAGTTCGTAGTGAAGACACTCTTAGTAGACATAACTTTTTTTATCAAACGAGCTTGTACCACTCTAAAGTATAAACTAACTTTTTAACCTTGTAAAATAGAACCTTCATGTAAAATAGAACCTTCATGTTTCTATCTCTCCTTTTAAACCGAAGTGTTCATTACATATGAAAATATTCTGATTCACTGTCAATGGATTTGTAGCATGAACCGCATTAGATGCACCGCTTGTTATGATAAAAAAATATTGGGCTATCACTGTCAAGGCTCGTTGCCTGTTTGTTCTTCTAGTTCCTTAAAAAGAAACTAATGTGTACTGAAAGTCACGTATCCTTTTTGTAGTGTTTGTTGATGGGTCTTTGTTTTTCTGCCGATTGTTTGGATGTTTGGAGAAAAGGGAACTTTAAGATGGAAAATATAATCGAAAATAGAGAATTTTTTCAAAACATTTATAAGAGTATTTTATTTAGAAAATAATAAAATAATATTTATGATTTATATATTTTTAAATTGAATAATTTATATAAATCTTCTAAAATCCTTTTCCATTACAATTACATGGATTTTATATTAAAAAAAAATTGAACTTTTTTTTAAGGAAAAAAAAATGAACTTGAAAGCCTTCGTTTCTCAAAATTCTATATTTCTCCACTTACTAATTTTTTTTTCATCAAATGTCATTCACTTTCTTCCTCTTAAAACTCACACATCGAGTATAAGAGAACCAATTAACCAGCCATGCACATAGAGCACAAAGACACAAAGAAAAAGAGAAATGATATTTGTACAATCAATTTGGTACAACTTTTGTACAACTATCTCTCTTATACTCATATTATGTTTTTATTCTCTTTCTTCATTTTTTTCTCTCAATTGTTTTTGACCAATGAAAAGAAAGAACAACAAAGTTGTCTCAAAGGTTGTACCAAAATGGTTGTGAAAATATCACTACTCTTTCTAATAATGACTTTAAATGTAATTACTTTTTCCATCGTCAATTTTTTGTTATTTTTTATTTTAACTCCGCCATTAGATTCGTTTGTGCATCGTAGGCTTATAACCTTAACCATCAACTTGAACTCCATTTTTTCTCACAATTATTAGCAAACATGATGCCCATTTATTAATAATAGGAGTGATATTATCACTATAAGTTTAATTTTCCATTAGTATTTTTTGGATAATTATTTCATGTGTTTATTTCTCCTCTTCGGACACCTCCTCTACTAAAATTCACATAAGTTTTACTCGAGGCCTTTTTTGTTCTTGATCTTGAGGGGTCTCTTGAGAATTTTATCCTCTCAAACATTGAATCAGCTGCATCAATATCCAATAACTATATCTATTTACAAATTGTTGTTCAAACAAGTAGATTTTGCATTTCAACACTTTGTTAAATATGGTAAGAGAAGAATAGATACATCATGTACTATTAAGTCCTCTTTGATCATCATGGTTCATGAGATTTGAATTCCATCATCTACTTTGGTTGAGGCAACACAATGTTTGCATGGATATCTGAATCAGGGCTCCCTGAAGTTTTGAACTTAGCAGAAGAAGAAAATGGATGATCTAGTAGCGTTGTATCATCACCTGAGGGTAAGGAACTAGTGGTGCTATGGAAAGATGATCTTGTACTGGCAAGACCATTTGACATATTCCTCAAATGGTTGTTGAGGAATGGTTGTTGTTTTGGGGTGGGAATTGTGTAGTCTTTTTTTGTAAGCATTTGAACTACTTCTGACATGGATGGTCTAAGAGTAGGAGATGATTGTGTACAAAGAAGTGCAGCTTGGAGAGCATTTGATGCTTCTTCTACCTCAAATTTTCCATGAAGAGCAGGATCAATTGATGTTGTGATATTGTTTGCCTTGTAATTCTTCCACACCTGATCAAGTGATAACATGAACATTTTATTAGCTACTAACAAAATTCATCAATGACAAAACTTAGGTGATGTTCTATGATGGTTATGACTCATATTTTATTGATAAACTATACTTAAGTTTTGTTGAATCATTAATACAAAGTAAGAATTTAAGGTGTGAGTGAGTTAAATCTTACATTATGGAGTACCAAATTTGAACCTTGTGAAAAAACACCGCTATTTTTCCCACAAACAATTTCAGTAACCAGAACACCAAAAGCATATATATCTGCCTTCTCTGTAAGTTGTCCTTTGTTGAGACACTCTGGAGCTATATATCCCCTGTCATATGCAGTTTATTTTAGTTTGGGACCAAACCAACTATGTTTTACATTTACTAGTATATATTTATTTGAAATTCATTAGAACTTTATCATTATTAATAATTGTAAAGCAGTGAAGAGGTTATGCTTTACATGTATGATATGAACAAAAAAAGCTACTTACTGTGTTCCTGCATTTCCATTGTTGAGATGAGATTTATTTTCAGCAACACAAAGAGCAAGACCAAAATCAACAATTTTTGGATTTAGAGACTCATCAAGTAGAATGTTACTGGACTTTATGTCTCTATGAATAATTTTTGTTCCAGATCCCTCATGAAGATATGCTAAGCCCTCAGCTATCCCACATATGATTTGAAATCGTTGCTCCCATGTCAGAACATTTTTTGAGTCGGTGCCTGTACATCAAAAAGCACAAATAAGAATCATGATTTTTCACTACAACTACTTTTAGCATTATGAATGAATTGTAAAACTTAGTTAACTTCACTATGAAAATAACACATCAAAGTTCCCTTAGTCCAACTAAGAGGAAAGGGCTGCATGTATAGGAACTTTTTTTTCTTAACCCTCTAGTTCTCAAGGTTCAAGGTAAGAGGCTGTCGTAATACGAAGTTCGACCAAGAGGTACATAAAAGTCTAACTATTGATTGTTTCAGTCGGGATTTGAACTCGGATTCTTCTGCATAATTTGTCTCTTTAATGAAACTCATAAATCATTTAAATGTATAAAAAAGGGAAATTAGACTAACTAGTTAGGTGGTTGAGTAGCTCAACTAATTTGAATTGTCGGTTAAAGGATTTAAAGGACCCGAGTTCAAACTCTGATAAACGAGAAAACACTGACAAAACAATTAATGTAGTATTATATACTAACATTTGTCTATATGAAAATTGGACTAGCTAGTACTCACGGGAAAGGATTTGATCAAGACTTTTATTAGGAAGATATTCATAAACCAACAAGCTTTCAGGGCCATCAATACTACACCCCAAAAGTTTGACCACATTCTTATGTTGAATCCCATTAATCAAATTGACCTCTTTGAATAACACATCTGACCATTGTCGTGTATCAAAAAACAAACGTTTAACAGCAACAATTCTTCCTGAGGGGTGTGTTCCTTTGAACACAGAACCATCTCCTTCTCCATGCAAGCCTAATTTATTTGCAGCATCAAAATAATTTGTACCCTTCTCAAGCACATCATACTTAAAACTGAAACCAGCTACGTACGCAAAATTAGGTGGCACGTCAATACTGTCATTTCCTGAAGATTGATCATCAGTGACATTATAATTAGAATGTTAATTAATTAGATCAAGTATTAAGTATTACTTACTTTTTGCTTGTGATGATATTTTCTTCCTGCTCATACATACACCAGGGATGATAAGTAAAATGATTACAATTGCCGATACTACACATGCAATGATTATCCACAAATTGTGATGCCCTTGATCTACAAAGAACATGGGAAGAAAAAAATAAGCATCCATAAAAAAATAATTAGTGTATATAAAAAGTCTTCTAATTTAGAGTTTAAGTGATAAATACTACCTCGAGGAAGAGGAATTTCAACCCATGTATCATTTTGAACATAGACATTGTTATAGAATTTCCTTGTTGAATACCTCAAAAAACAACCAGTAAATAAGCTTCTACCCTCATTACTAGGAACACATTCCTGCACTTTTTTCTCTGCTACTATCAAACATTTTTGACAACTCAATTTATCCAAGGTCTCCCAACACTGCGCCATTGCGAACACACCACCTTCCCCATCAACAGAAAATTTATGTTCCCCAGCACCCTTGGTCACTTTCAAAATCACCGTCTCAACATGTTTCGCGTCCAACGTCTCTCCCCTTTCCATGGACCCACATATTTTCGTATCACGCGCTAAATCCACACTTTCATCAAAGAAAGTGTAGTTATCATAACGAAGAAAACAACCGTCGAGGTAAATTCTACCTGAAACCTTTGGTATGCACCTCGATAACAATTGTCTCGCTTGGGTGAAACAAATGTTGCATTGTGTCGGATCAAGATCGCGTTGACATTGGCCTAATGCATACATTGGATGCCAATTACCAACTAATGTTTGTGCTCCCCACCCTTGTTCTTTCACCTGAAATGAGACAGCGTCCATTACAACCATCAAGTTTTGCTTCAACTTGTGATTGTTACCATTACCATCATTAGGGTATTGATAAGACCCACATGTTAGACCAGCTTCGTTTATTGCACCGTCGAAGCATGTCACATATGATAACAATGAGGATATTATGATTCCACATAAAATGTGGAAATTTTTCATTTCTTATATGTATCTATTTCAATTTCCTAATCGTCACGTTTTTAATCAAAACAAAACAGATTAGGAAATGAATGATTGATGTTTCTTTTTTTCTATGTTGGAGAAATGAAAAATGAAAACTAAGATATGGTTATTTGGATTCAATAAAGGGATTGTTACTTCGTTTTGGTTTCATCATGATATTTTTTTGGGTTTAATCCACCATAGAGGTAGATTGGGAGAGACGGTTACCAACCCTCAGGTGAATAGTTTTCTTCGTTAATTTTATAACATACATAATGATCATTTTAGATTCTTCTTATTTGCAGTTAGATAAGAGAGAAAAACGATCATTAGAGAGAATATGATTATGATTATTAATGGTAGAATTAATGAACTGGCTTAGATTTTATTTTATTCCTTATTTGGGTTACCGGTATAAAGTAGTTACAGGTAATGCATCGTACCCTGCCAAACAAACAATACTATGTTTTTGTTTGTCTTTCATCTTTAACACATTTATTTGGGGACAATGCTACTTTGGACCATTTCGCTGTTGGTCTACGGTACATCAAAATTTTAAGTCATTAGGTTGATTATTACATTGAGCCAAAAATAGAGTGGCATTGATTAAATGTGATGACATTTATTTTTTTTAAAATCAATTTTACAAATGTTGTTTAACAAAATTGAAAAATAAACAGTAACAAACGACATAGTCAATCAAATAAGTTTTTGAAAATTATAATCATCACACAAATTATGAGTTTACAGTTTATTTATGGATTTGTTAGAGAAATGAATAATTTGTTAGGAGGACACAACAGTAGATGCAACCCTAATCTCCATTTTTTCTTATGCCATCCAAATTTCGCCTTCAATTTTTTTTATCTCATCCCAATTTTGTTCTTATGACCTCAATTCTTTCTGTTACATATTAATTGTTACAATTATGTTTGTAACTGATGAACCTATATTAACATTAGAAAACAAGAAACCCTCGGTGTATCCTCCAAGCATACCCCTCTTTACAAGAAGTCTGGACAAGATATATATCCCTTTAAGAGGGAAAGAGGATAAAATTTTATGGCAACATTCTCATGATGGAAACCTTTCCTTCAAGGATAAAATTTTGTGACAACACATTTTAAGTGTTTTTATTTTGAGTAGTGATACATATATCATCTTAGGTGGCATGTACCACTTGTACATCCACACACAATTGTGACATGTGTCAATGTGGTCCCCACACACACAAAAAATTCATATTTATTTTATGAGTAGTGATACATATACCACCTTAGGTGGCATGTACCACTTGTACACCCACACACAATTGTGACATGTGTTCATGTGGTCCCCACACACACACAAAATTCACATTTATTGTCTCTCACACACTCTCACATGGGGGTGGTACATTGTGAGTATGGAGAAAAGGGTGTCCATGAAACGTTATCCTTTATTTTGGAAGTTTTAATATTTTGGCTTTATATTATAATACATTTGGCGTATCTATGGCTATGGAAGTGTTTAAATTTTATAATTTTCTTATGTTTATATTTGGCAAAGTTCTTAAATATTTTTGTCCATTTGTTTTTAGTAAACTCGATCGATCCGCCCCAAGTTGTTTATCGGTTTGGTTCGTTATGGACTATCCAAAAGACATGTAAATCCAACCGAAACCAATTTGTATACTTTAGATCGGTTTAAGTGATTTCACTCAAAACCGAACCAAACCGGCATGTGAACCCTTGAGATGTATACATATAAGATGATAAAATTATGTGGAACTGATGACTGTCAAAGTAGGAAAGTCCCTATCCACAAATTGAATACTTTGTTCTCAACTCGTGATCATTTGTGTGTAAATAATAAGGTTAGGGATATGGCTAGACAACTGATAATTATCATTTGTGTAGGAAAATATTTTTCAATTTTTTTCCTAGGGAATACAGATCAAAACACTCTTTTCACTCATTATATTTATATATGTGCATGTTCTTCCACCCAAAAAAAGGCATGTACAAGATACAATACATGGCCCAGTTTATGGTGATAGTCTCGCATACTATGCCATTCTTCTTGGTACTTTTCAAATCCAGCAGGCTGTCATCCATGCTAGTATATAGGCCAAATGTCCTGCCCAAAAAGAAAAGTTACATATGATTCATGAATCACGCCCTAATTTGCATTTGATTTGCTAAAATGGAAAAGAAAGAAAAACAACATGTTTACTATAATACACAACATCTTTCAATTAAGGAATAGGATCACCACTGCCATTTTGAAAATATACATCATAAACCAGCCTAATTAACAAAGTAATGAAATCGTTTTGCTTTTGAAAATAAAACAAAGCAATGAAATAGCAAATTACGTACCTGCAAACATTTTCAACCTCATAGGCCTTCTTGCTCCCGATGATAATAAGGCCACTGTAAAATATGCAGAAAAATAGTCACTATAACATAGAAACATTCATAATTTATATTATGCATGTATATATAGTATTATTAACTCTTTATTTATCATGATCCATATATAATTGATATTATTTATCATCGGGGCTCAAAGTTAATTAGCTCCAGCTAAAGGTGGTCTTTTTCGAGCGAACCCTAGTTCAAATTGCGAAACAATATTTGGTTGGACTTTACTTAACTCTATTCTAAATTACCAGAGAGCTCATTCTCCTGGTTAAGACACACGGACAATAGTATTCATTCTTTAAAATAACTTAAAAAATTGATAGAATCTTGAAAAACTTACTAACCTGCTGAGTCACAATTTGAAGTTGAATTAAAGTTTCCACACATACAAACTTGTCTAATCCCATCAGAACCATACCCACAACTACCACCAGTAGCCTGACAAGCACCACAAAACTCATCACTTCCTTGAACAGAATACCTCACACGTATCCCATAAGCCCAATCACTAGGTCCATCAACCTTCAAAGGTGCAACACTATAAGCACTACTATACCCTTCACACTCAAGTTTACTTAGATTAATCCCCTTAATAGCTTCATAAGACACAGCACAACACTCAGGTGGGCCAGACCCAAAAAACGAAGAAAAGCCCATTCTTTTATGACCCATCATATTCCAAGCAGGACAACCATAATACTCTTCACATCCCATACCAGAAACATTTCTGCATGGCAAATGTTTATCAGGGAAGCCTTGAAACAAAGGTGAACGAGGTGAACAAGATATAAGCATGAAAACGTTGTCGGGTGTTGGGTTCATATATGGGGACCGCCACGGTTCGACAAAGAAACCGTTGCCTTTGGTTCCTAGGACTAGTGTTTCGCACGTAGACATGTGTGGCTCGTGAAGTGTGAGAGCTTGGTATGCGTAATCTATTTGTAGGACTCTGTAGGAACCTGAGGTTACGTGGAACATGAGAACATTGTTTATGCAGAAGAGTAAGTCACGGAAACCTGGGTGGCCACATCCATTTTGGAGGGCAAATGGGTAATCAATTGTGATGTTTCCACAATATGATCTACATGTGTTGTTAGAACAACTTGAAGGGATGATTATATATGCTATTGATAATATAATGATCAGTTGATGGAGGGTAGTGAAGAATTTGGGCATTGTCTGTGATGATATTTTGCTTTGATTTGGTTATTTGATGAGTGTGCAAATTTATTGGTGTTGGGGATGATATTTTAGTTGGAGTAGCTTTATTTTCACGTGGTGTTGTAATATTGAGGAATCTCTAGTTTGATTGTGGATGGGTTTTCCTTCACTTTTTGTTGGGACCTGTTGAATCATTGGTGTTTTCTTTTTCTTCTGCTTTAGTAGACATTTATGCAGCTTTTGAAATTCTTGCTTCACTTTAATATGCTTTTCTGGGTTGATAAGGTGAACTATAGGTTGCTTTAGAATCATATGTAAACTTTTTATAATATTTATAAAATTACAATACATACTATATACTATATATTTTATGTTTAGTCTGTAGAGGTGGTTTAAATTTTAAAGTTTGGTTTTCAACTGATTAAAATAAAAGTCCAAAAACTTCAAACCCCCTAATCTCATATAGACCATTTTTCAGAGATACACTATCATTTTTAAAAGGTCCAGCATGTTAAGTCATTTTATTTGATTTTTAATAAATATAATAAAAATGGAATGGATTATATGAATATCACTTCTCTCCATGAGCTTTCAAAAGTCGGGTTCCAACCTCAGACACCCCACTTATTTACATTACAAAAGTGAATCATAACCATTAGACTACATTTTTTTACAAAAACAAAACGATATTCATTCATTCCAATAATAGAGTACATCAAATACAATAACATAGTCAGCATCGCTAAAAACGTAAAAGTGAATCTCCGAACAAACACACAACGACCAAATGCCTACAAATAATATGATAAATTAAGATATCAGAATTCTCATGCTTCCGGATCTGCAATGCTGATGTTCAAGTTATTGATTGAATCTGTAATTGATTGAAGTCAAAATTTCAATAGGAATCAAATGAACACTGCAACAAGACACAAAATCAAACAACACCATGTAAGACGACGAACAATACAACGTCACACTCAACCGACGAAATCACGAAAAAACACAATACAAAAACTTATATAAATGAAAAAGCCACTTATTTAGATTGAAAAAAGGAAAAAAATACAAAGTCCTAAAATGACCTAAAATCACTCTAATTCGATAAATGAAAAAGAGAGAACTTAAAAAAATAAAGTGAAGTTTTTCTCTCTAAAAAACTAGTGTCTTGCACCATGCCCATTATTGTTTAGTGAACAATATGAAAAGAACAAAATATGAATATCACTTGAGCATATTAATAGGATTTTCGCTAATCTTCGGTCTATCACGAATTGGTCTCGACTTGTATTTCACTTACCCCTATTTATTTGACTTCAAACTTTCTTTGATTTCTGCCGAATACTGATTTCCCATTGGTTAATTTTTTCATCGGATCCTTTCGTGGTAAATTATTTTGCTTAATATAGCACTTCTCTTATCACGTATTACCATTTGGCTAGTTCCACAATTAGTGAGAGTGATCAAATTTAGAAAATTTATCTTCTTCCAATTTTACCATTCCCTTCTCAAACCTTTTATTTTTTTAAACTATTTATGGTTCTTTACCAATATAAAAAAGACAAAACACATCGGTGATCATCTTAACCCTAGTTTAAAATAATAATATTTCACATAAAATTTTATAAAAATAAATTATAGAGTGAGGACACAAGATCGGGACTTTAATTATTTTTACCAGTGGACCTAACATTTATTCCGTGACTGAGAAAGATTCGACGGCGGTGCAAGTGTAATCGTCCGAGCCCACCAGCATACACATAACACACCGAATCAATTTCTTAGATCGGTGGAGTCCTATTCAAATTTTCTATCGTTTCCAAATCTCATTTCCATTCGGTGGATTTTCCCGCGCCTCCTACAATGGAAGCCACTGACAACTCATCAGAAGCCACCGTCCTAAATGTACCAAATTCTTCATTCCATTTTCAGTTTTCTTTTTAACTTAGGATGATTACTTGCATTATTCAGATGTTTAATTTCAATGATATTCTAATACTTTCGTTAATCAGGATTCTCAAAGATTACCTGGTATGGTTAATTGGGGACCTCCAACTGTTATTTCCGTATTTGCAGGCATGTTATATGGCGGTAGCAGGGAGGCTTCTTCTTCTGTTGTAAGTTTCTCACCTTATATTGTGTATTTATTTGTTAGAAATCTCGTAGGAACAACTTAATTTGCTGCTTATAGCCATAAGCACTTATTATAAGCTATTTCTTTCACCAGAGATAAATTAAAGTCAAATTGTTTTCGTATAAGTTATCCTGTAAAACTTATGGGAATAAGCTGAAAACAACTTATGTACATATGTTCTCCCAAACAATATCACAAGTGTTTATGTCACTAAATAAGCTCAAATATGCTAATTCAAACATGCTCATCGTGTATTATGTTCAAAGTGGAAAAGTTCATTAAAATTTATAAGTACAGACCTTAGTGCAAGTATAGATCCTTTTTTAAGGATAGAATTACATATTCTATAGTTTTTTTTTGTGATTTTGGTTTGCTTATTGTTAGATGTGGCCATGATGAGAAGTTTAACACTAGGGTTATGACTAGATGTTGATTATAAGACTAGTAACCTCTTCATTATATAAGAAGTAAGAAACTGTTAAAGTTTAATTGTACTTGTACTCCGGCATATAATATTTTATATCGTGTATGCTAAAACAGAAACAAAAAGGTAAGTAACGTAGACGTTTTGCTTAACCCTTGTTTATTGTTGAGAATTTCGTAGAACTAGTAATGTAAGAAAGTAGGTACAAACCCATTATTAGGTGAAAGCCCACGAGGAAGTCACAAAGATTATCCAAATCCTTTAACAGATTTGGCATAAATTTGTGCTTGTATAGTTTAAGAATCTAAACTAATCAAGACACAGGTTGTTTTGATTTGTTGGTTTTACTTTGTTTTTCTTTACTCTGCTTCCATTTCCCCTCGTGTTTGGAGCAACACTTCTTAGAAAAGGATGACTGAGCCAGTTCTTTTCTTTAAATTGCTTCCTTCTTCTGTTCCGTATAAGTGTTAAAGATCTTCTAAACATCCAGTGTGAAGTTTTATTTTTATTTTCTGCCACTTTCATGAGCTACACATTTTAATTGTTTTCTTTACGCCGTATTTCTGTTTTGCTTAAGAGCTAATCACTCTTCCTCTTTGTAATTGTGCAATGGTTGCAAAACAAAGTCTTTCTCAAAAACAAAATCAAATACTAAATGTAGAATTTTAGTGCAATATGTTTACATACTTTACATCCATTATAATGGTTAAAACCTATCTCAGCCTTTACAAACATATGATAAGATAGAAAAAGAACTACCTTCACAAACATGATAGTTGATTTTACATTCTGTTTCTGCCCAATTATGTTTATATCAACATTGCTTGTCTATCTTATCACAAACAACTGTGGAATCATATGGGATGTTTCAACAGAGCAAAGATGCAGAAGTGATGTTGAAACTTGGGAGCACAGAAGACAAACGAGCACAATATCGATTGATGAGAGATGCAATGGAGAAACGGTTCATTCGAGTTACACGAGGCGCGCTAGTTGGAGGGGTACGACTTGGAATGTTCACTGCTGCATTTTATAACATACAAAATCTGCTTGCGGAGAAGCGAGGTGTGCATGATGTTTTCAATGTTGTGGGAGCTGGATCAGCCACTGCTTCAGCTTTTGGTTTAATATGTAAGAAATCATACTTAATGTAGACTCTAATGTTACCTATGCTGTATGAGAAAAACAATTTACTGCTCTATTTTGATATTTCAACATGCCCTTTTTTCTCTATCTTGTGAAAGGATTCTTTAGGCTGAAATATAAAGGGAAAAATGGTTACATGTCATAAAATTACTTTGTTAATGTATTGTTTTTCGTTTATGTTAGTGCCAGGATCGCTCCGTTGGCGAGCAAGGAATATGGCACTAGGATCAGTACTGGGAGCAGCATTTTGTTTTCCTCTTGGTATTATTTCTCGATATTTTTCTTTGCTAATCACTAATAGGAGAAAGTCCTGTTATGAGAATTTAATAAAAAATTAGTGTGATCCTCTCTCTCTCTCAACAGGATTTTTCTGTCCTGTTAAGTAAGTAAAAGGAGTTGATCCAAAACCGTTAACCAAGTGTTTAACTTATGTGTGCATAATGGACATGTGGCTATTTACTAAATTTTGGTTTCTCCATTAATTGTTTGGTAGGTTGGATCCATTTGAAGATGGTAGAAATAGCTAATGAAGAGAATCTGGCTGCATATTCAGATCAGCGAGAAGTAAAGGGTGGTGTTAGTGCTGCAATTGAGCGACTTGAAGAAAATTTAAACAAAAAATGAAAGAAAGCTGTTGTTAGGTGTGATATCATACCCCTCGCTCCCCTTATCATTTTTATTTTCTCAGAGAAGGGGGTAATCATGTGTTGGACAATGGGGAAAACACTTCAAATGTTGCTCATATGAATATCCTCCTCTTCATAGGAAAACTAGTGCTAATTCAGTTATTTAGCGTCAGGTTTTTGCAGTTGAGCTTACTAGCCCATCTGTTATTTTGCTAGCACGTCTTAAGTCTTGGTCGTACAAGTAGCATACATATTTTTAGAGTGCATCTGTTTTTTGATTTCATATATTCTTGTGGCCCACAGCCAAAACGAGAAGGAAATCAATGCACTTTAAGGGCATTTGAAAGAAGCTTAATTGGGTTTATACTATACTTTTGTAATCTAAACACTTGTGTAACAGGTGTGGTTGAAAGAGCTTATGGTATCAAGAATAAACGTAAATGTAGAGGTTATGTGAAATTTTTCTTTGAACAACTTATACATAAACACTTATTATTCAATAAACTAGCAACAACCTATGCTAAGCAGCACGGGCTGCATGTCAAAGTGTGGGAGAGTATTCAGTTAATTTGTGATTAAATGTTGTTCTGTCTGTGAAATGTACTCTCAAATGACATTTTTAGTGACTAATTTCGAAAAGGATAGCGTGAAAATCTTGAATTGTGAAAGAAAAAAAACTAGTTGGTGTATTAGAATTGTTTGTGTTTCTTTTTTATATCTATCAGTAACAAAAATTTGTCAAATGTTTATTTTTTTATATTTTTCAGTAAGGAATATTTGTCTCGTATTATTTATTTTTTTTATCAGGAACAAGTTTTTTCCGTGCTTTTTTATATTAATATGTGAAAAATATTTGTTGTGTATTTTTTACATTCATCGTTGAAAAAGTGTATCCTATTTTTTATTTATTTATTGTTGATAAATATATGCCCTGTATTTTTTTTATATTTATCGGTGATGAATATTTTTCTTGTGTTTTTAATATGTGAGTGGATATATATTTATCCCATGTTCTTTTTTTCTTCTCGTGCTTGGTTTTTAAAAAAATAATAATAATGAAATGGAATGGAATTGAATAGAATAAAATGCATTCCATCACATACTACCATTTATTTACTCACATTTTTTGTTTGTTCCATCCAATTTAGGAGGAATGGAATCATCTTTTCATTTTTTTTTTTTTAATTCTTAAAATAACTGTTTTTATCGTTATCTTTTATCATCTTTCCAATTATCTCTAAACTCGTTCTTCCTAAATTATTCGTTTTTGTGCTTATTGCACTTCACGCAACAATTTTTGATAATATATACACGCTGCTATCATCATCATGCTCCATATTTGATGTTTTTACTTTTATTTGAGATAACGACTCGAGATCAAGAAAAGAATAAAACACCGTGTCTGATTTTCAATGTTGCATATATACAATGAGATTAAAACAGAAATTTAAGTCACAATATTCATATTCCACTGTACATTATTTCATTTTTTTATAAAAAAAAATAGTATGTTCTAATTCTATATTATGATATTTTTAAAATAAGGGTAAAAATAGAATGAAAATGTCACAACTCATTCAATTCTATCCATTTTCCAAATATTGGAATGAGAAATTTGTTACTCTCCGTCGTAAAATACCCAAACAATCGAACAAAGGGTTTGTTCCATTTCATCTAACTTCATTTAGCTCTACTCCGTTTTGTTCCATCTATTCAAACAAAGCCTAAATGTGAACACACATCTTCCTAGAAAAACAAAAGAAATGTGAACACACCTCATAATTAGACTTTAAACTTTAATTCTATACTATGCGCAAAGAGACTAGCTTATTTGGTTTGACCAGATCTCAAATGTCGAATTGGTTTAATTTACCACGTTTCAATAAATTTGTAGTTTGTAATCATTGTTTTAAAACCCGAACCAAACCGGTCGGTCGGATCGGTCTAACAGAGAACCGGAGGGATGTCTGGTTCGGTCTAGATAACATACTGTATATGCAAGAAAACCAGTGTGCCCCGCTCTAACCCGGACGGGTGACTGGTCGAACCGGTGAACCCTGATGACCACTCGGCCAACTAGACATGCTTAAAAAAAGTTCCATCTCCATAATTTTAATCAATCGAAATAATTAAGCCTAACCAAAAACTAAATTAACTACTAATTTGTCATTTTTTTTCCCTCTTTGAAATCCTTTGTATATAAATATAACCATCTTCATGTATTGATAGCTTATATTGCTACTTTTTTCTTATTTGATAGGTTAACTTTTTTTCTTGTTATTGTGAAATTGAGTTATGTATATATATTCATTGTTTAGTTAAAAACAATGGTTTTTTTACGTATATTAGAATATGTTGCAATAATAACTTTAAAAAATTGTAATATTATTGAGTACATACTTGTTCAAAAAAAATATTATGGAGTACATAATAAATATGTGTGTGTGAATTCCTTTAAAAAAATATGTGAACCAAATAATGATGAGGAAAAGCTTATGTGAATTTTTAAATGTATGAAATTTTATTAATTTTTTTATTGAATAACTTTTATTAAGTTTTATATACACCAGGAGTCAACAGTCATGCGGTCGGACGGACCAGTGACCCACAACAATCCAATGACTTGATCAAGTCGATCACCGGTCTAGATTTTAAGACACTGTTTGTAATACAAATTTATGTGATCATAAATATAGTTACACTTCTCTCACCTAAGAGATGTGTTTTTAATCTCTATAAAAAGTTCATGTCCTTGCCAAAATTATTTAATTATTTTTAGTATATACTTCATTTTAATTTAAAAAAACTCATAGGTAGTAAATGCATGAGAGAAACGCATACTACATAGGGAAATAGGAATGAAGCACTGAAAGTTGGTGTTTGTTACGATTTTCCTCAAATGGTGCAGCAGGCTACTTAGCCGTCACTCCTCTCTCTCTCTCTTTGTACATGCTGTTCATCATCCCTCATCATTTTTCCTCAAATTTCTTCCTTAATCTTTGACTTCAAGCTAACTAGGAGTTACTTACACCTTTGCATTAGATTAGAATCATCTCTACCGAAGGTAATCTTGAAAATTCTCCCTATCTTTTGTGTTGTTTCGTTTTCCTTTACGAAAGTGATAGATCAGGTTGATATATTTATACTTCTAAAAGAAAATTTCGTTTTTGAGCATTTTGGAAAATGCAAGTTTTTGGAAAAATATTGAAAATTAAATGATTATGTTAGATGAGAAGTTTAACACTGTTATTTGATTTTTGAGGATTAGTGCTACAAGAGACAATGAATAAAGACTTAGTAGGACATGTAATTTCCTTTGCTTCATATGTTGGCATACAAAATCTGCTTTCGTTGAAGCTAGGTGTGGATGAGCCTTTCAATGTTATGGCAGCTGCATCACTCATTTTCGGAGCTCGAGGTTTCGTGAGTAAGAAATCATACTTAATGTACACTCTAATGTGAAATGATTCTTTAGGTTGAAATGTCATAAAATTAATTTGTTAATGTATCTTTTTCTATTTATGTTAGCGCCAGGATCGATCCGTTCCCGAGCAAGGAATATGGCGCTATCTTCAGTAAAGGCAGGAGCACTTGGTTTTCATTTTGGTAACTTAGTTTTCTTTGCTAATCATTTATATAGGAGAAAGTCCTGTTGTGAGAAGAATGGATTTTTTTAGTGATCAATTTAATAAAAAAAATCAATGCGATTATCCCTCTCGTAACACGATTTTTCTCTCTTATTAGTATATTAAGAGAGAGGATTTAAAATCTTTATTCATGGGTTTAACTGATTTCTGCATCATGGATATGTGGTTGTTTACTAAATTTTGGTTTCTCCATTAATTGTTTTGTAGGTATGATCCAAATGAAGCTTATAGAAAGTGGGATAATGGTTTCTCCATTTATTTTGAAAAGTCCTTCAGCTGCAAATCCACATTCAGCTGTAAAGGAGGATGTCGAGGAAAATTTCAACTAATGTAGGAAAGCACTTCAAATGCTACTCATATCCTCTTCATAGAGTAATTAGTGCTAATCCAATAATTTAGTATCAGGTTTTTTAGGTTGAAAATATTAGACATCTGCTGTTTTGCTATCGCTTGTTCAGTCTTGGTCGTGCAATATGCACATTTTTAGAGTGATTGTGTTTTTTGGATTTCATGTATTCTTGTGGCTCACAGCCAAATAGCAGATTGACCAATGCACTTTAAGGGCATTTCAAAGAGCTTAAATTGGTTTATCCTATACTTTTATGATCTAACTATCTAAGCACTTGCGTAACAGTGTGGTGTTTGAAAGAGCTTTGGTATAAAAGTATAAACGTTTATGTAGCGGTTATGTGAAAATTTTCTTTGAACAACTTATGCATAAACACTTACGCAATATGAAATGTGGAATGTTGCTGAGTGGTGAGTTGATTGCTGTTGGTTGGAAGTTTGCCTAGAAGAAAACTGTGCCTTCTGATTTGTTATTTGCTCTCTCAGAGTGGTTGCTATATTTGTTCAATTATTCATGGTTTATGTTATATTAATGATTCCTTGAGTTTTTGTTGGTTACTTGATTCAATGTTTGTATTTCATGTGAATTTGTTTTATTGTCAAATAGCTGCTATAGAGTTGAAGAATTTGAACAAATTGCTATTATTCTACGATGTGAATGTGATATTAACAAGTGCTGTTAAATAGTTGGTATAGCAGTGCTATGGCACTGGAGCAAAGTAAAATTTGAACAAACCAATAGTTTCGATGATCTACAATTGACAATATTGTTTATTTTATTATTTGCAAATTTTTGTTTTTGATGAGATTGTGAGTTTTTACTAAATCAGTGTTATGTTTATGAGAATAGAAACACTATTTAGCACCGAAAGTTGATGAAGTTGAGTATGAAAAGAGGGTTTTTGTTTTTGATGAGATTGTTGATGATTTTTTTAGTAAATTATTAGATGTTTATGAGAATAGCAACATTATTTAGTAAAGAACAGGGTTGTTTAATTTTAAGTGTAGCTTAGCTCTCCACCACAGTTACATGCCTTCTTGCCAATTATAATTACTGGTGTTCGTTTAGTAGTAACAAGACGGGACAAATTTAAGTGTTCAGTTTGCTTTCTTGATCCCAGGAATTAATATTTTTTAAATATATCAAAATCTGTTATTTATTCCTAATTATTAAATTCTTTTCAGGAATGCTTTATAGTTGCACTTGAATCTACATGTAGTACTTGGAAATGAGTTTTTGAAGTCCCTTCTTATACGTTTATTCTCATTTTGCTCTGCAATTAAAACAGTATTTAGATTAAATGTCCTATTTTCATATTTGTATAATCGTTAAAGTTTTGGGAATAATTTTTTTCAATCAGCATGTTTAGTTTTATTTTTAAAGTATATATTGATTAAAAACATTAATAGTCTGATTAGGAATTATCTACAACATAAAAATAAAATAATCAAAATAACAAATATTATAAAAAAAATAAAATATACAGAACTAACGTGGTGTTACATAAACGTTTATACTCCTCTCTCTATCTCTTTGTATCATAAGATCATTTGTGTAACAGTGTGGTGCTTGAAAGAGCTTATGATACAAAGTATAAACGTTTATGCAAGAGGTTATGTGAAATTTTTCTTTGAACTTATGCATAAACACTTCTCAATAAACTTATTTAAGTTGTTTTTTTAAATGCTTTCTCAATATGAAATGTGGAATATTGCTCAAGGATAAGTTGATTGTTGTTGGTGGATAGACAGCGTACCTAAATTCAAATACCTCTTGCGGATGCTTAATATGTAGTAACAAAAGGTGGAATAAATTTAAATGTTTAGTTTGCTTTTTTAATTCCAATTGATACTTTTTTTTCAATAAATTTCAATTGATACATAAAATTAATATTTTTAAATAAATCAAATTCAGTTATTTTTTCCTAATTTATTAAATTCTTTTCAGGTGAATTCTTTTTCTATATTTATTCTCATTTTGTTCTGAATCAAAACTATCTATAAATTCTAATATTAAGATTAAATGTGCCATTTTTATATTTGTATAATCGTTGAAGTCTTAATATTAGAAGGGCCAATAATTAAGTCGATAGGAATTTTGCTGTTCTGAATCAAAACTATCTATAATATTAAGATTAAATGTGCCATTTTTATATTTGTACAATCGTTAAAGTATAATTTACATCGCATTGCTTAATTGATGTTTATTCCTAAATGAAATGATTTTTTTTTTTTGACAATAGAAATGAAATGATTTGTTGTTGTAAAAAAAAAAAAAGTAGAAGGAAATTGAGCATAGCTCAAAGTAGACAACAGTTGATAAAAATGTAAGCCATGAGTACAGCAGAGGGGAGAGAAAGCTCTGTTTATTTCATTTGAGTAATATTAAATTATTAATATGACAATATATAATAAATAATAAATCAGTAAGCAGCAAAAAGAAAAACATTTCCACAATTCTCGTATTTAAAATTGGTTTGGAGATCTTGACCAAAAAAAAATGGTTTGGAGATATAGAAGTTCAACTTATCTTTGATGAATAATACACAACATACAAGCTGTGAATAATTAAAGAATACAAAATTGCGGAGTAAATACCACAGCTGATATGAAGTTTATAACCTTGGGCGGCAGTAAATATAAATAAATAGCGAATTTCCTACCTACCAATATTTTGATACTAACTAAAAATTATAGGAACGGAAACAGCCAACCATACAGAGCATTCAAACAGCTCTCATTTGCCCCTGTTAGGTAATGAACAGCATCGCTAATATAACATATGGTTGACTCCAAAAAAAACCTCCCCTTCTATTTTACTTTTTTCGGCCACAGAATACCCGCTAAATTTGTTAGCTATGCAGCTTGTGTAAGCACTCCTGTGAAATATGACATGGGGCTTAGCCTGCAAACATCCATGGAGATTCAAGGTGAGAAGTTGCATATTATATTTTGGAAACATTCTTTAGACTATATCAGGCTAGACTCATTCAACAGTTGTAACCACGTCATATCTAAAGATAGGACGAGACAACAAGGTTAAAATCTATATCCCGGTACAGCCGGTCTAACAAACATTTTTTTTCCTTTAGGATCACTTGGGAAGTAATCGAGACTGCTGTATGCCTACCAAATACTATATATCCTGCTGGATTTGGTGGGAGCTATGAAGGAAAAATAAAAATCTCCACTCAGACAAACCTAGCAAACATGATCCTCCACCCTTTGTTTTAAAAGGCAACACAAGTCAAGTTTACGCAACAGAGAAACTGCATTTAAGAATTCAGAATACAACAGCAATTGAAACAGCAGTTGTTTAATATTCTTCACAAAATGTGGTTGTAATGAGGATCAAGGAACGAGTTACAAGAGTCGACAAGTTGATATCAAAGGAGTTGGTGGCCCCATGACAAGGGCTAGGGTGAAGAAATTAAGGGAAAATCTTGAAGATCAAATCTCATTATTTTTG
>Ga0228710_1000070_pt1 | contig 77841 bp, 36 predicted proteins | sample MedpolnodulmetaG_FD_177995 | JGI IMG/M metagenome (GOLD analysis project Ga0228710, IMG submission 177995) | Root nodule microbial communities from Medicago polymorpha collected in Santa Monica, California, United States - pink nodules | ecosystem: Host-associated > Plants > Roots > Nodule...
AAAAAGTTGCGATTTTGGCCCCTTTTTTGGGACACGTGGCGGCTTCTCAGCATAGTTGCGAAAATTAGGGGGTCAAAATTGCATTTTTTTTGTTAGGGGGCCAAAATCGCTACGACGGCAAACATAGAGGGCCAAAAGTGCATTTAAGCCTAAATTTTAATATATTGAGTTCAACCTATACAAAACCGGTTTTGCACAGTTTAGACTATATAATCTGAAAACCATCATTGCTTTGGATTATAAAATCAAAACAATGGTGAAATTTTCAGAGGGCGCATGAGAAGTAAGTAGAACGTGAAATAAAATTTCTTGCTATTTTAAAGTGTGAAGGCAATGCAAAAGCTAAAAAGGATAATTTACGAGGAAACTTACATCCAGAGAGAACGGGGTGAGGCATGCATGGTTCATTTTACCCTATGGCCCATACCCTCGAATTCTACACTTCCCCGAAAATTATACACTTTTCAAAAAGGTGAATAGGCTACTAACGTTAAACGTTGTTGTGTTCATCCATATAAGCTTTCACGGAGACCATTTGAATAATTGCAGTAAAAAAATATCAAAAAATTAATTGACTAAGCAATCATGTAGTTCTATTTATTTGTAAACAAGCATTTTTTTGCTTATTTTCAATTTTTCTTGAGTTGCAAGACGAACTGAATATACCACAACACCAATATTATTACTTCCCATATTTGACTCTTAAAATAATAATGTAGCCCAGTTTTATCAACTTATTACGTATAATCACATCACATTAGTTATGAAACATCATAAGGGAAGGGAAGTTCTAGATGAAGAGCGAATAGTAGTTTACCTTTGTCCAAAGCGGGTGTAAGAAGAGTGAATCCTTCCTTGAAATATGTGTATGTATCTTTGAAGGTCAATTACTAAGTCTTGAGCCAACAAGAGTGCATTAGGTAACATACTGTTATGATCTCAAATAACACAAGAATACACACACAATTGGCAATGACCGAGTTGAGGAATTCAAGTGACACATGACATGTGATCCACAAATGAAGGAGTCGAGGATTGCAAATGCTGAAAATATTCTTCAACATGCTTGCTATAAGAGGCAAAGCAAATGATTGACACGGCGTGCAGAATTTGATGAAAGTCTCTATTTCCTCCCTTTGACATTCTTCGAAATGATTTTTTTTTCTTAGGCTTTGTCTAAGATATCTATCTTACTTGCGGTACATTTTCCTTTCATAAATTGTATTGTTACACTCATTATCAGTACTTGTATTTTCAATCATTTGTTCCTTTGTACTAGTCATTTATACTAGTGAAAAGTGTTTAAGATTCATTCTTTTACTTATCCTAAATTTTGATCATTACACACACCCCAGAGAAGAGTGTAAAGAGAAGGGTAAGGTTGAGTTTCCTCTTACTCAAACAGGGTGTTTGTTTGAGGGAATGATGAATGCTGGTAGGTAACGTTTATTTGGGTATTAAAATTGGGGAAGAAGAAACATGAATTAATTTGTGGAAGAAGGTGTTGTGTGAGAGGGTAGAGAAACTATCAAAATGGTGTGCATACATGGGAGATGACGTGGACAGGTCATATCAACGTTTATTGTTACTTTGCTAGCGTATTTAACATTTGAATTTGATTTGATATTTCGAAAAGTTTAGAGATGAAATTGATTGATGGTTGCAAATTTAACGATGAAATAGTTTATTCACACTTTTTCAAAAACACACTGTATTCTAACAAATAAATATTTAAAAGAAAAAACAGATGCCCCCAATTTCTTACCACATTATCAATTTGTATAACAACTAATTAACTTATAATTAATCACACTAAAAATTGATATGAATATGTGATTACAATAGTCAAAGTGCGAATAGTTAGCACTCGACACAGAACACATAATTGCGGATTCAATCTGTTCCCCCTTCTTTTAACATTTTACTTTTCATGGTTATGGATAGCTCAAGTCGTTTGAAATAAGGGTTAAAGTGGTGGAGGTCTAGAGTTCAAGTTAAGACAAAAAGAAAAACTAACATAACAGTTAACATATATTAAGGATATAAAAAAGGAAATAATTTGCAAGTTTAATCTATAAAAGTTTGCTTTTTAAAGATCCAATGTGTTGAATTTGAATACATAAATTCTAAAATAAAAATTCTATTTTAAGCATTTTAAAAACCATATTAAGGGATTCTGCTAGTATTTTCCTTAACATATTAACATTTTTCATCCAAATTCAAAATAAAATAAAAAACATTTTACTTTGCCTATAAGAAATGACACTTCACAAATCCGGAAGGGAAAAAAAAAGTGCAAACATATCAAGACTCAAGATCATCGTGTGTATTTTTGTTAGATGGTGGGGGCTACAAATGAGATGTAAGTGAGCTGGGATAGTGCAGGACTGGAGATTTGTTTTTTACTTTGTGCGTTTTTCTATAATCATCGTCCATACTCATGTTCATTCATTATCCATGCATATCTTTGGTCCCTTTTTTCTTTCTTCACGTCATCCTCAATATGGGGCATGTCCATGAGAGCCACCATAACCAGGCCCACGTTTTCATGTGACATACTATTACACTTTCTCCATCCACCAGCTGCTTTGCTTCTCCATATTTTACTCTAGAAACATTGACACGTGTCGTCTCAGCCGCGCATTGATATTCCCTCCCAGCAACATATCCTTCGTTTTCCCATGCAGATATTGTTCCTCTCCAGTTATTAACAAAGAAGATCGTGACCGTATGCACATTTTGTCATTCTTGTCTGAGCCGTAGGATCATAACGGTATATAGAGCCATTTTCTTCGGGACGACTCCAAAAGATCAATAATTCTTAGGTGGACACAAGAATTTGGACCTCTATTTGGTCACACACACAAAATAGTGGAAATGCTATAATCATTTAAAAATTAATGATTATTTAATTGTTATTTTTTTTTATTTTTTTCTTTTTACGTGTGTGACCAAATAGATGGTTCAAATCCTTGTGTTCACCCAAAAATTTCTCCCAAAAGATTCACATATATCCTATCTCAGCTTCTTCCCGTGCACACCACTTATAACTCCATTCGGTCGTTAGTACACCTTGCTTTTAGAATTTTTGTGGTTATCAAGTACTATGAGTTACTGATGTGTTACTTCCTCCTCTAATCGATTCAGTCATACATACCAATGCATATTTTTTTATCTTTAATATCTTCAATTTTCTATAAAAAATAATTATAAAAATTTAATATTTTAAAACTATTCATCGAGACGAATCCAACAATATCTTACATGATACTCTATTATTTATCTTTGTATATTAGTAGAAAAATATGTTCAAAATATATTAGGTCAATATTGCAAATTGTCAAATAGTCATCTATTGTGAAACGGAGGTAGTAATTAGTATAAATGCATGATGCATATAATTGGAGTGCAATCTTGACCATGCAGCAGCCTTAAAATTTTAGGAAGAGTAGTTTTTGCAAATTAATGTGCAGAGGATACCCAATTTACACTAAAAATACAATTGGAGTGGAATGACTTTTATATCAATAAAATGATACCGAGTATACAGGATTATTTAAATTGTATATATAGTCTTGGTTTATTAGGAAGAAATGAAAACTTTGTTTTTGTTTTGTTAACAGTTTTATTTAACAGGAAAAAAAACTTTGTTTTTGTTAATTGTGTTTTTAATGTAATTGATTGACTCATTGTAATGGGATTGATTATTTCTTATACTCAAAGTAATAAAACATTTTGTTTATAAAAAACTAATTTCTTAATTTAATTCATATATTATCCTTATCTTTCACTTCCTCCAATTCATTCAAAGAAAAAATATGTTTACATTCATGTAAATATAGTTCATTTGATAGTTGTAAGGACAATAATATATAAGGGTTGGGGTTCAATTCTCGAATTCTTCACTTCTTTACATTTAAAATGTGTGATCTCAATCATTAAACTATGTAACATAATAATTTTACTTAAGAAATAAATTATATTTTTTGGAGTAGCTGCATAACTCAATGAAGATAAGGGTATAATTGAAAAATATGAATTTAAAAAGTAAAACTGACAAGTAAATTATAAATAAAAAAAATGTGTAAAAATGGCATGCATTAAAGAACGAGCGGAGTATTTTTTTTAAGGTTAAATTTAACTTTTTGTCCTTTAAGTAGTTTTTGGTTTCACTTTAGGCACTTAGTTTTTTTGTGTCCCTTAAATTAAAAATGTTAACAATTTGGTTCCATAAAAAAAATTCCGGTTCAATTTGGCCACTAAAATTACAAATATTAGATATTTTGTTACAAAATTTTGACACTTTAGTCTTTCCTACCAAGGACCAAAATATCTCAATATTTTTAACTTAAAAGGCTAAATGTGTTAAAAGTTTATAGCATAAGGGACCAAAATTAAACAAAAAAAATTCAATGGACCAAATGTATGATGTTTGCAACTTAAAAACCAAAATGAAATAAAACAACCGATCAAAGTGAAACCTACAAATAACTTAAAGGACAACAAGTGAAATTTACCATTTATTTAATAATATTCTAAAAGCATCTACGACGGTACTATCTTATTTAGCACAAAACTAAATGAGTGTCGGTATGTCAAATGTGTGTAGGAGTCTCATATTAAAAGCAAATGAGGATGTTAAACGCGATATAAGTGAGTCAGTATATATATCTATGTAATGATTTAAGGTGAAAATCGATTGCCTAGCTTTGTAACAGGAAAATTACCATGACATTAGCATATTTCATGAGAAAGAAAGACGTGAAAGAGAAATCATAGGTTAGATGAGAGAGGGGGCAATAAAGAAGAGAAATAGGATAAATGCATAGTGCCTTTTTCGGCCTTTAAGGTAAGTGATGTTGATCTCGTTACGATTTTGGGTTAAAATGTGATGTTAAAGTTACAATTGGGTCCTATATTAATTTGAGAGAACTTGTGTCAATTTTAACCCATAGAAAGAATGTGTTAAAAAATATATATTAAATAGTGTGTCGCTAACTTTACTTTATTTGAAAATAGTATTGTTATATTATAATTTGTTTGGTTGGACATGAATAGAAGGAGAAGGGAGAATTTATATTTTAAATTGTAATGGTTTATTTTATTGTTTAGAAGTGAGGGGAGACAAATCTCTAATAATCTAACATTTTAGTATCCCTTCAAAAGCTCAGAGATTTGGAAAGGGAGTTGATACTTATATATTAATTTAGACTTAATTGAATATACGTTTAATTATTTTGTAAGTCCTCAATTTTTTTTAAATAGGTGGCTAAACTAAAAAAAATTGTAATCATAAATACCTGAGCTAATATATATTTTTGTAATTAGATGATTTTATTACACATTTGTTAGTCAACAAGTAATGGAAGGACCTCTTGTCCAAAAAAAAAGTAATGGAAGGACCTCCCTAAAAAAAGTAATGGAAAGACCTAATCACAAAATATGTTATTTCAGAGACTTGATTAAAACGTTTATAATTTATAAGGGTCTATTTGAAAATCCTCAAGTAGTTTAAGGACCTACAATATAGTGTGTGTGTATTAATGCTTAAGAACGGGAATAAGATAGGAATAATTGAGGCTACTGATAAATGAGAGAATATAGAAAGAAAAGATATTTTCGAGACAATATATATATATATATATAGAGAGAGAGAGAGAGAGAGATTATTTACTGCTTATTGCTCTCTCTCTCTCACACATATCTTCCCCATATTTTCTCTCTACCCGTCATTCTCTCCTCTCTATCATATCTCATCTCCCTTTGAGATGAAGATAGACAAGATAGATGCATAATATTCTCTCCCCCCCTATCATATTTTTTCTCTTTCTCTACCCAATCTTTTCAATCTATCTCATTTCTCTCATCTTTCGCTAATAGCAAAGAAAGAAAGGAGAACTCCTATTACAAAGAGGTAAATGATATGAGCGAATGTTGATTTGATATCTCTTTCCTATCCCCCTCTTAAAGGAAGGTTATATAGGGTATATAAATGTGAGAGAGATAAAAGGAGGTTATATCGAGACTTATAAATATGAACAAATATTTATAACTTTTTTACTTTTCCAATGCATAATTATATATCAAGACATAATAAATAATAGTATCTTATTTGAACCAGACCTAGATCGATGGTTTGAGAGACAATTGAATCGCCGAGGACTACTACACGAATAATGTGGTGTTGCAAGCACTCTGTCGATAAATCAGCCAATGGACATGAGTGTGAGATTTTTAGGGTTAGAAATAAGGTAGATGGATTTGAGTCATAATTTAACAATTATATGAGGAGGATCAGGATTTATGGAGCGAAAATTCTTATTGGACAACTGTCTTTAACGAGAGATGCAAACATAACACGAGTTGTGATCCTTGTCATACTGTCATGCTTTAATTTGTGGATCTAATTAGACATGCATCTAGGATGTGTTCATATGGTTATGGATGGCAATGTGTGCTAGCCCACTCTGTTTAGGTCTAGCTCGTCGTAAGCCTATAAAACATGGGGTGGGGAAGACCAATTTGAGATGGTGGGCACAAACACACACCCTGCCCCGCCAAAAGGCAGACTCGCAGGTTGGCCCGTCTAACAACTTTTTTTCTTCAAAATAATTTTTTATTGTGACAAATAATATAAAATATATGCTACCTTTATAAAAAAAATCATTTTTGTTTTCTCATATATTCATTTTATCTTCATTATAATCCCACTTAAAGAGAAAAACAATTGTCTAATAAAGAATTGTCCAATTGTTTCATACCTTAAGGAGTTGTCCGATTGTTTTTAGGGATAAAAACATAAAAATTGGGTCGCTTATTATTTATTAGAACAATAAAAATACGATAAATACTTTATAATAAGCATGCGGGCTAGCCAACCCTACTGCGCCACGACCCGCTTTTTCAGTGTGTTAAATGGAGCAGATCAACTATAAAAGGTGTGTTCAAAACCTCAACACAACTTGTGTAAAATAACAGGTTAAACGGATCGGTTTGATAGATCAGATATGTTTTGTCACCCCTACGTATGGTTTATAATGAGTCAATGACTTTGAATTGTTTTGTTCCTTTGTTGGAACAATATCATTTTTTGTTTTTAGAAAGGAACTATAGTTCGAAGTTGAGATAATATTGCAATTAGTTAAACCTACGGCAGAAATTTGTCACTTAAATTTGTATTTATTAATTAAGTAATAAGAGGTTGCATAATCTAATTAACTTATTTATGTATAGCCCCTTCGATTCATATATTATGACATAATAAGAGTATCATCTTTACAAAAGGATTATAGTTCAAACAATTATTGCAGTTGGTTAAAACTGTACTCGACCGTAATTCTTCAGCATTTAAGTTTTCTATTATTTTTAGTAATATCTTGAACTTGAAGTTGCATACCTAGTTAACTCATCTATATCCCATTTCATTTCATGCAATTAGCTTCTCGAATATTCAACCAGTTTTGTTTCTAAAAGCTGTCAGTTTAGAAGTATGTGGCAAAATATACAAAGAATGTATTTTGGGAATCTTCTGTAGACGCATGACACGATGGAAATGAGAAGGATTAGCACGTGAGTGGGACCAAAACAAGAGACAAAGCGGTGGCTAGAGTGGAGAAAGAATCAAGACTCAAGAGTAAAACAAAGCCATAACCTTAGGGTGAGCCTAAAAGCACTCCAAAAAGGGGCAAAAAGGCATCAATTTTCAAATTCTTACGTAACATAGTTTTAGTTCACTAATTTACTAAAAACAAAAAAAACTAAAAAATTAAATATATATCATATAAAACTAACATTAATTTGTGTGAACCCACTTGATTGGTTTGATGGTATTGCTTTAGGATTTAAGAGTGTATTTTTTCTTAAAATTATTACATTAATAGAGGTACTTTCATAACATGTACTAAAAAGATCATTATATTCTAGCAAAAATTGAATTCATGCAGACGATTCAACTTTTAACCAATGTTTGAAACCAGGTTATAATGTTCAACCTAAAAATTTTGATATTTTTGTCAGTTGAGGTTAACTTTAATTCACACAAAAAAAATTAACTTTAACTTAACAGTTTAATTCCCTGTTTTATACGCAACGCAACAGCTCACATGTATTGTGTATAAAAAAACACATACTTCATTCTCTCAACGTTATCCTTGAACGTAACAACGCTCACAAACTCTACTCTCTTGTGTCTCAATGGCAAAAGACATTGAAGCCGAACCTCAAGGTGGTGTACCAAACAAGGACTACCATGACCCACCACCAGCTCCACTCTTTGACACTGCCGAACTTGGCCTGTGGTCCTTCTACAGAGCCCTCATCGCTGAGTTCGTCGCCACTCTCCTCTTCCTCTATGTCACTGTTTTAACCGTCATTGGCTACAACGCTCAAACTGATCCAGCTCATAATGGCACCAACTGTGACGGTGTCGGTATTCTCGGCATCGCCTGGGCCTTCGGTGGCATGATTTTCATCCTCGTCTACTGCACTGCCGGTATATCTGGTAAGTAAAGTCTCATCAAAAATTATTTCATATTAGACTAGATATAGATGTTAGTTATTCTAGTTAGCTAGTTTTAAACAACTAATAACTGATGTAACTAACATTTATATCTAATATTTGAGATGAAACTCTTATTGTGTTACAATTTTATTTTTTATTTTTAAATAAAAAGTTTATTAATTAATTATGTGCTTGGTGGCAGGAGGACACATAAATCCGGCGGTGACATTTGGGCTATTTCTGGCGAGGAAGGTATCATTGATTAGAGCTGTATTATACATGGTGGCTCAATGTTTAGGAGCAATATGTGGTGTTGGACTGGTTAAGGCTTTTCAGAAAGGTTACTACAATAGGTACAAAGGTGGTGCTAACATGTTAAGTGATGGTTATAGTAAAGGAACTGGGTTAGGTGCTGAAATAATTGGAACCTTTGTTCTTGTTTACACCGTTTTCTCTGCTACAGATCCAAAAAGAAGTGCAAGAGACTCTCATGTTCCAGTACGTTATGTACTCCTTAATTCTCATTTTTGTACTTTCCTTCTTTTCTAATTCTTTTTTAGTCTAAGAAAAGCAAAGAGTACTTTAAAGTTTAATGTTGTATATTTTTGTTGTTTGGTTTTGTTTTGTGTTAAATAATTTACATTTGTGCATAGGTTTTGGCACCACTTCCAATTGGGTTTGCAGTGTTTATGGTTCACCTTGCTACTATTCCTATCACTGGAACTGGTATCAACCCTGCTAGAAGCTTTGGAGCTGCTGTGATTTACAACAATGAGAAAGCATGGGATGACCAAGTATGCATCTCTTTCTATTTTCTATCTATACTTTTTACATCATTAAAACATAATACTAATATTAAAGACCAAATTTAGACATAGAAAATTCATCACTAGCACATTTGTTACAAAAAAAAAAAAATTAAAAAAAATTAGTGATAAATTTTATATTTTTTTCTCTTTACATTTTTGTCGAGGAAATTATTATTAATTAAAGTGTCATTGACGATCATTATATGACTCTTATGATAAAATTTGAATTTCGTCATTTGAAATTACAAGGTCATGTACAAATGCTAGTGAAAAATTAACGTCGTTTGTGTGTAATATTGAATGTTGTAGTGGATCTTCTGGGTTGGACCCTTTATTGGTGCTGCCATTGCTGCAATCTACCACCAGTTTGTGTTGAGAGCACAAGCTGCAAAGGCTTTGGGTTCTTTCAGGAGCTCTTCAAATCTGTAACGGAATTTCCTGCAAGTGGCCAAGTAACGTAGGCTTGAATAATTAATTGTATGGTTAGACATATCCTCATCATTATGTATCGACATTGTTTAATTATGGTTTAATTAATTGATTTATGTACTTTAATTTTTGTGTTAAATTTGATTTCATTTCTTGGTAAATTTGAATAAGGATGTTGTTGAGAATTGAATTGACGTGTAGTCTATAATGGCAAGACCGTTGTGTTGCATTTAATGGATTTATCTAATGTTGTCACTGTACATCTAGGTGGTCCATGCATGCTTTGATTAATTTTTCTGTTGGAATTGAAGGTGGTCCCATGGTGATCCTTATGGGGTTTAGGGTATCCTCTTGAGGATGATGTCTATCTTTGTTACTATTATGCATTTAATATGAACGAGTATCATAGGGGGACCAGAGTCCATATATAAGAGTTTGAATTTGAAATAATCACACATACTCATTCTCTTTTATGCACTAATGAAAATTAAATGCCATGACATGCAACAAAATTGCATACTACTTCCTTGCAACTTACTCTCTGTTTTTTGTATAACATCTTATCTTTAGTTTATAAGATAATTTTGAATATATCTCTATGTTTTATTGGTTTACTAGCTAAGGTAAGAATATGTTAAAAGCTGTTAGAATTGATCTAGCCGGCCTAAGGTCTCAGGTTTAAACTTCATTGTCTCTGTTATACATTAAAAAATGAAAAAGGTAAGAATGTATTGACAAGAATTCATTTAGTTATTATTATGATTTTAAAATTTTAACATGACAGAAAAACAAACACATTTTTTGTTAAAAATGAACATTTATGGAGGAATGAAGGAACAGAGCAAGTATGTATGAACCGGGTCTTTAATTTCCTATCTGCTCCTCTCTGGTTGTACTCTGCTTCTTTGCCAGGATATCACGGTGCATTTGTTTTCTTATTTTATGCAATTTTCTTTTTTATCAAGTAGTCAAATGGTGAAGTTAGAGTAGTTTTCAGGAGAGGATCAAATATAATTTTCTTTTTTTTAGGCAAAGAAAAATTTATGTTTTTTAAACTTTATTTTTTAGGGTAAGAAAAATTTCATTCCTAAAATATAATAAGGATTATTACAAGTAAATTTATTAAGTAATTTGTGAGGGCATTCCCCATTACTGAGAAATATTTGAAATTATAAGATAAATAAATAAAAAATTACACAAGAAACTATAGAATGACTATAGAGCTGAAAAGATGGTAATAATATTGAAAAGATGGTATTTTTTTGTTGGTTCAGTTAAAAAAAAGTTTACTATTGGAGCTCCCTGACCCAAGTAAAACTCTCAAGACCATGCTTCAATGTGATATTTACCTAAGATTTTTCCTCTTCTCTCTGCACTTTTCGCTCCCACCTAGCAAAACTGACTAAAATATCCCTGCGTTAGTTAACCAACGCAAGTGTAAAAATCTGTGCATCTTAACATGTGCTGCGCAACTTAACTAATGCTGGAATTAACACTTGCGTGAGTTAACTCACGCTGGAAATTAACATTTACGTGAGTTAACTCACGCTGCGTTACTTAAGTAGCGCATAGATAAATTGGTAATTTTAGCTGGACGCAAGTGTTTTGTGCTGGGGGAGAGTAGAAATCTTTACCTAATCCACCTAACTTCATCTTCTTTTTGAAATCTCATAGATTTTAAGAAACAAATGAGAGAATTTGTATTGAATAAAAGAATCACGTGGATTCTCCTGGAGGAAAATCACACAGATTCCAACATTCTTCATAAACCAAGGAACCAAGTATTTACAATGAATGAATAAATATAATAAGAAAGATCACTTTCTTAAACCACAGGTAATAATAATCTAAATAATTTCCAATAAATATTGGCTAACATTTCCCTATCAAATATCCAATTTTGGAACCACAAAATCTGCACTAATTTGATACATTCCATCATACTAGACGTTAAAAAAACTGCATTATTGGACCTCCTAGACAGTTAGATTAAGTGAGAAAATTTGTCTATTTGAATTTAACAGTCTATAGCCAGCTGCTACAAGTCCAAGTAAATCTCTCAAGACCATGCTTCAATGTGATATTTACCGCACTTTTCTAATGCCCTAATCCACCTAACTGCATCTTCTTTTGAAACATCATTTTCCTTAGATACAATTTCCTCAAAAGCTGATGTTACATCTGTAGGCATTTTGGTTGATGAACCTGCTATATAAACAGAAGCTCCCTCGGCCAATAAGTTCCAAACCCTTGCACTGTGTTCCCTCATCTTATGCTGAACATAAACCTTTTCTGGCTGGTCTCTAGAAAAAGCAACATAGAAACCTCCACCTTTTGATTCTGAAAGCACACCATTGTTCTGTGAATGATTCAACCAGAAGTCTTTGTATAAAAAGTCCCCATCTTCATTCCAACAGCCAAAGAAGAACATAATTGGAGCAATGGAAATAGTTTTACTTTGCAATGCCCTTTCCTCTATAAATCCGCGAAAAGGTGCACATCCTGTTCCCGGTCCAACAAGTATGAGGGGAAGTGAAGGTAATGGTGTAGGAAGGGAGCCTTTTTGAAACCAGACAGGAATACTGACGGCTGTGTAAAACAACACACATAAACAAGTTACTTAAATAAGGGTCTGTTAGTTACAGCTCTGTTCTTGATAAAAAAAAAAATTCACTTTTGAATGTTTTCATCTATTCCTTACAACTTAATAGAAAAATGAGAATCTGAAAAGAAAAAAAAAATCTCCTCTTGAGAAATAATCCCTTTTTAGTAGCTTCTCTTGAATAATTTTTTTATAGATGATTTTTTTTAAAAAAATGCGATTACCAATACAGTAGACAAACAAAATAGGATCTTCATTTCTTAAAATTCTCTAAATTAATTGAATGTCAAAATCACATTTTTCAATGATAATATGTGATTACCAGACCCTAAAATAAAATGCAATAAGTGGCTAATATTCTGTACATACCATCACGGGGATCTAATGCGGCTAGCCATGAGGAGCATAGTCCTTTCTTTTTCCTCTTGTAAGGTGTTGTCCAGGACACCACATTCACAGTCAAGTGTACTTGATTTTGGTGAGCTGATTGAGAATAAGATATGGAGAATGCTCTAGTTTTCAGCATAGGAACCAATTGGATTAGCCACTCAAGTGGCATTTGTACAGAAGGAAAATCCTCTAGTATTATACCCCAAAAAAACAGAACACATATATGCATAAAATTGATTTAATGATACAAAGAAGAAAATGAAAGCATGTAATCAAGGACTATCTAAACAAACAAACAAGAAAGAGAAAAGAAAAACATAGAATAATCTATTTAATCAGATTAGTGTTTGTAGCCTAATTACAACTTCGAAATATATCATAAATATTTTCTACAAAGTATGAAGTTGCTTAACGTATTAGTAAGGAAATAGTCCAAACCCAGTGAGATAAAGGCTTCAATGCATAACAGTAACAATGAATTGACGCAACAAAATAATGAATAATTTATTGACCTCACCTAAAGAACAGTTCTCCTCTCTTTCTGGTTGTATTGGTACAGATCATCTCTTCCTTCAGGTGAAGCAAAATACTCAAGTCTTTCCCTCTCATGTTCAGCTGTTGCAAAAAAGCTCATAACCTGAGACATCATATTGTTGTTAAGTTAGCTTTTAATGATGAAGTTAAAGGAAAATTAAACGGATGTTTAAGAAATTTTTATTCATGCAGAACCAAAAAATAATCCAAAAAGGAGTCCAGTTCTAGAATGAGGTATAATGGGTTTTTCATAAATTAACACCAACATCCATATAAGTGAACAGTACATCCAATTTCTATGTAAAAGTGAGCAATAAATAAACGCCACTCCAAACCTAACATGTCCATTATCATCCTAGATGTCCTAGAAAGATGTTTGCCAGCATTATTACAATGCTACCAACTCAAGCATTTTAATTAGGCCTAATAGCAGTTTTAGCCCCCTAACTTTCTCAAAGTTGCGATTTTAGCCCCCTAAGAAAAAAAACTACAAAACCGCCCCCTAAGTTTTGCATCTGCGGCAGTTTTGGCCCCCGAGGCCAATTTTGACTCGGTCTACGCTGACGTGGCACCCTAAGTGAGGTGCCACGTGTTACTTTTTTAAAAAAAATTTACCAAAAATTGGCCTTAGGGGGCCAAAACTGCTACAGTTGCAAAACTTAGGGGGCGGTTTTGTAGTTTTTTTTCTTAGGGGGCCAAAATCGCAACTTCGTGAAAGTTAGGGGGCGAAAACTGCTATTAAGCCTTTTTAATTATTAACTCATCTAATCCAAAGTGAAATCTTCAAATGAAGAAAGGGTAGAACACAAAATACAAGAAATAGAGAATATTGAATTCAATTATGCAAGAGGAAAGAGTCATTTTGGTTTCTATAAGTGTAAGGCAGTGTCAATATAGTCTCTAAATATATCGAAATTACAAAAACATCCATGAGTGAGTGTATATTCTTTTAATAATTTCATGAATCAAACTGACAAATGAAAAACATATCCGAGGACTAAACTAACCAGCAGAAGACACATATGACGACCAAACTGACTAACAAAAGACGCATTAAGGTATTTTTGTAATTTTGATATATTTAGTTCAGTGACTATAGTGACAGCGACTCACATTCAAGGACCAAAATGATAATTTACTCATTATCTAATTATCTCTTCTTTTTTTTTGACAAACATTATGTAATTATCTCTAAAATGAAAGAATAAAAGGAAAGTTAAACATACAGCATCTTGCCTCAAAGAAATACCGCCGAGGGGAAGCTGAGGCTACATCCATAGTCAATTCCACAAATGTTCTTAATTTTACAGGCATTCTAGAGACATGTCCATTGCAATCATCCATTCCTTTAGGACCAACCTGAAATATAGGGGATTTCTTATTAGAAAAGATTACAATCACTTCCATCAAACAAAAATATGAATCTGGTAATAAAAATGTTAATGATGTTGAAGGCATGTCCTCTTAAACTCAAAAGTTCAAACACAATTATGGCTGCTAAATGTTCAAGTATAAATCAGAACTACGCAAGGGGTTCCCTTGTTTCTTTTATTTCAAAATCACTTTGAGAAAAGTTATTTTAGCAGATTAATTGTTCAAACAAGGTTTCAAGAATGCATTTATCTGGTGAATAAGGCAGTATGGTGTTAACTCAATGCTGAGAGGGTTAAAGAACCACATTAATAATAGAAAGGGGAAAAGGAATACTCGAAATAATAGAATTATATTGATTTGATTTGAACTGCCCCTTATTTATTCTAATATTAGACATGTAATACTAACCAAATACCGAAACTAATCATGATAATCACTTAATCACTAGACTCCTAATCATAATGAAATAAGGGAACAAATCATGAAATATAAACAAACATGAAAACTAGGATAATCTAAGATGTTCTATGATAAAGAACAACAACAACAATCAAGCCTTATCCCACTAGGTGGGGTTGGCTACATGGATCAAATGCCTCCGTAATATTCTATCATATATCATATCCTATCCAACTCATTAATCTCTAGATCCTTCTTAATAATTTCTCTTATAGATTTTCTAGGTCTTCCTTTGTCTCTAGTGATTTGATTACTCTCCACCTAATCTACTCTACTTACTAGAGAATTTGCAGGTCTTCTCTCTTCATGCCCAAACCACCCAAGTAGAGTTTCTACCATCTTTTCTTCGATAGGTGCTACTACCCCAACTCTTTCTAATATTGTCATTTCTAATTCTTTCATGTCTACTTTTACCACACATTCAACGCAACATCCTTATCTCCGCTACGCTTATTTTACTCTCATGTTGGTTTTTTACCGTCCAACACTCGGTCCCATACAACATTGTCGGTCTTGATAAAATTTTGGACAAAACTTATACATAATTCCACACTGTTATTACTGTTCTCCTATCATAATACAATACCTAGATTAAATTTTACACATGAGACCCGTTAGCTCACATGATAACAGCTATGTTCTCTCCCCGTTAAACTTTTTCCCCAAAACTACTCTCCTCTTTTCTATCGCATAACAAATTACTGCACAGACCGTCTAAATGACACAAAAAATCAAATAGAACAATGAAACTATGAAGAGGTGGAAATCAGTGAATTGTTATTCACCCCGAAAAAACAAATTGCAAAGGAAATAGCTAAAGTACTTTTTGGAGTTTGCTGGTTTGGTGTTCGCAGCACTTGTGAAGGTTCTTGTGGCCTTCGTTTTATATGGGTATGGGTATATGAAAAAACACGTGAGAATAGGAGAGTGCAGAAATTTGTTAATGGAAAAAAGTTTGTAAGTAACGGAAAAATAAGATTTTACAAGTTTAACGTTTGTGTGAGAGCTAATGATCTGAAGTCGACATTTTAGTCCAAGTGTCCTATTTTAATTAGATAACAGCAAGACAGCACCTACAAAACTGTATGTAAGTTTTCTCCCAAAGTTTTCCCTTCAACTTGAGCGGTACTTTTCAATATATGTTAAGATCAAGATATTTTTAATATATAATCTAACATTAACTAATCTTAGAAGACTTACGGTGATGAGTGAATCAGGATCCAAATTACATCGTTGTATGAAAGCATCAACTGCAGCTGAATCTTGACCAGGGAGAACTTCAAGAACATCACCAGTGTCATACTCAATAGCCTGAGGACCCAAAATTCATACAAATTCAAAGAAGGAAGATGAATAACTTCATAGCTATTTTGACACGTGATGTATATAAAATAGAATCCAAATCACAGTAAATTGTGATTCTATATATATAAAAGAGCTCCATTGAATAATACATACGAATTTCAACATAGGTCTTTCGTATCTTTCAAAAAATTTAAACATATCTACAGGTACAACAAGGTTAAAGACAAAGGATCACTTACAAGTGAAACAAATTCAAATTCAAAATGACGAACATCTTTTCCAGAGTTTGGTTTGGTTAAAGGAAGATTCTTCACCTGCATGTTCAGAATCAAATAAATTAAGGCATGCAACAAAAAACAGATAACCGAATTATGGAAAACACAATCATCCACATCCCTACATATTTTCATATATTTTTGAAACATAAATAAATAATAACATTCCATATGTCACTCTTAATGGACAGAAGAAACCAATACAAAACTACACATCAAATTCTTATTCTTTACTTTGAAAGACCTGGTGAATTTGATTCATTGCTATGCATGTTGGCCAGTGCATGTGCAGCGCATACGAATAGAATGAGCATATTCTAAATATAGTTTGCAAACTGCCCAAGATGAAGTGTATTATCTAGTTCCATCTTAAGAAAGCAGTCAGGATGTCCATTTCTGTCGGAAGATGATTTTCCAGGATGCATTGAACGAACACTACCAGTGTCTGTAGGAATCATGTGTCAATCTAATCAAATATAAGAGAGCAACCAAACTTTTATAATCAACAATGAGACATGTGCAACTCAAAATAAAATCATGACAATTTACAAGCAAAACTCAACCATGGCCTGTCATGCATTGTAAACACTATAGCAAAAATTTTACACACTAAAAAAGAAACAAATTAGAGACTATGTCACTGTAGTGTAAGGTGTTTTTGCCCAAATATGACAAGAATCAAGCTTTGGAGTTTAAGCATCAATAGCTTGCAAGAATGTACAATAAGTAATCCAAACAAACATCGCACTGCCATTAACTTGCCATAGACTTTAGAAAATGTCTGTGATGGTGAAATAATGAAAACAAAGGTTCGACCAATTTTCTACAAGCTGATACTTGGTATACAAAATTGCAAATAATATGCACCGTATTATTATATTCATACAAGTGGTAGAGTGTAGACAACAAAAGAAACATACATAAATAGACTGTCTGAGGTCACAATAATTACTAATAGAACATTGCAAGCCAAACAAGAAATTGCCGAGTTTTTGATACCTGAGGAATGAGACACGATATTTTCAATATTGTGATATGTGATTTGGACTTTAGGTTGGTCAATCAACACTGTATCTTGAATCAAAACATCTGGACCACTAGGTAAGAGTTCTGGTTTGATCATGTTTAACATTCTCCATAGAGAAGACAACCAAGGATCAAGAGTACCTTCATAGCTGCAAATAATTATACCATCTTTAGTCCCTTAAATAAATTCTCTATAATCCAATATCAAAGAAGAAGAAAGTATTTAAGTTTGATTAAAAATAAATTAATGAATAGCATTATTTGAAAAATTATTAACTGCAAAGAGTGAGGTGCTTATTGTGTATAACCTAGTTCTCCATAGCAAGTAGTAACCAGGTATAAATATGGGTAGGGTAGATTCATATTATCCAAGGATGTACTATTTATCAAAGAACAGAATAGACGTATTCACACACTTGAATGAATACTAACTATTAGAAACAAGAATACTAAAACACAAGGACTACATTCTAGATAAATCAATAAATTAATCACATTAAACCTTTTCATATTTCACAAGCACAAAGGTTACATGTTTCTACTAAATCAAGCAGAATAGTCGAATCATACCCTGAAGGGTGCTGATTGTCTCCCAAGCCTCTTTCTAGAATAGATTTCCCTCCAAGGTCCGTTAATCTTTTGTCTAGCTTCTTCGCAACAAATTGCAACAGTTCACAAGTAAGGTTTAATTCAAAACATGAAACTAAAGAAAATAAACATATGTTCAATACAGTAAAATTTGTATCCATCGAATTTTTTTTAGTTACTTAGTCATTACCAAAATATCATTCAGTGCCTAGTTTGCTCACAGTGATTCAGCATCAAGAAGTACAAAATCAGTAAACGATATAAAACTGAAAAGTATTGCAATACTTAATCAGACAAAATGAAACACACACAATCAAACACAAAAGTTACAATTCAATAACATGATTACATTGTACATCTGATAACTAGAATCGCCCAAACCGAATACGGCGTAATGTACCCCTTTTAGCCAATGTTGGCTTAGGCTTCTCTGAAGAAGAAACCTCCAAAAGACCTGAAAACAGCAAAATTATAGATTAAAACTAGGCTTAATAGCAGTTTTCACCCCCTAACTTTCACGAAGTTGCGATTTTGGCCCCCTAAGAAAAAAAACTACAAAACCGCCACCTAAGTTTTGCAAATGTAGAAGTTTTGGCCCACGAAGGCAAAAAAAAAAAAAAAAAAATAACACGTGGCACCTCACTTAAGGTGTCACGTCAGCGTTGACCGAGTCAAAATTGGCCATGGGGGCCAAAATTGCCACAGGTGTAAAACTTAGGGGGCGGTTTTGTAGCTTTTTTTCTTAAGGGGCCAAAATCGCAACTTTGAGAAAGTTAAGGGGCTAAAACTGCTATTAAGCCTTAAAACTAATCTCAAATAATTCAACGAAAAACAACCAAAAAAGTAAATAAGGATCCATTTGTTACAGATTAAAAAAAGAAGATTTTCACATTTAATTTAGAGAGTTTTTTTTAGATTTTCAACAAAAGTCTAAACTATTGTGTATGATTACCATAATAAAAACCGCTTTTAAGAAAAACATATATGTAGAATAACTTTTAAGAGAAACTAATCAAGACAACTTCATATTTTAAGCAGTTTCTATATTATTTTCATATTCTCATTTCTTTAATAAATGGTTGAAAAACTCTAAAAGTGATTACAACAACAACAACCAAGTTTTATTCCTATAAGTGGTGTCGACAAAAGACTCTAAAAGTGATTAACTAAAAGAGAACAAAAATATTGATTTTTTATATTAAGCTATAACAAACTTTGTATCCGTGATTATGTTCAATTAATTCCTTTTCTCAAATTATCACTAGTGTCGTGTATGTCTAAGTGTTTCATAGTAACACACCTCCCCTAAATAAAATATATAAGAGGCTTTTAAGGAAGGAAGATGGTAGCTACCTTCATGGAATCAGGGGTATCACCCTGGCCTGTAGTAGAAACCACAAAAACCACATACTCTTCCTGTGGTAACAAGCTCTATAAACAAACAAAGCAACTCGTTATAGCAACAAAAATTAAAACTTTAATATAAAAAAAGGATTTTGAAGAAAACCCAAGATTGAAAAAAGTTATAAAGTAAAGAAAAAGCATACATACAGGATGATACTGATGAAGAGAAAGAAGATTGATGGGGCAAGCTCTTCGTTCGGCTTCACGAGCAAGACGTTCAGCAGCATCCAATGCATTACCGGTTTGAGTTGCGTATAGTATCAGAAGCTTGTGATGGGGTTGTTGTCGTTGTATCTCTCTCCTTCTCTTCGTACAAGAACAAACAGCATAGATAGCCGGACCGCCGCGTCGGAACCCGTGAGGGAGGGGATGGAGCGTTAATCTGTCCTGCGAACTTTCCTCAACAAAAGTTAAATTGATCCGGTCTTCTTTTTTCTTTTCTTTTTTTTTTCTTCTTTTTACTTTGCCTTACTTTTTTCATTTTAATTTTTTTTAATAAAATATAGAGAACGATATTTACTCAAAATTTGATTATATTAAAATGAACCTTCTCTCAAAGAACGGGAGTGAAATATTTTCTAATAAGTTTTGAATAAGAGGGGAGAGGAGTGTATATTTAAACATAAGAGAAGAGCTGAATGTAATTCAAGCATCTTTGAGGAGAGAAGAATGTAATTTACTCAAAAATAAATGAAAACTGAACAAAGATAGGGAGCATATCAAACACGCACAAAAATTGATTAGCATGCCAAAAATCAGATTATGTAGAAAACAAAGAATTTGAAGTGGTTTTCAACATTTTTGCATCAAGACTTTCGAGGGATGAAACTTCATCTTAAACATACAAAATGCAATAAATAACGGTTAAACACATTCTTTTAGCTTTTAACATTTATTTGACAATATCGAGGATCGGTCTAATAGTTAAGATAATAATTCAGTGGTCGATTCAATAGTAAATGACATAATTTAAGAACCGTCTTGATTTTTAATGAATAATTTAGAGATCGATTTGACAACGTAACAATTTGTAATGACTTTCGTTACAAAAAAAAAAAGTCAATATTTTTTATCAATTTTGCCTCTAAATACGTGACATCTGAGTTGGCAATCCATGTCAGCACTTAACATCACACGTCTTCACGTTAACAACCCAACTTGACGGAGGAATGAAATTGATAGACATTTATAAAATTTAATGACACTTTAACTATTTCGAATAATTTGAGGACAAAATCGAACGATTCGTGCAAATTCGAGAATTTTGGTGGAAAGAGTATCCTCCGTGCGCAACTGCATGGACTAATCTCTCAAATCTTGTAGAGTTCAAATGGACGGCAAACTCTCCCTTAAAAAGTTTTAACGATGATGCGTATCAGATTAGATTCGAACTCAGAATTTTCTCATATAAACAATATTGAATAATTCATGTTACCTCAAATTAATTGGTTTATACGGTCTATAAAAAAATTACACATCTTTTCTTCAAAAAAGAATAAAAAATCAAAAAAAAACACAGATCTTCGGGGTTCTCTCTCACAAGTCACACAGTCTTTCTCTGATTTCCTCTGAATTTAACACTTGATAGGTATGCCTATCCTCTCCTTCATCTCTTCCGATCTTCGCTTATCATTACAAATTATCGATCATTGATTTGTTATCTGTATTTGATCTGATCTGTTTGACATTCTTAAATCAAATACGAGTAATTGTAATTCAGATTATTAACAGTTTTGCTGATCTCCATTTATATATTTAACAGAAATTTAGCCTTTTCAAAATACCTGATTCTATTGAACTTGGTATGTGAGTCATTTTTCATGTGTGAATGGAACTGATTGATGGATCATGTAACTATATAGATCATAGAGTAAATCAACATTTTTCCAGATATTGTAATGGTCCCACAATCTGGTCATTGATATTGATGAAATTATTACAGCATGATCGAGAAATTGAAAATATTTGATCACCTTGCAAAATTGACCAATGCACTGGACTCGGCTCATGTGATTGAGGATTATCAATTTGATAGATAAATTTTGAATTTTGTTAATTTCAAGACCAACTTATGCTAGGCCTACAATTTCACCATTAAATTTGTGATTTGTGTGGAGTGTGATCAACATACAGTTACAACGTGTTGTTGGAATGTTGCACATCTCAGGCGGTGTTATCTAGCAAAATTTGTGTAATGATTTTGTTCTTCGTCCTTTTGGAGATAGAAGAGGAAAATTTGCCAATGGATTATTTGTCTAATCTGTCTTAATATTTACTTTCTGGTAGTTTCATTTACCTGTTAATCGATACAAACTTATTTTTATCACAGAATGGCATCCAACAGCAGTCAAGGTGGAATTCAACAATTGTTGGCTGCTGAACAAGAAGCACAACGGATTGTGAATGCTGCAAAAAATGGTATTCTAGCCAATCTTCATTTTTTATTCCTCTGTGTTGTTTACAATAATGTCATCTAATTCTTGGTCCATTTTTATGTTTTCATTAAAACTTCTTATAATGCCAGTTTATGTTAACAGAATGTTCATCTTTTCTTTATCCTTACTGTGTTGATTTTTTAATTTTCACATAGAAACTGGGCTATTGGTCTTATGACGGGAATGGGTTTTCTTGTGTCCTCGCTCCTCATATATGTCATATAACAAATTACATTGCTATGATAAACCAGTCTTCCTTCCCCATCTCTCCCACTTTTTAATTTTACTGCTTTTCTTATTGTAACTCCGACCAGTTATGTAGTTATGCTGAATCACTGTACACTAATCAGTATTCTGCATCTCTACTGTTAGAAAAATATGCTAGGCTGAAACAAGCCAAAGAAGAGGCTGAAAAAGAGATGACTAAACATCGAGCTCATTTGGAAAATCAGTTTCAAAACAAAGTATCAGCGGTATGTTAGTTATTGACTGCAGTAATAAATGGCAATGTTGCTGTTAGGCTACCTTTCTATCTCATTATAAGCTTGTGTGCATTCTTTAAATGAATACAGAGCAGTGGAGATTCTGGTGCTAATGTCAAACGACTTGAGCAAGAGACTGATACAAAGATCCATCAGCTGAAGACTGAGGCTAGTAGAGTTTCGGGAGATGTTGTCAGCACGCTTCTCAAGTATGTAACAACCGTAAAGAACTAGACTCCTTGGTGATATATTGGTGTTGCGAGCTCTCAAGCTATGCTGAATATTGTCGTGTTTATTGATCATCTAGATTCTGGTGCAGATAAGATTCTTGTTTAGGTTATGATGCGAAGTATTTTGCTGCCATATATTCAACATTATTCAAAATTCGTTAAAATAATTTTTTTATCATTCATAGACATGCCCATATGTATCGCTGTTTCAAAAGAGGTGTGTCAAGATCATTATGTCAGTGTGTATCGAATAATGCTGTAATGAATGGTTTATTCTTTTATAAACACCACTCATATTATCCTATCAAATCTTGGTTTTTCAAAGGTGTTCTGTTTCTTGATGTAAACGTGAGCAAGAGATTGAAATTTTGTTTAGAAAATGATTAGATACAACGGCAAATGTGGAAGGAACGAAATTGATCATTTATCTTGTGAAAATTCGATATAGTCTTATGCTAAATGTGAATTTGTTAGTTTCTTCAAACTTTTTTTAAGCAAATATTGGCATGTAGAGACATCACACTAACAACTTACATCTCAACTCTCAAGTATGTTGGCACCCAACTGCCGACGGTCATAAGCAACACAATTATTTTTTCAGACCGGAGACTCCCTATGAAATATATGAAATGGGAGGATCAAAATTTTAGCAACTATTCTATTGTTGTTTTTCTAGTTCATGGGAGTTTACTGAGATGGAAGTTTTGTCCCTTTTCATTCATAACATGCCATAAAATTTGCAATAACAACATTATCTTTGAAGTGTTGAGTGACCAAATTGTGAGAACTCTATGTACATCAGCTTTAGTCACACAATAGTCAACTTCACAGCTATTCATGTAAGGATTCTTTGATAAAAGGAAACGAAAAAGTGTTTAAAATTCTTTTTAGACGGTGGTGTTTCATATTGAGTTACCCGAGGAGCAGAATGCATGTGCACTAAACTAAACCTGCTATATAAGAAGAAAACAACAAGAGCAGGAGAATAGAATCTACAAAAGGAAGGATAACAAGGCTATTCCAAACACACAGACGTTGCCAAATATGTCAGAGTAAAGGAAATAAAGGAATATTTGAAGTTCCCTCCAATCATGCAAAACGAATAGCATAGTATAGTACTAGCTCCAATCATATTAATTCATACATTATGTTTTTTAAATATTCTAAATCTTTATGTTTTAGGCTTATGTGTTTGTTTTACCATTTACACTTAGAGACTCATGTTTGCTCAGGCTTCCCAATGCATTTTTCAACGCAAAAGCCAGACTCTCCAAATTATAGCTTCAAGTTTTCGCGCATTTGAAGGCTTAAATGTATATCCAAACATACACTTAGATATTTGAAAGCTAAACGACCATTCTCCACAAGATTCTTATTTTGAAAAATCTGCAGCTTTAGTTGCAGTTCTACTTGAGAGATTCCTGTCTTACAGCAAGGGAACCCCATATCTTTTTTAGCTACATTGCTTATGCACGTGCCTTTAAAAATCTCTGTTTTTTTTTATTTTTATAAAATGAATGTGTCAGTTCATGCTCACAAATCAAATAACTTCTTACTAATGAGAGTCTTTGGAGATTAATTAGTCAGAATAACAAACTAATTAATAAGATGATAGTACTAATTGATTTCCAGTTCTCTCGGGGTAAAGAAAATGAGAGATATTTATGCTAGCTGTTTCCTTGCTTAAACTGTTTTTAATCTTTGTAACAACTGTAAAAAGTGCCTGCAGAGGCTAATTAGACTAAAAGGAGGGGGGATAAAATTGAACAAAACAAAAGACAAACAGTGCCTAAATGCCCCCTGAAAGGACATGCCTTAATAGTTAATACTGTGTTATATATACATTCATACATCATCATGTATATCTATTTGTGTGAAGCATTTTCACAATAGTACATAAACATATCGAAATCACAAAAACATCTTTGAATGTGTCTTTTGTTTGTAACTTTGTAGACCAAATCGATCAACGAAAGTCACATTCAAAGACTAAACTAACAAAGGCTCATTTGAACACCAAATTAACTAACGAAATACACATTTATGTAGGTTTTTATAATCTCAATAGATTCTTTGACTATTGTGACAACATTTTATGAATTCAAATAACACAGTGGTTGTTTATTCCAAAAAAGAAACATAGTGTAAAAAATAAAATGGACAAAAGAGGGAAATATCTTGTTCTTTAGAGAAGCACTCAGTGGTGTGGCAATAGGAATCTAAAGGGATCCAATCCAAACACTTGTAGACAAATGAGTTTCTCATGACAAACTGACTGACTTACACCCTTTATGTTATTATAATGAGAAAGAAGTTTGAACACTAAGACATCCCTAGAGCCATCTCATCCAGCAGATTACAGGACAAAGGCTTTCATTTTCTGTCCCCTTTCATCCTTCTAACCCTCTCAACCATGTAACCCTACTATCCTACTTTCTTTAAAGTGTTTATAACCCTCACAAAGGATTATAAATAGCAATACTGATTGTCAAAGAGCACAAACTAAATTTGGTCAGCTCAATTTACATCTTATACCATCATCTTACATTCATGGAGAGAAATAGGGTGAAGTAAAGTTTACATTTAATTTGGTTTTTGTATACTATCATGCTTTGTATGCCTGGCTCCCTGTATGCCATTTGTAGAGTCCATCACGACGGTGATGAACTTAGTGAATGGCGTACTCGGAGTCATGCATGCTGTGAAAGAGAATAAGCTGAAGTGATTTGGTTTCTATCTTCTACTAAATAGAGTTTATTATTATGTCTACTAAATTCAGTTTTAATTTCCTAATGTTTGTTTCTATACCATGTTTTGGAGTTGGATTAGTGCAGGTTTGAAAGGTTTATGTTTCAATTGGATGGATTAATATGCGTATATGCATGGAAGTTGAAGAAATAGAATGATATACATGGAAATACATTTCATTGTGATCATTCTCTAATTAATGCTACATGTTATTTTGACCTTAAAATATTGTCTTTGCAGGTACAAGATTCTTATATTCGATTATCAAACAATAGGGATTTATTCGAGATGTTGTTTGACACAAAATCCCTACGTGACATTTCTATTCTCATCTTTTAAACATTTGGAACCCTCCGAATAAGGTACATGATTATCAAAGCATATTCCTCTTATAAAAATATACTTATTGGCTGATTGATCTCCGTTCAATGTAATGGGACCATCGATTCTGCACTGCACTTCTACAGCCTCAAAAAGTAATGTCCGACGAGAGGAAGGAAATCAAGAGGAACAACATTATAAGAAAAGAAGAAAGGTGAAAGATTTCCCCTCATTTTCTTCTCTTTCTATTCCAAAACAAATCGTGAAGTTAAATTTGTATATATATTCGATTCGATAAATATAAAGGAGTGCTTAGAAGATATGGTATTGGATGCAATAATGCAATAAACTAACATATTCAAAAATATGAGCTAAAATATTAAAATTAAGGAGATTTATATGCTTGCTCTCTTTTAAGGGGACAAGCGTGTTGAACCTGAAACCTCTTATCGCTAGACCAACCCCTTAGAGTAATTATAATATTTCGTAAAATTTGGGTTGGACTTAATTCAAACTTACAAAATCAGTTTATGATATGATGATTGCTCTGACTTATAAAACATGAGATTCCCGCGAGAAGTGGCACGTTATGGAGAGGTGATAGGCAAAGTTGATGGTGGCGGTCACTCGGTGGAAAGGTCGCCAAATATGGTGATTGTGCTGACAACAGCTGCGTATGTGGTTGGAAAAAGTCGAAACAAGTGTTGGAATAGGTGGAGGCAGCAGAGAAGGGGACAAATTGGAGTTGAAATCCAGTTTGCTGAAAAAACAATGAGTCCATCGGCTAAACAAGTGTAAGGTTGCATCTCAATAACTCTGAATACCATCTTAGAATTTTGGTTGGATTTGACTTAACCTTATAAAACCGAATTACAAGATGAAGACTACTTCCACTTATAAACATGTATTCATGTCTCTTTTTTTTTTGACAAAAATAAACGATATTCATTCATTCAAATTGATAGAGTATATCGATACAATGAAAATTCGCTAAAAACAAAAAGGATGAATCTGTGAACAAACTCACATCATCCGTGTTAATAGCATAAGACAACAAAGTACTAAAGCCTACACATATGACTATATTTAAGTCTCCGGAATACCCATGTCTCCGGATCTGGATCTACAGGCGTTGACGACTCCAAAGTCATTGATTTGATCTGCACTGGATCAAAGCTGATCTGACAATCTGAATCGAACAACGAACAAAGAAAGACAAACAACGTTGCACTAAGACGAGAAAAATGAAATAGATGTGAAAATCACTTATTTCAATAAAAGGGAAATAGAAAAAACGCTTTTAGATGGGTGATTTTGGATCAAAAATTGACCGTAAATCACCCCTCTTTGATGGGTGAATGAAAATGAACTAGAATTTTGGCGACGGCTGACAAGAGAGAAGAGTAAGATAGATAAAGCAAATATTCTTATTCTTCAAACATGTATTCATGTCATATTCTTAATAATATTTTCTTTTCTTTTTTTAATAAAGCGGGCTCTTAATAATATTAAAATCTATCGTTCTTTATTTCTATGACGTCGATTAACAACAATTAATCTTTATAAAAAAAATTGTGAGACATATAAGCTAAATTCTCTAGTATATTTCTCCGTACGCAAGAGATAATAATTTTAAAATGTTATTATTAAAAAAATGGGAAACATTAACTAATACCTAATTTAGTTGGGCAGTCCTAGATCCGCAAATTGATATGACTGAAATAACTTTTTTAATTGCAATATAAGTGGCGCGTAAAGTAGTGCCTGGTTGGAAAATCATAACTGTAAAACACTCAACAACATAATAATAAAAATAAAGAAAAAGTGATCAATGGCGTTTCTCCTCAGTTGAAATATACGCAACCACCATCATCATCATCATCATCATCCCAACAGAACAAAAAACCCTATTTCTATATTCCTTTCTATTTTAATAAATTATTCTCTCTTTACATTAATTAATTCATAATAATAATAATTCAATTTCATTCCTTTTCTGCTCTTTCCACAAAACCATAACCTATGCAGCAACGATCCTCATTTCAAAATTAGGGTTTTCCATCTATCAATGGGTAATATCTCAAGCAACGGCGCCCACAACCGTCGTCGACACCCCACCTCTTCCCGACGAACTCACCCACCACCACCACCTCCGGTAACACCACAACCCGAAATCGTACCTCATCAATTCGTTTACCCTAACCCACCCATGCATTATCCTCAATATCATTACCCTGGTTATTATCCACCACCAATACCTATGCCTCATCATCATCATCCTCATATGGATCCTGCTTGGGTTTCTCGGTATTACCCTTGTGGACCTGTCGTCAATCAACCTGCACCTTTTGTTGAGCATCAGAAAGCTGTTACTATTAGAAATGATGTTAATATTAAGAAGGAGACCATTGTAATTTCGCCTGATGACGAAAATCCTGGTTTTTTTCTTGTTTCGTTTACCTTTGATGCTGCTGTTTCTGGGAGGTTAGTTTTTCTTCTTGTTTCATGAATGTTCTATTTTAATGTTTTTGCTTTTTTTATTGTTTGACTTTCATGTATTTTTAGTGTTTTGAGTTTTTTATGATACCCTCTTTGTATATTGTTGTGTTTAGCTAAGTGTTCCATAGACGCTGTTTTCTTGTATGGACATTGGCTTAAAAACTGTGTTGTTCAATTATAAAATTTAGAGGTTGAACTTGGTATGGTAGGACAGAATAATCAGTTATGTTTAGTTTCGTTTTGTTCGCATGCCAAATGTTACTTGAAGATTTTATTAATGGTTTCAAAGTAAGAGTTGTAGATATGGTTATTTGTCTTCAATTGTATGTTTTTTTAAGAATGGATGGAGAGGCTTGTTAAAGGAGAAAGTGGTTACCTCCAGAATAGTTTGGCAGTCTGTTTTAGGAGAGGCTTGAAGATTTTATGCTTGGTTTACCATAACTAGCATAATCTTTGATTTTGAATTAACTTCCTTTTCTACCCTTAATATCTCATAGAAATTAGGGTTAGGGCCCGCTACACCCTATAAAATCAGTTCGTAATGTGAGGACTGTCTAAGCAAGTTTTCGGAACTGTGTCGGCATTTGACACATGTCAAGAATGAAGCTGCATGTTGTAGTATTATGTTTATCGCACAGTGAGCTAGCTACTTGGCGTGGAAGCAAACATCCACGTAGTCTTATAGCTTTATAAGCACTACAAATATCGTATCTCTAGACGAAGTGGCCCAATTACGACAATTTGAATGACAAAAGATATTGTTGGAAAATCCTCCTTAATTATAGTCTTAATTTTGGGAAATAGAACCATTGGAAAGACTATGGTGCTAATTTTATTCATCCCGATTACTAAAAATATGGCTAAGTAGTAGCAAAAAATAGTGACTTTTATATTTCATCATGTCAACTCATTGAATAGCCAGAGTTTACGACTTTAGCTATCAAAATCAAGTTAACTCACTTCCAAATCATTTCTATGTAAACTTTGTGAACTCACATCGGCTCATATATATGCATAGAATCGCATGTTTGAGGATGATTTGAATGCGTGGTTGTCAAACTCACTTGTAGAGTCATAAGATAGACTTTGTTCGAGTTTATGTTTCAAAGTAAAGAAATTGAGTTGAATCACTATTAGAGTCGTTTTGTAATCTCTCTTGAACTTATAATATGGACTCATTCAAATTTGAATCGCTCATAATGACAAGCATATGGCCAAGTAAGCTAATTGAATGGAAAGGTGTAATTAGACGTAAAAGCACGCTAAAAAGTCTAAGTGACAGGTGACTACTAAAGAGAAGGTGGAGAGTAAGAAGTGGAGAGGGTAGCTAAAGGGAGAGAAAAAGGCAAGTTCGTGTGCTTATAGAAATTAGTATTTGTATTAAGTTGGTTGGTGAGTTGCAGTAAAGGGCTGAGTTCGGAAGGGATTGAGGAGGTGGCGGCTGATTGGAGAAAGAAGGGGCTAGTTTTTTTTCTTGATTAAAGGGGGGAGTGACTAGTGAGATTGTGTGTGAGTTGGGCCTAAAAGGCTCTACCTTGTTTTGTTTCCTTTCCTATATATGTATCTTAATTGTCTAACATTGTGAGCATTTATAATTGGTTAGATCTTGATTTTTTTTTCATATGCCGATATCCTCCTTCATTATAAAGCTCTCTAACATAGAAAACTGTTAACATACTTGTTTAGAACTTTGAAATATTTTGCTGCTTACTTTATCAAGGGAGCTGGAATGTTAAAAGTATATTTAATAATCCTATTTTATTATGTATATGTACCAGTTATAGATCTTTTTTAATGTAACAATGTCTATGTTGTCAATCGCGCTACTATAGCGGACAATCACGGGTGACACGTTCATCCAGCGATGCGCATTAAAGAATTGTGGCTATCATGGTCGTGCATAGCAGGGAAATCACACCTGTTCGCGAGTTTCGCAGGCACTATTAGGGTTTCCATCTGAAATCCCTGAATTAACCCTATTTTAAATGCTCTGTTTGGGGCATATCGGTCTTATAAAAAAATTAAATGGCCAATTTATTAATTAATTCTTTGCAAACACGTTTTAGGAAGAAAATAAAAACTTTCTTCTCCTTCACCACGACACATCCTTCTTCGTCCTGTGAGACGCTTCCATACGAAGCCTCATTTTTTTCCTTCTGTGTGAAGTGTCCTTCTCTGTTCTGTTGCTTTCCTCTCCTTCTATGCACGAAGGATGCTGCTCTGTTCTGTTGGTTTTCTTTACTCTGTTATTCTTGTTTCCTTTATTGTTGTTGTTCATGTTTTTTTTATTTTAACATTGACCGAAGTTCATTATATTATTATTTTTTTTAAGCCAAACTAGCCCACCAAAAAGTTCATTATAGTTATTAAGTATGACTGCTCCTTTAATTTTCCTTATTTTGCTATTTTTGTGTATTTATGTATCTTGTTGAGATTTATTTTAGTTTGTACATTGTTTCTTAGTCTTTGCAAAAGCAGCCATCTGCTATAGGCTATAGCAGTTTTGGGGTTCAGCACTCCACGCCGCTATATGAGATTAACAACATAGAATTATGTATAGCAGCATGTTCAAGATATGATTCATGTCCAAAATAGATACACACTAGGGTTTGTAGCAATTCATTTCAGTTTTGTATTAGATCAAGATACAACTCACATGTATGGTAAAGATAGTGATAGCCATCTCAACCTTCGTTCATAGCATAAACGATGTCACAAACCTATAACCAGACCTATTATTGAAAGTTTGCAATGAGCTCAACATGCCAATGAGTTGTGAGTGTGAACCCAATTCTGATCTGTTGAAACCTAGATCAACCGAGTTGAATCTAGCTCCAACAAGGTCATTCTATCTCACCATTTTTCACTTTTTTTTTGTCGTTTTCTCATTTTCTAGGAGGTTTATTTTGCCAAAAAATTTCTCTCATGAGTATTCAGTCTTCATAATGTGAAATTTTTTGAGATGGAGCTACAAAGCCCCCTGACCCGCATCCACAAAACTAACAAGTGAGTGTTTGCTTGGGGATTAATTGACAGCTTTAGTTATAAGTACTTATTGCTCTTTGCTCTCCCATATTAAGGAGCATTATGTAAGCTGGAAGGAGATAAATGAATTGTCAGTTTAGTCACATGTTTGATATTTTAGTGCTTATGATTTTTTTAATGCTAATTGCCATGTGTGAGTGAGTTATTGTCATAAAATCATAATTTATGGATGAGGATATCTTTACTTTAGTTCTTCCTTTAGTTGTTCTGAAGGTTTTATTTACTTCTACCTTTTTGACAGCATCACAATATTTTTCTTTGCAAAAGAAGATGAAGGCTGCATCCTCACACCGACCAAGGAAACCCATCTTGCACCTGTGACTGTACAATTCCAGCAAGGTCTTGGACAGAAGTTTAGACAGCAAGCTGGAACTGGTATTAACTTTTCAATGTTTGAGGAGTCAGATTTAGTAAAGGTGGGTGACATTGATGTTTACCCTCTAGCAGTGAAGGCAGATGCATCATCCAATAATCATGATGGATCAAATGAAACTGAGACATCTAGTAAACCAAACTCTCAGATAACTCAAGCGGTGTTTGAGAAGGAAAAAGGAGAATTCCGGGTAAAAGTTGTTAAGCAGATCTTGTCAGTGAATGGAATGCGGTATGAGCTGCAGGAGATATATGGTATTGGAAACTCAGTGGAGAGTGACATGGATGACAATGAACAAGGAAAAGAGTGTGTGATCTGCTTGTCAGAACCTCGCGACACAATTGTTCACCCCTGCCGACATATGGTATATTCAGCATCCAATTTTGAGTTGAAATTTTTCTTTGATTAGTTGATTTAATGATACTGATGGTTGTCATCAATATCAATCAATATTATGACCAATCTTGGCGAATATCTTGTTTATAAAAATAACCTTTACTTTCTTTTGAAACAATTTCAGTTTTAGGTTCTAAACAAACTCATGATAGTTTTGCAAATTTAACTGCTGAAAATTACTTTTTTGGTCTGAGTCCGTGACATACTTTGGCTGAATTTCTACTCTTTTTGCAGTGCATGTGTAGTGGATGTGCAAAGGTATTGAGATTCCAGACAAATAGATGCCCGATTTGCAGACAACCAGTTGAGAGGCTTTTGGAGATAAAAGTAGGGGGGTCTGAGGAGTGAACAAAATATACTGTTAATTCCATGAACTTCTTGTACAGCCCAACTGTAATAATTATACTTTGATACTTACCCCTGCTTTCTTTTCATTTTTCATGGTTTCTCCCTCATTTATTCTGGTATTTTCAATGAGGGGAAAAAAGAGAGAAGGGGAATGGAATTTATATGACACTTGGTCTAAAATCAGCTACTGGCTTATTGTACACGACAATGCCTCAAACATGAGATTTCAATGGAATTTGATGGACTTTTTAGTGATTTTTTAGGTTTAAAAAGTCTTTACCAACATCATGAGATTTCTATGGATTCTCATTTTTTATTTCTTTTATGTTTTTACATCTCCCTTCTCTCCTTCCCCTTTCTCTCATGTCTCTGTTTCAAGTATGTTTCTTATGTATCTTCATCTCTTCCATTTTCACACCTTGGATGTTTCTTATGTATCTTCATCTCTTCCATTTTCACATTTTGCTATACCACACATATTTCTCTTGCTGCAAAAAGCAAAATGTGATAGTCAAACTCCCAAGCACTAACTTCCTGACGCTTTGATAATACTTTCTCATGCATCCCAATTGTTTATGGAATGAAAAACAGTATCATGACCGTTTCTGTCATGCTGTGAAAAACCTTGCAATCTAAAATTGAATTTTATTTTAAAAAAATAAGCTAATAAACACCATATCCGAACACTCATTTCCAACACTCTATGCTACCAAGCATTGTCTAAAAAAATAAAAATACCAAGCATATAAAGGATTGATTTTTCATTAAGCTGCTGAGTTTCAGACATAATTATTTGGTAGAATTGAATTTTGTTGAAATAATTTGTGTTTTAACAAATAAGAGTGTGTTGAGAATATTGTGCTTTAAATAATTTTTTAATGATCGTTTAAAATTTAAAGAATCTTTTGAAATCTTATAAATGTATAAAGTCATTTCAAATCCTATAAAATCTTATCATGTAAATCCTTTTAAATCCAAATTACAAATCTCAATAGTCTTTTAAAATTTTAAAAGTCATTTTAAAATCTTGTATAGTCTTTTAAAATCCACAAGACCTTTTTTTTTTTTTTTACAAAAAACGTCTTTTAAAATTCTAATCCAATATACCCCCTTAGATGTGTGGGGGCAGAAGGGAGATAATAACCAATATCAAAGTAGTCTCAATCAAAAACATCAATAACAAACCTAGATCTACTCTAGGAACTAAATACAAAGCACAAAACCACAAACAAAAGATAAAGAGACGAGAGAAACAAAAGGGTTACAAGAAATTAGTTTCAGCAAACTCTTTAAGAACAAACCTAATTTCTATCAATTTCGCATTCACATCCCGTGAACAAGAGAGTCAATGATTTCACTCACCTAAAGTGTTCACAAATGTTTCCTAACCCAAGAGAACCTCTCGCCAAAGACACTCAACTCTAAAGTTACATAATTTGATTTCCCAAGTTTCTCTCTCTTTAAACCCCACTCTAGACATGAAGAACAAAGTTTTACATACAACACATGTCCCAAGGAATCGTGCCACGAAATTTTGTGAACCAAAATCATGCCACGATTTGTTAAAATCGCATTAAAATCGCAACACAATTTTTGACGAACTTCAACATCAATTTTAAGTCAATTACATCAGAATTAATCTTATAATTGAAACCGAATGGTGCATTATTTAAAATTTGCAAAGAGTGCTTTTAGAGCAATGTTGGCATTTCTCAACTATTATTAGTATTAACAGCATGTGAAAAGATTAATTGACCGGATGTGCACGTTGCCATAAAACGACAGATTTAAGAGCTCTTTGATGTTGAATTGTTGATTATGACTCTTAACTGAGTCCGTGATGTGAAAAGATGAATTGAATTCAATGAATGCCATAAATCTAGATTTATAATTATCTTATCATTGAAATCAATCGTGTGTATAATTACGGTTCAGTTTTTATATAAATAAACACTTTTCGTGCCTTTGCTAGCCAGTTGTCTTTCTTTATAGGTTTAATTGAAGTTTTAGCCCCCTAACTTTCTCAAAGTTGCGATTTTGGCCCCCTAAGAAAAAAACTACAAAACAGCCCCCTAAGTTTTGCACCTGTGGCAGTTTTGGCCCCCAAGGCTGATATTGACTCGGTCTACGCTGACGTGGCACCCTAAGTGAGGTGCCACGTGTTATTTTTTTTTTATTTTTTTTGTCTTGGGGGGCCAAAACTGCTACAGTTGCAAAACTTAGGGGACTGTTTCGTAATTTTTTTTCTTAGGGGGCCAAAATCGCAACTTTGAAAAGGTTAGAGGGCTAAAACTGCAATTAAGTCTTCCTACAACAAAACTTTTTAGTTTCCCTTTTATAATCTGAAAATGGGAAGGTTCGGTTTTTGCTCTCAAACACTTTTTTTACTGTCAACACTCCATTTATGAACATTAAGAATTTTAATATTATAAAAATCAACTGTGGGGATGAGCATAAAGATTTGTCTGTTCAAGATACAATGAACTACTACTATTACTTTTGTTAATTTTAGTGGCGTGGCAACAATTTGATGATTCAAAGTATGGCAATAATTATTGATCCAATCAAATTTGATTGGATCATTCTTTTATTTTTAATGGCTTTCTATTTGTCTGTCATGGTTAAGCCAATTTTTAAATCTCATCAACTCAAACTAATCACCAATTAAAAAAAACTAAACTTCCTCAAACATAGGAAGAAAAAAAGCATCACAAGATTCACAAACAATCCACACATAGTTTACTACAAATCCAGAACAACAGCAATGGTTGTTTATTTAGTCTTAAGCACCCAACCATAAAGCACTGGGATGTTCATAGCATCCTACATAACCTTAACATACAACAACACACAAGATAATTGGACTATAGTCCAAATACATCAAACACATAAAAGTTCTGATAAGCACACATAATTTATTATCACACCATAATCACCAAAGGCTAAACACCTAAGGTTTGGTCTTGTATGCAATTTAGTCTCCCCACAATTGATGCACATACACACCACTGTTTCTGAGACTTGTGTAAATCTCCATGCAATTTTCCTTGTTTGTCAAGGCATTAGTTTTATCACCATCTTCTTTCACAGGACATCTTAGAAACAATTCATCAACAAAGCATATAGCTCCACCATCAAATACATCAGATAGGAACTTGAGTTCAACTTCACCAGCATTCATCTTCAGTACAACAAAATCAGCATATTGCACAGTTTCTTTGAACCAAGCAAGGAAATCAAACTCTTCCTCCCCAACAAAAGGATCCAGCTCTGCGTCTCCGACATTATCAGCCTCAGCAGCAACTTTACCGGCCAATCCAGGATGATAAACGAACGTGATACCGGGTCTTTTCACATAAGACAACATTATAGAAGTGTTGTAGTGAACAAAATACACATTGAAAGCTTTCTGATCAATAGGATATGTAGGTATGAACCAATCACTAACATTTGCATTCAAAAGCTCTCCTACCCCAATATCAATATACACCAACCTCTTCCTAGTAGAAACATCTACAAACTTAGGCAAATATGAGACCGGCATCGAGGTCGGCGTCGTGATAGATGGTTTTTCACTCACAAGTGGTTCCATGAGATCTATGAGAGGTTTGGTTAATGTCAAACTAGGACAATCAGCAGGCAAACTATACTGATTATGATTGAAAAAAGTTGTTGCATTTTCAGATCTTTTCTTGAAAACAACAAGGTTAAGTTCATCATCAATAGAATCGACATGAACAACACTAGAAGATCTCAACAATGATGAAACTGGTGTAGCTGATCTAATCAAATCATTGTGGTGTGAACTTTTAGCACCAACAAGAAGTGCACCAATTCCATTAGGCTTAAGAACACGCTCAACCTCAAGAACAAGCAAAGCGGGGACAGAAACCTTATCAAGATCCCTAGACAAAACGAAATCAAATGAAGAATCTTGATAATCTAGCTCATAAACGATATTCTTCATCTTGAGGGAGAAAAAACGGTTGGTATAAACACCACTAACAGTTGAAAAACCCAACTGTTTCATTGCTTTAACAGCCATTGAAGAACCTTCACCAACACAAAGGGTATTCGCTTCACAGTTCAAAAACTGCTTACCCATTAACTCAGTGACCACATTCACTGTCAAGTTTACATCTTTTTCGCAATTCATCGAACCCCAGATTCGATTCTGAAAGAAATAGGAAGTGGGGTTTGAAGTGACGTTGTTTTCTAAATCTGCAAAACAGTTCAAATTTGATGCAAAACTTTCCAAATCATAGTTTGATAAAGCGCGAAGAAGCGCAATCATTGAAATGGTAGCTGCAAGCACGATTGATCGAAAGAACAAGCGTCGAATCGTTGACCCGTTAAGGATCTGGAAATTCAGGATCTTCGTATCCATGAATTTTTTTTCAAGAGCTTAGAACAGAAGGGTTGTTTGAATTAGTCAAAAAGACAAGATTTTTGAGAAATTTAGAGAGAGAGAGAGAGATTGAAAAGCCAGAGAGAGAATGAGAGAGAAATTTAGCGAGTACAAAACCTTGATGAAGTATGGTTTCCACCCACGAGGACAGACATTGATATTTGGAAGCTTAACCAGACTCTTGTTGGAACTCTTTTCTTCTGTGATGTTTCATGCAAGTTTTTGGTACCCATTTTGGATGATGGGTTGAAACCCATCATTTTGAACACTTTAAAAGATAGAAACTACTTCATTTCATGCTTCAAACTTGTTCAAGTTCTGGGTTCGATTTGTTATGTTATGAAAATATTGAAAAAGGGATTTAGATCTGAAATGAAAAAGGTGGAAGGAGAAGCAAGTTAAGCATGTGAAGTGAGTGTTGAAGAAAGAAAAGAAAAAGAAAGATATAGGACTGACAGACAGACGTGATATTATTTACTGATGGTGTTGTGTTGGGAGGGAGGGATAGTAGCCAGCTAAGGTGGGATCTCTAACTTGCGTGGCATTGAATGGAACCTTCTGCCACTTTTCCACTTTAAAAAATTACCAACAATCAATCTTATGATTCACTTTCAGATTATGTCGTGTCATAGAAATTAGATTCGAGTAATTTACTCATTTTTTATTTTCATTCCACGTTTACGAATACAATAATTTTACAGTCTTGTCAAAAAATTACACGTTTTTTTTTATGGCCAATTTTACAAATATGTTGTTATATCATACTTCATATATATGTGTTGTAATGTATGTAGAATATACAAATTAAACTTAAAGAAAGTTATTAGTTTCAACATAATAACTTAATATAAAGATAAAAAATTTAAGGACGTATTTGATTTGTTAAAAACAAATAAGGGATTCAACATGATAACTTTAATTGTAATGTGTTTGATTTTAAAAATGTTTATGGAAATGGACAAGTTGAATGGCGATTAACTAGACAAACAATAAAATTTTTGTCTTTTATTAAATTGCTACACAAGTTTTTGTCTACACGCATCGAAATGTTGGCAGACCTGGGATGTTCTGTAGCAACATTATGATGGGTGGAGTTAAACAACTCATATCGTAGACAAAAGCTTATGTAACAATTTAATGAAAGACAAAAATTTCAATGTGGGATAGCCTGAAACTCAACGTAGATGCTCACTCCTTAAGTGATGGATGTTGGGGGTTGGGTTTTATCCTTCTTAGGAGTGATGGGAGTCCGGTTGTGGTAAGGACCAAGACGGTTGTCACTTACGAGGAGGCTACTTTGGCTGAAGCGATTGGTATTCGGGAAGTTTTGCAGTGGATCAAGGATAACAATTTAGCAAACATCATTGTGGAATCAGATGAAGAAAAAAAAACGTGGTGGAAGCTATTCATGGGACTAGATCTGAGAATCGTAGATACTGGGGATTAGTAGCAGCTCACTTTGCTGCTCAAATTAAGAGTTTGGATAGTTTTTTTTTTCTCTTTGTCAAGTAGCCTAGTGGCTAGAATTCACCTTTTTCAAGGTGAATAAGTGGGGTGTCTGGGGTTCGAACCCCATCCCCTGCATATAACAATGCATGTCCCTGCCAACTGAAGTTAAGCTCACGAGGACGTTTGGATAGGATTTCTATTAGCTGGGTTAGGAGAACGGAAACACTCTAGCTCATCAAATCGCAAGATGGGCCCGTATTGAGCCAAATAAAGAATGGACTCAAGTATTATACCAAATAAAGAAGAAATTTGTTCTTCTCCTAACACGTTTTGCTCATTTCCAACCAAACTTCTGAAATACTCTTACGTGAGTTAACTCACGCTAGTGTTAATTTTGTGTGACTTAACTCACGCTGCGTGAGTTAACTCACGTTAGTGTTAATCTCTGTGTGGGTGGTGTTATACCCCGCGTGAGTTAACTCACGCTAGTTTTATACATTCCACAACATTTCATTTCACTTTATCGCTGCCACATTCTTTTATAATTAAATAATTCATTTTGTCTATCACCCTTCTTTTATCTTCTACCCCAACAACAACACCCCTTCTTCCATATGCAATTTCCTCAAGTTCTTCTTCCAAATTTGTCTCTCAAATTCTTGATTGGTCAATTCACTCTCTCTTCAATAATTTCTTTGACAAACTTTTGTATCCAATTGAGGTCCCTGGTATATTTTGTTTTCATTTGGAAAGTCCCTGTTTTGATGGTATCCGTGGAGATTATTGTGGAATTGGTTGGATGTGGAAGAGATGGAAAAATATTAAGAAATTGAGGCTTCTAAGATCCCAAGGAATCCCTGGCTCTTACTCTTCTTTGTTAAATGTTTGAAGTTGTTCAGCAAATTGAACTTTAATATTGATAGTATTCTATCGAAACCTCCATAAATTCCTAATTTTTTATTATCTATGGACCTTAAAATTAATCATCTTTTCTTTGTAGCTATGGATTTTAGAGGGTTTTCAATTCTCTATGCAATTAATGTGACGGTCTTTAATAGCATACAATATAAAACCTAGTTTCACGGCAAAGAAGTATAAAATAATTCATAACTCACGCAGAGCATTGTGAACTTTTCAGTTGGCAGCAAGCGAAATCTGTTGGGAGAAGAGCACATAAGGAATTGGCTTGGTGTTTTAAGAGTTGATCTGTTTACAGTTCATGATCATTTCTTTCAGTTTACTAACGCTTTAGGAACACCGAGGACCCGAGGATCCTTCATGCAGCTACTTTGGCTATTGTGTGTGTGGATTTTATGGAATGAGTGAAACAACAGGCTCTTCAATAAAGTTCAAAGGTCTATGTTAGAGCTGTTGGAAAATGTTAAATTTAATTCTTTGTGATGGCTAAAAGCTAATAATGCCACTTTTGTATTTGGTACTCAAAGATGGTGATCGGACCCGTTACAGTGTTTGGGTATCGACTGACCTATGCTTTTGTTTTTATACACTGACAACTTGTAATTTTGGGGTGACCTCTTAAATACACCTTGTATTAAAGAGAACTCACTACCGTTGTTTATATATTCAATTTTTTATTCTTAAAAAAAAAGAAAAAAAATGTAGATGGATAAAGTATTATACAATTAATAAATAATGTAAGGACTATATACTTTTCCAGTAGTGTGGATATATTTTACAGAGTATTTTGATATATTATTGTCCATGGTGATATTTATTTAGGGCATAAGGACTTTTTCTTGGACTGAAAAGGCATGAAACTCATACGGCTGTAATAACAAGTGATCAAATAGTATTGATATAGTCTCACAAACATAATTTAGTTGATAGACATATTGCGATATGCAAATGTCAAAATTTGAAACTCGGGTTTTCTACTTATTTTAAAGGTGAATTTTTAGTCACTATTTTACTTAATAAAAAATAAATAGCATTACTTTAATGTGACACAAGTGTTAGATATGATGATCTCGAATTATGGGTGGAACAATTTTCGGTTACGTTTTACTTACCTTTCAGTCGAATTCTGGATTACCAAAGTTTCTTTCTTCCGAGAACCAGAGTCCTGTTTATTCACCTTAAAGATGAATTTCGAGTCAATAAACAACTTGACCAAATAAAAAAAAATTAACAATAGTGCAATTATTAATAAAATTAACCTTATTACAAATTTATACATTCATTATTATTATCTGAAAAGTAAATGAGATGCTATTATGCTAATTTAAAGAATATGCATGCAAGCTGTGTTAATAAAAAAAAAAATCCAAAAAAAGATACAATTAAAAATTAATAATATGTTAACAATTAAAAATAACATTTATTTTTAGATGATTTTTGTTATGACTATCATATTATTGATACGAAATTTCCACCATCGTTTAACAATGATTAAAATTCGTTGGTAAACATATGTGATATACAAGATGAGTTCTTCATTTTAAATCGATTTTTTTCTTTATACTATGAATCGAAAAATGAAACTCTTTACTAATTGATTAGGAGATCTAAATCCCTTATCGCTTGAATGAATCTATGGTTGGTATTTTGAGATAATTTTTATTCACAAATACACATCATTCATAATTGAATAGATGAAGTTTTTTTTCTCTCATTTTCCTTGTGAAACAAAAATATATCTTTTTCATAAAAAAAAGAAAGAAAGAAAAAAAACACTATCTTTATCATAAAATTCAAGATAACACATGTCTTTGTACCTGCAACTCTTCCACTGGTTCAGTCTGTCGGTGCGTTGCATTTGTACGGGTTCATTGTTTGCCAAAATGCATTCAATTGGGAATTGATCTACTAGTACTACAATATTGTTCAATTATTCAATATGGCCTCGGCAAATGTAGGGTGATAAAGATTTTAATTTACATAAACACAATATTTATTTGCACTTTGTCATTTAACAGTCATAAGAAATGCTTTCATTGAATTGTCATATGAAGATTGCTCCCACCCATGATATAACGACAGTACAATAATTTTTCATAGTTGACTTCAACTACAATTTGGAAGTCTTCTTTTTGGACTCCATTAGCCTATAAATAAGACGCACATTTTGGGGTGAAGATCCTCTCCATTTCCTAAATAAATGGAGATTATCAATTATTATAGTTTTGAAGTAAATATGTGATATTAATGTTTTCAATTCTTGAAATATGTGCATTTATATCATATATTTACTTCAAAACTATAGTAATTGACAATCTCCATTTATTTAGGAAATGGAGAGGATCTTCACCCCACATTTTGTATCATATACTGTTAAAAAAAATTAAGGCTTAAATACATCATATTTTTTTCTCATTTGTGATTTTCTTCCTCTATTTTTAAATCTACAAATTTGATTTCTCAATTTCAAAATTTACGACTATTTTTCTACTCGTATTAGACTTGATTTTTTTATGATGTAACAAGTGAAATACTTATGCAATAATTGAAGGTGTGTTTGTTTCAAGCTTTAATAACACACTTTTGGGAATATTTGATATTTCTTGGACCATTATTTACAAGGAATTTTATTCCCATCAATGTGTTTGGTAAGTGTTTTAGTTTCCTAGGAAAAATTTTAAGGGTAAAGTGTTGAAATTGACCTTGTAATATACATGAAGTCTAACTTTGTAAAATAAAAAACACATATTCTAACTTTGTAAATTGAGATTCTTATTATTTATGACCCCTAATATTTGCGGAATCCAAAAATGCAACCTAGAAGTTGAATTTTTACGTGATTATTTTTAGGATGTTAAAATATGATTTTACATAAAAACTTAAAAAAATTCGACTAGGAACGAAATAATTATGAATTTTTCAAGCACCAAAAACTCAAAACAACCTTTGCTAAAAAAAAAACTCAAAACAAAACAACCAAATCTCGAGCTAGAAATCAAATTTTGAGCCGATTGTTTGCAGAAATATCTATAAAAATACATAAAAAGGTTCTGAAAAGTTCCATAGTATTTTGAAGACATTTTGGTTTATTTCTAATTTTCAACTAAAGCCTACAAAATTGCAATTTTGTTCCCTAATTATGTAGCCATGGTAAGAACATCATAAGAACCTTCACCTTGAAATTTTGGAATTTTTAAAGGAGAGACGAATTGATTATGAATTGTTTAAGAAATATATAATTCATAATTACAGGGAATAAAAAAATTATAATTAATTCGAAAAAGTCTATTATTTTGTGTAAAGTTATATTTTAATGTCTTAAACATGTATGAAAAAAATTCAACATCTAAGTATCTTTTTTAGACTACGCATATATTATAGGGTAAAAAATAAAAAGAATCTCAAATTAAAAGGTTAGAATACGTGTTTTTTATTTTACAGGGTCATTATTCAGACAAAGCGTATATTGCAGTGTCAATTTAAATAATTAACCCCAATTTTAAATAGATTAATTTAAAAATAAAAAAAGGTTGGTTATCTCTTATTCTCAAGAGAATACAAGTTTTACACCCATGGTCAAAGAAATAAAATACTTGGAAAAATGCAAGTGTAAATTCTATTCATAAGAATAAAAACTACTCGAGCATATTATGTTAAAACTTGAGACAAACAAATAAATATATGATTCCTCATATCACATTACTGATGATAAGTTTGCAATCCATGAAACAAACATCATGTAAGTTTGATAACACCGAAATGAATGATTATGTGAAAAAGAGGTCAGATAGTTTGAAATTTGGCTAAATATTAAGTAAAGATGATTTGACGAATAATTATCACACTTAAAAATCGAATTTGAGTTATTTCGAACAATTCATGATTTGATAACTCATTGATCTCTTGATTTACAAAGAAAATGTTTTACTTCAAATTTAATTACTTTTTGATATCAACTGATGTATAGTTTGATTAAATAAAATAAAAATTAGTTCCACCGTGAGAATGTACCGAGATGTGTGTCAAATGTCAATCGACTAAACTTTCACATGAATCTCACTTTTTTTTAGGCAACTCACTTGTTTGTTTGATCACCAAATTTTAGCATCAAAATGTGTATGTGAAAAAAGTCGGTCACTTTACAAATTTGAGGAACTAAAATTATTGAATTAAAAAAAAAATCAAAATCGTGACTGAAACAAAAACTGTATTTAAATAAAAAAATTGATTTATCAGCCGCAATTATAGATGAAAATAAAATTAATTTTTACGTATATAGTGACGGTATTTACAGATTCTTTAATTACAAGAAGGTTTTCTTTAATTAAGAGGTTTTCAGGGAACGTGGGATTCCATTAAAATTAAGGACAAAACTTATGTACAGTATCATAGGTACTGTTTTTACTGTTGTCCTATCAAAACATAACGCGTGTACAAATTGTTTCATCAATTAAATAATTTTAACTTTGTTAGTTAGTGTAATCGTTATCTTTGTGAGAGACAACACTCTCAACTCACGTGCCTCCATCATCACCGATGTCTCATATCATCCTCCTCAATCAAAGTCTCGTTCAACAACAGAATTGGCATGAACATGGGGAGGTAATTGGTAAGCGAAGATGTACAACAAAGTACTTGTTCATTTATGGGTTTCGGAGGGATGACGGGAAGGTGTGTGGTCTCGCAATAGTTTGTGTCTTGTGGTTTTAAACTTCTGAACGTCAAGAGGTGTTCGGTGACGGCGGTGATGGAGGTGTATGCTCTCGTAAAAGCGAATGTAACTTTACAAATACAAAGCTGCTTTGGGAGCATTGGATCTCAATCTACATGCCATTAAATTTGTTGCTCACAACCTCAAAGTGTGGTCTCACAGATTTGTTGGTAATGGTGATGGATAAATGAGATGTTGGTTGGTTTCATGAAGCTGCAGTTATAATTTCATGGTGAAGGAGGTTGGTTTTGGAGAGAGAACGGGACTATAACAATTGTGAAGAAGCGGCGCTAACTCATTAATTAATTTCAAATTAATTGAATTATTATTGAAATACACGTGTTATGTTTTAACAGGACAACAGTAAAAACAGTCCCTATGATACTGCACATAAGTTTTGTCCTAAAATTAATCTCTTTAAAAACGTTGGAGTTTAAATTGTTTAGATTCTCAAATTGAAATAATGGTTGAGATTTTTAGGAACAACGCATCTTTCTTATTTTGCGGCTGCACTACTGCTGACTTTTTGCCCATTTTCTACTCTCAACTTCTTCGCATTGTTTTCTCCATTCTTTCTTTTTTTGTATAAACTTTCTCCATTTTTCATACCTTAGCTATGGCTCCGTTTCCGGAAGGAGATCTGAATAGATCACCTACCGTAGAAGACATGGCTGTTTTTTTTTTGGCAAAATAAATATGAACCATTGAATAAGGATAAATCAACTTTGGATTCAAATATTTACTATATACCTCCCACACCTAATTACTTTCTTTTATTCTAAATTACTCTTCTCTTTACTCTCTCGCCCTATCTTCCATCTTCGTTCTCTTTCTTTTTTCAACTACACATACAACTTTAATGGAGTAAAATCAATCAAATAACCCTTCAATCTGTGATTTTAAAGCAAACTTCGATGGTATTAGGTTTGAAAATTTCAATTTTATATTTGTAGGAAGAAAATGATAGTCCAGTCTTTCAAGATTTAACACAAATCAACAAAACTTCATCCCGTCACCACCGCGTCGGAGAACCCAACCGGGTCACAGCCACAACCAGAAAATCTCAACCAAAGCAAACCTGAGTGAGTCTAATAATGGCCCTTGTTGCTCCTCGATCCGACGATGCAATATTTGCTAACATCGAACACGTTAATGCGGAGCTGTTTACTCTGACATATGGAGCAATTGTGCGTCAATTGCTTACAGATCTGAAAGAGGTTGAGGAATCTAGCAACTAAGAGTTGCGCCTCCAACATAACAGTGTTGGAAAAACAAAGGGAAGAGAGGAAAGAGAAAGTAATTTAGAATAAAAGAGAGTAATTGGGTGTTAGAGGTGTATACTAAGTATTATGATCCAAAGTTAATGGTTCATATTTATTTTGTAAAAAAAAAAAAAACAGTCATGTCAGGTCTCCTATCGGAAATGGAGCCCGTTATCATTCATAATTAATTAATTGTATGTGATTGCTTTGGTGTTCATTGTTTGTTTGTCGCCATCAATGCAAACAGTCTCAAAAATTAATTATGGCCAACAACGCTATTGCTTACGAGAACAATGGTTCACCTACTCCAGACATCTCAAAGATCCAACTCTTTGAGAGACTGAGTTTCTGAAGACGACATGTCCACATGAACGTGTTCACTCAACACTTGATATGCATGGTGTTCATGAGCTCCTACCACTTTTCAAATCATCCGTTGTTGACACCAGCTAAGCAACTGAAGTGAAATAATGGACGTATCACATATGCACATAGATATGTCGTTTCATCGTACTATATAGTTAGCATTCATAAGATAATGATATCGTGAGTTGATGCTTAAATCAGTGAATTTCTATATAGTCGTAACATATTACTTAAAATAAAAAACTGAGTCCCCTTGTCTTACATTAACTAATTTGAATCAGAAACATAATGGTTTTCTGGAGAATGAAAGTGATATATATATTCACACCAAATAAGCTAACTTATATTTTTTTGATAGTGAGAGCAAACCTACTAGTATTTAGATACTAGTCAAATTTAAGCGAATAAAGATGCCTGTATGTATCCCCTCTGACCTTTTTCACTTTTGGAAGAATTGGATAATTACACGTGTCCACTAATGACAGCAAGAGACTATTTTGATAGGTTCTTGAATATTGCCCATCCCTTCCAAAGTCCTGCTAACATCACCAATGAAAATAACAGCACCTTAGATTTCTATTGACAAAAATTGTTTCTAATCTCCTTCAAAAATTCCTAATTTTCAGTCTCCAAAATACCAAACCGTGTACTTCACCCATGATAAAAGACTGGTAATAACTACAACGACATTCTAAAATGCAAGCACTAAAAACAAAGTGATTTTATGGAGAAAGATCGAATTTGTCCAACATCAGTGATAAAAATCATATTGAACATTTTTTTGTTGTTGCAATTCTAATATCACAAGATATTATATATTCAATCACATTTTAGGACATGCATTAACAGTATACAAGGGCACACAGCTCACTCCCCAGATTTATGCAAAACAAGTTGCTTAGTATACAAGAACAATAAATAATGGCTTGTATGTATGCACTTCAAAAGTACCGATCTCCAAGGACCAATTTCACATTATTCCTGTAATCACTAATCAGATATCCTAGTAACAGCCGTTCTGTAATTACAGGAGGCGGTTGGAGAGAACTCTCCCTCCCATCCTCATATAGTTCTATCAATGGCATGCTCATCCGTTAATAACTGAATATACAATAAACCAGCTGGTTCATCTTTACTTAAATCAAGATGTTAAAACTAAACCAGCCAGGTAAAAGATCAACAAACCATTAAAAAAAAAAAAATGCTTAAAACTCCCTTTAGATTAAGATTTGGTTATTGTTTGTAGATAGAATTGCTGATCTTGCTAGAAAGTGAAGGCTTCTCCTTGAGACTAGTTGCTAACAAGGTTTCGGAGTTGCTTGGCTGGCTCTCAGCTACGCCAGGTCTCGTCCAGATTTTGATGTGCCCCTCCCGGCAGGCTGTGAGTACAGATTCTTGAGTAAATATCAAGCTAGAAAGAGGCTCAGTATGCACACGATGAGCTACCAGTGGAGAGATTTTCGGAACATCCCGCATACTGGGAGCAGGCTGTAAGGTACCCAACGGGACAGCATTGTCCCAATGCGATGACTGGCTTCCAGCACTAAAAGTTGGGGATCCAAAAGTTGGGGATCCACCAGGGGGACCTCGCCTCAAGGGCACTACAATCTCGTCCATTTCCAGTTCCCATAGAAGCAATTGAGTATCCTGACCAACAAAACATCTTAGTTCCATGCATAAAGTAAGTTGGGCACATATCCATATACTACAAAAAGTGGGAATTTTTTTAGAAAAATGTCGTTTAAAAGAAAAATTGACAATTCGGCAGACCCCAAAATAAGAACAGTCACCTGGCAACTGATTATAACCATACTTCCTTTCAACAAAACAGCATAACAATATTGTAAATGAAGCTACAGACAGTAAAGACTTTTCCCTCTCCAAATTGCTTGGGAACTAAAGGGATTCAACTGTCTTACCTACATCAAGTTTCATAAATAATAATACCATGCTTCAAAGCATTATCTTATTTTGGTAAAAACACTTTTCTCCGATAAATTTCGTGGAGTACATACTCTTAAGAGTGTGTCTGAATGAAGGGTTTTGGGGAAAAGAAAGAGGATTAATTTTTACTTCAAATATAAACCTTCTAATTAAATAACTTATAAATTTGAAAACATTATTGTATATAAAACTCTCTTAAACCAAAAACGAACATTTACCCCCCTTCCCCTGCCCAAAGTCTTCCAAGTCCTCAATTCCAACGTACCATAAGGAATTAAAATTTCCTAACATCATCATATGAAACCTGAAAGCTGCTAAACCATCAAACTAAAATATTGTGTCTGGTAAAACATCTATTCAAGTCTTCCTAATCAAATAATTTTTATTTCAGTTTCCATACTAGGCATGTTATTGATATGTCCGTTTCTTCAAAAACCAGTCAAAGACAACATTTGAAAAACATGACTGAATCTAAATATTTCCCACTGTACCACTCTATCAACACATTCAAAATTAAAACTATCAACTAATCAGTCAAATTCTAAGCAAGCAGAAACAGTAGTTTTATTTCCATCTGTCAACCATAACAAAGGCCAATAGGAAGTAAATCATTTTAAAATTTTAAGCAGAGAGCCGGATCTACACAGACACGTGAAAAATACAGTGAAAACATTTGTACCTGACCGACTGAACCAAATCGATACGTAATTGTCTCTCCATTGTCATTTGAATTTGGTGATGACCAATATGAATCAAAAGCCACTCCACTGACCTGATCACAGCATTTGACATAAACTAAATCAACACTATGATAGGATAATTTGCCAAACAAAATTACCAAGCAACTTACCCATGAGTTATGTCCCTCACCCCATGCAACAACTTTGCGATCTTCCATGCTCCAAACTTGAACTAAATCGTCTTCCCCTCCCGTCAAAACATACTTTCCATCCATGCTGCCAAAGCAGAGTTTTTGTTATGATGTTGTTTTCTCAAAAATTTGAATGAAATATTTTAGAAAGTAAAAATAAAGATAATATGCCAATCCAAATATGGGAAGCTAGTGTGCAATAACTTAGCTAAGCATCATTGTTTTACAAGTTCTAGAGTGAGAAAATGGGAAACAAATCTAAACATGCCAATCTCTAATAAATTGACTAAAACCAAACATATCTCACCTCCAAGCACAACATAATAAACCACCATAATAACTTTTCCCACCGCATACAAGGTGTTCTTTTGTATAATCGAACACTCGCAAGTAACCTGGATGCATTGAGTTAAAATAAATCCAAGATTCTGTTTAACTTTTTTGCAAAGAAAAAGAAATAGGTAGAAATAACATACATAACATACAATGAGAATGGCAATATGTAAAAAACGTACCATCTCGTCCAACAGTTGCCATGTATGCACCATCCGCTGAGAAAGAAATACTGTTAATCGAACCCTGGCAGATATGCCATCTGGCTATTGGATTACTCTGCAAAAGACATTTTTTTTGGAAGGAAAAAAAAACAATATGATACAGTATATATAATATAGTACAAAATAACTCTCCAGAAGTACAAACATTACAGGTCATTTAATCCAAAAAAATATATGCCTTAAATATATTAACTAGAGGTCATTTAATCCAAAAAAAATATGTCTTAAATGTGTTAATTGTGCAATCAATCAAATGACCAGCGAGAAAGGTGCAAAATTCAAGAACAACTAGACGATCATTACAAATAAGTATGAATTTAACTACAGCAACATTATAAAAGATAGGACCACAAAACATAGATAGAAGTAGCATATCAGCATTTTGTCAAGAAACCAAATGAGCATCAAACTCATTACCTTACTGTACCGTGCATGAGCAACAGAAAACTGAGTTTGATCTTTAAGAATTGGGAATGATGACTCGCCGGCACCATCTTTATTCTGAAATAGGAAAGAAAAGGTAAATAGTTTAGCTACTAAATTCACCATAAAAAATATCAAAATAAGTTAACCATAAAGCTAGCTTCTCTCTTGACAACTGAGTCTTGCCTTTTCATATATGTACAAATTCCCATCAGCATGAGCAACAACAAAAGCACCATCACCTCCAGGCACCCAAGAAATACATGTACAACGACTGTTTAAATCAAAATGCATCAATCAAGATAGATTACAATCAGCGGCGAAGCTAGCATAAATTTCATGCAGGGGCCAAATGTAAAGAAAAATAAAATATTTATAAAACCAACATATTATAAATTTAAAGATAAAATGTAACTTTAGTCTAATAAATTATAACTTTTTAGGTTTAGTCACTAAAAATAATTTATTCAATTTTCGTCGCAAATTTTTACAATTCGAGTGTTTTTAGTCATGCATTTAATTTCGATAACAACAAATTACGGATTAACATTAAACAAAATCTTAGGAACTTAACTTAAATATTGTGAGTGTTCCAGAGATTTAATCCAAATTTAATCTTAAACTTAACCAACATGCTAACAAAATATCAAACTAATTTATACTTACATGAAATGTAAGTTAAAGCAATAACAAAGAAAATAAAAATTGATAAGCTATTTAGAAAAGTTGGGCACAACGTGTTTCAAAAAATCGATTTTATTTATAATTGATTGTATATAAAATAGACTAATAATGCCCTTTTTAATGTAAACAAATAAGTTATTTGCAAGAAACTCATTATATGTTTAATATGTTTCTAACTCGTTATATGTTTAATTTGTTTCTAACTATTGTTTAGCAATTTTTTGTTCTTAAAAAGTTTTCTCTATATTTGTTGTTGAGACTGAAAGTGTCAAATTAATACAAATAATCTATCAATCGTGTAATAACATTTTCTTATTTATGCTAATTTTTAACAATTAAATTTGTTTGGGGTAGCTAAATATTTTTTATTTGGGGTAGTTAAACATAAAAACATACCTAACCATTCAAAAATAATATTTATTTTGGGGTAGCCATGGCTACCTCATGTTAGTGAAGGGCTACGCCCCTGATTACAATTAGTGTTTTTGACATAAGAACATTCCAATACATTAAAGTTCTACAGGGAGCCTGGAGAAATTAATAAAACGTAACAATTTAGAGAAACGACGTCTAACTTCTCCACTAATTAATCCCATGAATTATAACCATAGAAGTCAATGACATCAACATTCACATACTTTACCCATATAAAACCAACTGTATTCTTGTATAACAATTTAATTAAATTTTCCATTGACGAGAAACATCAACTGCTAATGTTTGGCTTGATCCCTAGCTTTTATCTAACCTAACAACTAACAAGCTTCTGGATTTGATCGGCACTCCTATCCATAATAAATCACGAGATTTAAGAATAATAAATCCATGGCATGGCAAGCATAACCATTTTAACAAAAATGTTAAAGACAGTCAGCATACATATTGAAAGTTCTTCTTAAATAAAATCTAAAAAAGCAGGGCTGACCATGATAAAATATTGAATACCAAAACCATAAATACAAGATTTTGAAGGTTAATCAACCACTACAGGTTTAAATTTAAACATCAAGAAGTTGTATGTATATATCTACAAGGCCAGCATACTTCCCCCTACATTAAATGACACGGATAGCCAAATCATGGGTATATTCAAACCTTCATTCATATAACAGAGAGATTACCAACAAGGTATGGATCTCAACAGGTTTAGACAAAGTTATATAATGTCCATTGTCGCCTTCAGGATACTGGAACCCTTGGGAAACATAGAAGTTTTGGAAGAAAAAGTTAATAATAGAAAAGTGTCCACTACCATCACAAGCAACTGTTTTACTCTTGAAATGGGCTCATTTGTGGAAAACTATCATAGATAACTTATAATTAGCATATACGCAATTAATTATTAACAGCTACTATGACAAGAATAAATAAATGAATAACCAATTCATTTTGATAATGGAGTGGCATTCAGGGTTATAAGTTATTAAAGTCCAACCATCTCGGCATTTCCATAACAGCCTTTGTTTTCCTTATAACTTCCTATCATAGATTGACACGGTACATTCAATTAATAAACAGGAATCTAAAGAAGCAAAAAGGCTAGTATGCAACAGTCATTCAATCCACATTAGAGAATGAATCCCCTTTTGGCAGCAGTATGGGTATATGTCAATTTATTTATACACACATTTAGGTCATGCAACAATTCTGAGAAACCCAACACAGGTCACTCATAGTTGAAACATCACAAGAGACGAGATCATAAAATCTTGCCTGTTATTGAGAATACCATCTTTGTTGTAATGGTGGGCCCCAACAATCTTTTTACCAACATCCTGTAATTGCTGTCGCAGTGACACTGAGTAGACTGCAATAATACACAGGAACAATAAATTCGTAAATCTTAAATTCCCCTACTGAAATGATAATTCAAATTTAAATGTCAGTTAACATTCATTTACCATCGCCAGAGAACAACCCTATGAGTAAATCATGCCCGTCCTTAGCATCCTGATCAAATGCATGACACACAGGATTCGAATTACTGAAGTGGATAGACTTTATGGGGTCCTACAAACAACAAGAAACCTCGGATGAAGCAGCGAACCCAAAATACTCAGAACACATCAAAACCTAACAAGTATACCTTATCTTGAGAATTCAAATCACTTATCAAAATCGCATCCCCAGCATTGAACACCAAGTAAGAACCTTTCCCATCAAAATTTGGATTAGACACCGAACTACTCAAACTCGACGAACCAATCGAACCAATCCTACTGGCTCCACCATTGCTTTTGCTACTACCATTTCCACCAACAAAACTGAGCGCCCGGTTTCCATTACTTCCTCCTAACAATCTAGCCGCGGCTGACCGTACTCCACTGCTCGCACTAAAACTCGAAGACGATGCAGTCGGAGTTGAAGGCGCCGGCTTCTCCTTAAGATGTGCTAGGGTTACCTGCTCACCCAATGAAACTTATGCATTAATTTAATTCCATTAACTCCACAATTCCTAATATATATTTAAAAATAAAAAAAATAAAAAACTCTAAAACTTGTCATGGAAAGTAATACAAATTATGCCAAAACCAATTCTGCAAAAAAGTTATAAATTTATTACAAATGTATGTTTGGTTTCACTTATAGAGGGGCCAAGATTGATTCTGACATGTCTGGTTACTCTCAGCAGAATTGATTTTGCCTCTAGTATTGATTCTACTTGAGGCTAAACTTTGAAACTTTTGATTGTAGAATTGATTTTAACACTCAAATTTACTATTCAAATCACTTTTACATGAATGTATCCAAACATAACCCAATTCATTTTTACCAAACATCAATTTTACAAAATCAATTCACTCAAAATCAATTTTTGTCAACGCAATACCGAACATATAGCACAATAAAATTACATACAGAAGTTAATGCGGAAAGTGCAATTAGAGTGAAAATCAGAAACAATTGAAGTAAATAATAACAAACAAAAAAATGAAAACCCTAAAAATGAATAAAAAAAGAATTGAATAAAAGAAACAAACCATAGAAACGGTTTTGCCATGATTGAATTGAAGAAGACCAGAAGGATGAGTTTTATCGAATTGAAGTTTATATCTTCCTTCAGGGGTTTTGAAATAGGTTTTGAGACCTTGTTGTTGTTGTTGTTGTGACTGTGTAGTTGTTGTGGAACCCGATGAAGATGACGCCGCCGTCATGTTACCGTTTGTTGTTGTATTTATCATCGTCGATCAACGATCATCACAGTTACCAACTTCGTTGTTAGGGTTTCAAAACCTGAAACAATGGCTTTCGCTTTCGCTTTCGTTTCTTTTTCTTTTCCACACTGTAGATCAAATCAAATAGGAAAAAACAACAAACAAAATTATAATTATAATTAAATTGAGACATATAATAAATATATAGTTATATGGTTTTGGTGTGACAATAAAATCTTATTACCTAAGTCAACGAAATAGACGGTCCAGATTGAAATTGAAAATTAGTTTCTATCTCATCATTATCGTGTAAAACTCAACTTAAGAAGATGAGAAACTAGAAAAAGTAGAACAGAAAATGATTAAATGCTGTGTAAAGTGTTGTTCTAAGATTTCGCTTTCAGTGTGCTTTGTTGTGTGTGCCCGTGGAAAAATTGATGTTAACACTTCAAATAAGACTGAAACACGCGTGGTAGTTAACTATTGTCGATTAAAATTTATCGGTAATTAACTGCCGATAATATTATATTAGTAAGTAAATTATTAGTGTTTCCTAACATTAAGTGTTGTGTGAACAACATTCTTCATGTATGTGGTGGTGTTAAAATATTCAAGCCCATAGAGTTTGACATCAAAGGCCTAGATAAATAGTAGGTGGACTCAGGTCAGCCTACATTTAGGAGTGTACCCCTAGGCCCTAACTAGGGGCAAAAATGGTCTAAGACAATCGTTAACCATGAAAATTGTTATATTCCCGTCAAAAAACACTCATTTTCAACTGAATAGGCGAAACTACCCCACATGACTTAAGTCACACTGAGGGACTTCAACGTAAGCTAACTCATGCAAGTTATAAACTGAGTGTGACTTAACTCACGCTGCATGTTGTTATAGAACAACAACTCAAAAACACAACCATTCACTTTCCAAACTTCTTAAAATATCACCAAGTGCGATTTTATTTTTTTCCATTCAAGTGTGATTTTCGTCATTCTTGTGTCATTCACACTCAATTTCTCCCACAAAATCAAGTAAGTATTTGCAATGTCCTTTTTTGGTTTAAATTTTGGTATTTTTCGAGAAATTTTCAATTTTAGGTTTATATAAATTTTGTTTGCATGTTAGTTTTTTTTATGAATTAAGTTATAAATTGTTGTTTAGAAATTGACTAGAGTAGGTTTGATTAAAATGCGGTGGGTTAGAGTTAGGTTAGAGTTACGAATTGTTAGAAATTGTGTTGAACTCTAGGTGTTTGAAAAAATGTCTCAATGAAAATTTGTTTGTTTCTTTGGATTGTTAAAGATGAAATTAGTTAGAAATTGGTTTGTTAATGTTGATTATAGTTAGTTTGACTGCAATATAGTAGTTTACGGATCGAAATGACACTGCCGAAATTTAAGTGTTGTTGTTGAATAGTTAGAAATGACACGATGTCCCTATGAAAAAATTCATTGATTTGTTGCTTTTTGAAAAGTTATGTAGATATGTCTCATAGGCCTGACAGAGTTAGGGGAGGGAGGGAGTCTGCTACCGATAGTGCACAGAGAGAAAATGTCACACAACGCCCTCCTCAGGCTGGTAGATAGAGACAGGGGGAACGAGGATCGATATGGGTGATGATGCAGAGGGATCATCGTCATAGGCAGGTGTGTCCCAGGCAGTGGACCCGACACAACATCAGCATGAGGCATATCAGCCTCAGTATGAACATCCTCAGTATGAGCAGGCTCACCAGCAGAAGGGTGAGGCTCACCAACAGGAGGGTGAGGCTCAGGAGGAGCAGAGGATGAAGTTCCAACCTGGACCGCAGGGCTTCCTGGGGCCTTATGATTTGTCGCTTCTACCGAAGTTCGGCAAACATGTGGCATGCAGGCTAAAGTAAGTATAATTGTTTAATTTTATTTTAATGATATGTTAGTTTTGATGATTTAACATTTTATGTTAAAATAATTTAAATTGACTTAAATTACGCATTAATTAAAATTACGCACGAGAATTAAAATTATGTGCGCTCTTTTAAGTTAAGCACACTCATTTAAATTGACGTGTAAGAATTTAAATTAAGTGCACTCATTTAAATTGACGCGTAAGAATATTTAATGTTAGAATATTTAATATTTATTTTTATTATTATTATTTTAACGGGTTTTTTTTTGTATTTCTGTTTCAAAAGTTGCATAAGGTGACTGATGTATCGAACAGGAAGAAGCTTAATCATAATACCTTAACAATGTGGGGAGAAGATAAGGAATGGTTTTGGACGCCGGCGAATGCATTCGGTCTTGCCCCCTCCTTAAGACTAGGTACGACAACATTAGTCACGGGCTTATTTGTGCCTTGTGAGAAAGATGGTATAAGAAGACTAGTAGCTTCTATCTGCCGTTGGGGAGATGACCGACACATTAGATGATGTGGTGTGTCTTCTAGACATCCCCATCACTAAGAGGCTCATCGAGGATAAGGAGTTATCTTATGAGCGGGGCTTAGAGCTGCTGGAAGATGAGCTGGGTTTAACGGATGAGGATGTGATAAAAGAGGTGAAAAATCAGCGGGGTCTGTATGTTAATTACACTAACCTGAGGAGACGTTATGAAAGTCTGTTGAACAAGTGTAATCAGTTGGAGGACCCTGCATCTGAGGAGGAGGCAGAGGAGCAGAGTGTTGTTAAGACTGTCTGCATTAAGGCATTTTTGTTGCTCTTGATTGGCTACACCATTTTTGTCGGCTAGAACTATAGAAGCGTTAATCTGCTATGGTTGTTTGCGTTTCAGGACTTGGACAGGTTGGGCAACTGGTCGTGGGGCGAGATGGCACTTGCTTTCCTACATGAGCAGCTTTCTCTTATTTCCGACTCAGCTGTTAAAGCCATTGGTGGTTACATGACCTGGCTTGTGGTAATATATTTTTTCCTTATTTTTTTAGTGGATCATAAATGTATATTTGTTTGTATGATACTTGTGTTGATATAAATTTGTCTCTTTGTGTTTGTAGGGATGGGTTTTGGCGCACTTCAAGAAGATCGTTCTGAGGAATCATGAGCCAGAGTACAAGTGTGTTGACCCGCTTGTGGGTAAATGGAAACCTCTCAGGAGCTAATGTCGAGGTTGGACACTACAAAGGCCTCATTAATTTGATGGAAATTGTTAATGTCATATGGAGGTCGTACAAGACTCGGCGAGACTGATGCCTTTTCGAGACATATGCTGGTACTCCAGATGGATCATGGCCGAAAGACAAGATGTGCCGTCACTTTCCGGAGCGGGTTTTGAGGTAGTATGACTAGGTCTTGATTGAAGCTTTGGTGTTTCTTTGAGATTCCTCACGATTCTTTGAGATGGTTTCAATGTGATTTTGAGTAGTCTTCATGTAGTGGGTTAAGACTTCCTTAAGATTTTTATTGGGTTGTTATTGGCTGGTAGCTTGTGGTGGTTGGAAGTTATTATTTCCTCCCTGTGAAATTTTTTGATAATTTGAACAACCGGGATTGAAATTGTTAGAGTAGGGATTCCTTTGTTGCATGTTAAAAATACCTGTGTACTTCACTTACTCCTTGAAAAACTTCGGACTTGTTCGAAGGCATGCACCACATTCACGAGCTTGCTCACAATAGACTCAAATCACAACATTAGATAATAACTTGGCCACCTAATGTGCTTCCAACTTATTGCTTCCAAATGGACGTTGAGAAGCTTGTTGCTTGCTAGTAAAATGTCATTCGTTTCTAAACTTAGAACTCCTTGTTTCTTATGAACAACCTTATTCATGCTTTGGGAGCGATACTCGTTCAAGGACATGTAATCAATAAGCTCTTGGATTTTTACGGTTATTTTGTTCTTCATGGCACCTCATGCAAATGTGTCTATGAACATTCAATTTTGTTGCTTCAGACCATTGGTGAAAATCAAGGTGATCTCCATCTCATAAAATTTGTGTGTCGAACATCGCTTGAGTAAAAGCTTGTATCTCTTATGTGCATCGACAAAGTTTCTCAATTTGACTAGGGTTCTAAGATGAACCTTTTGTTAATTTGTTGGAATTTATTAATGATATATATTTTTTATTTTGTTATGATTTAAGTTCTTATTTATTCTGACTGTTACGACCGTTGTAATTCTTTTGGACCTCCAGTATTGATATATAGGTTTTACCGACTTACCTTGCTTTGTTACGAACAATAACTAAAATTGAGAATTGATCATTTATTTTAGGCTTAATACATGCTTTGATCCCTTAACTTATTTTTGGATTTCATTTTGGTCCCCTAACTAAAAAAAAAGTCTCAAATTGGTCCCTTATGTATTATATTGTTATTTATTTTAGTTCTTTCCGTTAGTTTTTAACCATAAATATATAAAGTGGACAAATATTATATGTGGTCCACCATAAACTTTCTTTTTTAACCATTTGATCTTTTTTCTAAGAAAACAACTGTTGGATCAAGCAGGTATATTTTATCTAACAATAAACCAACAACAACTTTTTTTTCTTCCTTGTCTTCATCTTCTTCCTTCCTCTCCTTCTTTATCTTCAACATAATCTTCATACCAACTCAAAAAAATGACACACAAGCCCAAAAAAAACCTTAATTATCATCACCTCTCTTCTCCTTCTAGTTCTACTAATCCATTTTCTCTTCAATGAAAAGTCAACCGCACCTCTTCTTAACAAAATCAACCCATAAAATCAATTACATTACTTTTCCTTCAATCCTCCATGATTAGAAGAAAAGAGAAAGAAAAAAAGTAGCAGAAAGAAGAAGAGTAACAACAACAACAACAAATCCATATAAGTGCTTGTTTGGTGAAGCGTTTTATGCTGTCAAACGTGAGTCTGGCTGCTCAAACGTGATTTGAACCACATACTTTGCTGTTTGGGTGATTGCAAAATCGATTCTCCAATTTATTTACATATAACAACTTTCTTCTTCTTCACCTCACAAAGATCCAACAACACTCCAACTAGATGGATGTTGCATTTTCCATCTGAAACCCACAACAACATAGATCTGAATTTTTCTATGTAAGTTTAAGGTTAGCATACAATAATTAAGTGATGAAAAAATGGTAGAATGAGAAGAAATTACTGAGAAATGGAGGAAGGAGAAGTTGAAGAAGAGTATGGAGAGATATGGAAGGGTGTAGAAGCCATTGAAAAATGTATGGAGAAATGGAAGGGACACGCAACAAGCAAGAGAGAGGAAAATAATTTCATTTGATGTTTTTTCTTTTTTATTATTGGGTTGTTTGTTCAAATTTTCATTTGATGTTTTTTGCTTTTTATTGGTTTGTTTGTTCAAATTTTTCTGGGTTTATATGAACATAATGTTTAAGATGATGAAGATCAAGAGGAAGAACATTGAAGGAGAAGAAGAAAAGGAAAAAAATTAGATACCGGTGGTTCACTGTTATATACAGTGGACCTGCAATCAAACGGTGAAAATCATATTAAAAGTGCTAGACATTAAAAAACTAACAGAAATGACCACTTAGATAAATGGATACTTATGGAACCAAATTGAGACACTTTATTGTTAGCGGACCAAAATGAAATCCAAAAATAAGTTAAGGGGCCAAAACATGTATTAAGCCTTTAGTATGATTATAGATTCATGATTCATCACTACAAAATTCACTTAGCACTTCTTTAGATAAGCATAGTTACACATAGATGAGTCTACATATCAATTACAGTTTTTTAATCGACACATCGTTTATAAAGCGCTTTAATCATAATTGGTATCGACTGTTGCATTAATCCGACAAAGAAGACATGAGGGATTCAAAGAACCTTAATCGTCATCTAACATATGAATTGAAATATTTTACTTTTCTTCAAACCACTGCTTCCATTGAGCACACAATTAAAAAATACAACCCCTTTAATCTCTTTTATAGTGAAATTCTTTGTTGACGACATTCTTGTGGAGAAGATAACTTAGTATTTTATATTTGTTAGGTTTGGTCCACTTTCCAAATTTGTTATCATTATCTTCAAAACATAATACATGAATACTGTTCTTTGAATCTATGTGGTTCTATAAAACCTTACAATTGATATTTTTATTTTTTTTACCCTGTACTATCATGAAAGGTTAAAAAAGCATTGATTAGTTAGTTAAGTAATATTAAATTATTAACCCCTATCTAAGTGCAAAGGGACAAATACAACACACTAATATAGATATTTAATAATGATTCTAATTTTATGAACGGTTTTTAAAACTTCATAAATTCTTAAACTAATATAGACATTTAATAACGATATTAACATGGAATTCATACGTTATAAATATATCAAATCATATCCCATCATTTATATGAAGAGGGGGAAAACATGACTAAAATACTAAAGTTTTTTATGTTCAAATTCTATTTATTTCTATAGTTATTGTCCTGACAATATATGATAATGTTTACTACCATATAGATCCTCCTTGTGTTACTGATAAAGATTGTCCTCCTCCACAATTCAGCAAAAGTAATATTAGGTGTCGTAAAGGCTACTGTGTAAATATTATTGGTTAATAATAATGAGTTATTGCGCTAGCAAAATAATTGTATAATATTCCTTATTTTGGAATATACCAGAAGTTATCAATAAGTTTTTGTGCATACATTGAATAAATTGTATTTGTTTCTTTAATTACATCGACCTTGAAGTTGTAATTGTGTACTCTAAAATGATGGCAATGAAATGAAATACAGAAGCAAATAGTTTTATTTATAGTGTCCCCTTATCCAGTGGCGGAGCCACTAGGGGGCCAAGGGGTGCCACGGTCCCCTCAACATTTTCATGTTTCTTACTAGCAAGTACTAGCATAACATGTATGTTGTTCAAATTAGATATTAGACTCATTTTTATCTTAGCATTCTTGAAATTTTTCCTTTTTGACTTAATATATTTCTTTGCAGTGTTTATTAAGTTGGAAAGTCTATGTACAATATTGGTTTGCCACTAAATTTAACTCAAAGATTTAAGTTGAAAGATGGTTAAGGATAAAACAATTTCATTCATTTCTTTTACTTAAAAATTCTTAAATTATGTGTATATATTGAGCACTGAAGATTTATTTTTTTACTAAATTATTGGATTTGGTCCCCCCAAACTTTAATTCCTAACTGCCCCTATCCTTATCCAGGGCCGGCTTAGTGCAAGTGCATCAAGGCCCTTTGCACATGGCCTAAAACTTAGAGGGGCCTCAAAATTTGGGAAAAACGAAAAAAAACTTGTACCTACGGCCAAAATCCGTCACTAAATGTCCTTTTTCGTAGGTAAAAGTCTGAAAGACAGTAACTTTGCTGTCAATTATGCATTATCCCTAAGTAAATGCCTATTTGTCTGTGGGTAAAAGTCTTTAGATTTTTTCAATTATTTTTAAATGAAAAATTGTCAAGAATATAACGGGGCCTCCGAATTGTCGGGGACGACCCTGTCCTTATCTTGTACACTTTTAGCTATTAACATGACATGAAATCCATACATATCACACATTTTTTTTCAACCCCACAATCTATAAGAATCATTTTAACTTTTAACTAGGTATTTAACTTGTGCGTTGCACGAGTTGGATCATAACTTGTACTTGAGAAAATAAAATTTGGGCTAAGTATAATCACATATATATTTATTTATAATATCTTCAAATGTAGTGGTAAGACTATTTTAATATTTATTTATACTAAAATAGAAGTATTCCTTAAAACATATGAGAATTTGTATTGATTTATATCATAGATTTGTGTAAATATTTTAAGGATAAATGTTAGGATATGATTAATCTTTGGTGGTTTTGTCTTTTTCATCTTTTGACCATGTTCTTTGAAATTACACAACGTGACCTAACTACCTACCTTTACCCTTACTTTTCTATTTTTTATTTAAGGTCTAACATGGTTATTGAAAAGATAATCCTTATGATGATAAATTAGTTTATTTTGAACTTTTTCCTATCGAACCTTCATTTCTGAAATTTTATTCTGACATTTATTTTTCAAAATTATTTTAGCTAACAGTTTGGTTTACCTCCTCGTCACTTTGATTAATTCATATTTTTGTTTGTCTTTTGGTTTACCTTCTCATCACTTCTCAAGCTATTATATTAAGGCAAGACCAATATTGTTGAATTTTAATATAGTGTACAAATTTTGTGAGTGAAAATAAAGAGACCAACACAGTTTTTCATCTAGCATATCATGAATTTGGCTTTATTTCCAACTAATTATTGAAATATGCACTATTTTTTTTCCTAAAACAAATATTGAATCATTAACATTATGGTGAAAAATTAGGAGAAATTGACCAGCTATTTTTGAATTGAATTGACTGAATAATACAATTTCAAAGACCGAATTGATAATTTACTTCTAACAAACAATTGCTCAAATTTCATAACCCTCGTAGTATATAGTATAAGTACAATGCAACTTTTACACATGAATAGACATGACTTTTGAGATTCAATAAAACTTCAATTTATCCAAGTTTGAGATAAAAATGGGAATCTTTGTAACTCAAACTAAGTTAAGTTATTTATGAAATGGAATAAGAGAAGTATGAAGCTTTTTTAGAGGCGACTAATCATCATTATTCTAACTTAAGAATAACTCAAAGTTAGACACATAAATAATTGCTCAAAATTCCACTACTCTCATAGAATATAATACATGTATACATGGCTCAGCGAGACATATGACTGCCTTAGAAAAATGGTAAGCTTTACCAAATTAAGTTCCTGAAAATATAAATCAACTTAACTTATAATATTCGAGAAAACTTCAATTTATTTGAGCTTGAGATGAAATTTCATGCAAACCTAAATTGGATAACAAAAACGATTTTTATTTATAAATGTTGATCAGAATTCCTAAAAAAATAGTCATCTTGAGTTGGATAACAAACCTAACTATAATACGTTCTATGAAAATGTAAGATGACCAAAATATCCTAATCAATGTATAAAAGTATTTCAAAAGAAACTAAATTTTAGGTAAAGACCATGACATACTAACTCCAAAAATATATCACAATTCTAATGAAAAAAGTCAGCTATGGATTTTCAGTAATAAATCACGAGGAAAAAAAAAATACTTTGACTCAACTATCAAAAAGGCCATCAACAAATAGTTGTGAAAAGGAAGAAAACTATTAAAATAAATTAATAGATATAAAAAGTACATCTTAAAAATTTATAAGACATACAGTTAAAAGTACATCTTAGTAATCACACATCTCTCTATTCTTTTTTTGACAAGATCACACCTCTCTCTATTGTTATGAATAAAATCTGAAAAATAAAATTGCATTAGTCTAAGAAAATAATGTGTTGTCTATATATAATCTTCTATGTTATATGTGTGGCATATATGAATTTCTTTTTAAGAAAACATATCAACCAATTTATGGTGGGAAAATGTAAACCCAAACACAAAACCATGATCAATAGCACCCAAGAGCTAGTTGGAGAAACTCACCATGATCCACAATAAAAATTTATAAAATAATTAGCACCATGCATAAAATCATATAGTCATGTACGAAATAATCATATAGTCATGTACGAAATAATCATAAATTTGATTTTATAGCGGTACACAGTTATATGAAAAAATACGTATAAAAAAACCACCAAACACACATACCTTCTAATTCTCGTGGTTCTGAGATTTTTGTATGGAGAGAGAGTCATGTCATGTGAAACAATAGTAGTACTGCAAATTTTCAAACACCTGAAACAAAATCTCGAACAATCAGTACCAAACATGTGATTTATCTTGCCAAAGCCTTCAATTGTTTTTTCCCCCTGATAAACAACAACAGTTATATAATCCAACTCTTGCTTCTTTTTTTTTTTGACAAAATAATCCAATTCTTGCTAAACTCGTTATAAAGAGGATTGTATATCTACTCAATTGTGTGGATGTGTGGAGGCTGGAATTCTTAGAGTGTGACCATTGAAACAGCCATGGTAAAGATGATTAATAATATATATCTCTTGAAAAATTGCATACGTTGGAATTCTTAAAGTGTACCCATTAGAACATCCATATTAAGGATTATTAATGCGTGCCTCTTTAAATTTCTTTTCTTTGGCGTTAAAACAAACGTATACTATTGGATTGGGGAAAGAATGGTTATACATGCAATAAACAGTGGGGCAACGATGACATTATTATTTTTGAAGGAATTTAGGGGGTGTATTGAATTAAGATTTTAAGGAATTTTAAAAGACTTTTTAAGGATAAATAAATCTTGTGGTATTCAATCAAGACATTTATAGAAAATAAATAAATCTCATGGTATTCAATCAAGACAATCAAAATTTTTTATTGAGGGCAACAAAATCTCATGGTATTCAATTAAGATTATCCATTGATATTCAACAATCTGCAGATCATTTTAATGGATTCTTTTGTATGATGAATTTTGTGGGACTTTTTAGTTGAAAATGCACATGACATGCTCATTCAACAATCTCACAAAAGCCTTGACGGTTTTTAAGACATCTATATTTTTGTTTTGTCGTTCCACACTCATAGCCTCTTCTTATTATCCTTCATCGTAATTATTCCATGTTCATGATACACCTGTAAGTTTTTATATTATTGCCTCTCAGTTCTCATTGCTCTTGTTCACGTTCCAGTCAAGAAAACATGTTGTTGTGCACGTTACTTACCGATACTAGTTGCCTTTCATTTCACTATTAATACTACAGATTCATAAGTGTAAAGTTTTTTCAAGTCAATTTGCTTTTCTAATTTATTATAATTATTTGGGGTTTTTTAGCTGATATTTTTTGTTGTTATTATTTTACCATACATTAACAAGGCAGGCAACATTATGTTATTTTGTTGTTAACCATATTAGGATTTGATATTTTTTTTTTCACTCTTCTAATATTGAATTTTTCTTAAAAATCATACAATCCTTTCAATCTTAAAATCTCATAAAATCCTTTAAAATCTTAAAAGTTTATGTTATAAATCCATTAAAATCTTGATTTAAAAATCTTGATTGTGAAAAGTCCTTTGAATAAAATCTTTTAAAATCCCACAAAGTCTATACAATTACACAAAGTCTTTTAAAATCTTTAAGATTCTTTTTGCCAAAATAGTCTTTTAAAATTCTAAGCCAATACGCACTCTAAAATGGTTCAAAACCTCAATATAGGAAAAGTCATCATAGAAAAATTGAAAATGCATGTTTAAATTCATAGTGTCGGATAGAATCACGGTGAACCAACTTAATTTTTCAAAAACTATAAGCTATAACTTTTATAATATTTGCTCAAAAAAAAACTTTTATAATATCACGATGGTTCACCATAATTTTAACGAACACAATATAATACCAGACATACAATATAAAATTTATGTCATGTACTTCATACTAACCATCCGTAACCACAACAAAAACTACTTATTGACCAATTTTAAGACTAGGTGTTCTTAAATTATCACTATCACCATCTTTGCTAATCTCTCAACTATAGATATCTAATAAATAATCATTAAATTATATTCAATCTATATTAATCAAGTACCTCTTTCCTTTCAAAATAAGAAGGAAAAAAAACTATATTTTAGAGTATAATAATTTGATAATTAAAAAAGTTGTATGACTATCTTTTTCTATTTTATTTCTACCGAAAAAGTTGTATAACTTGGTAGTTTTTTTAAAAAAAAATTCAATATCTAATCCACAAACCGATTAATCTGAGGGGACCAATTTCATTGTCTATTTGCAAAAGATCCATTTAAAACCATAACACACTTCAAGATCACAAGTCAACCTCTAACACAACCCCAAATAATTTACATTTTATCTTAATATATGAACATAATAATTTATATTAGAAGAATAAACAAATAAAGTCAAAATGATTATGCAAACTCATTGGTTGAGAGAAGGGATTCCTTGTACATGTTGGCAGCGTAGCTCTTCATCTTGGTCCATCACTTTTGGAAATCACGTTGATGAGCTTAAGTCCTCTTTTTCTATTTTCTTAATTCATTTCATGATTAATTTATTCTTTTAGTAATTTTCTATATACAATATATTGATTATATTCGAATTTTTCAAGTTGTAAAGTCCATAAAAGAGGCACGAGTTGTATTATACCCATTTATTTATTTATCTTGAAATTGGTTAACGCGGTGAGAGAAATGCACCGACACATAGTCTTCTAACATGGCCAAAAGCACTCATCATCACAATGTGGCCCCTCTCATGATTGTAACACTTTTTAACTTTGTCCTTCAAAAAACATATATTTAATTTATTCCCTTTTGGTGATTTTAAATTTATGAACCATTGGATCATTGTATGGTAATAGTGTCTTTCATTGTACCAGATTTTATCCATTTTTTAACTTTCTTCTCCTTCTTTGGTTTAATTTAAATTGCCTCACTTCACACAATGTTTTGTTACTTTCTTTAGTCTATGTGTCTATAGCTACATGTTTGATTAAGTAAACATCAATTTAGCAAATTCCACTTATAATGATCATTTGTATTAGGTTTATTAGTATAATAGTATGATTAGCAATAGTCATTAGTCTTGTGTAATGGTTCTCAAAATTGACAATGAAATAATTGGATAATTGCAAATTGATTATCAATTCAAAGATAAAATTGATAGATGAGAACTCAATTATAGTTGGTGTTCTTAGTGCATAAAAGAAGAGAAAAGGAGAGATACAAGAAAACTTAGTCCCAAGACTAATTCATTTCTTTAGAGAGTACCAAAGGGGGAGATGAGAGACTTCATCAATATTCTTCACCCCTATTATTGATCATCATTTTAGGATCACTAGCTGCTTGCCCATTTGCCCCAACCAATAATGTCATGCCAAGTGTATTTTCTCATATACTATTTTGAATCATAACATCTTGGTAGATTACTTATAGTGCAAGTAAGCATAAAGAATTATCTGAAGACTCACAATGCATTGTAATTGGCTAGGTATATGTATTTCTTGTATCAGTAAGAGAACTAATCGCATTTAAGCCTAACAATTGATATCAAATAGTCATTCTCTAATACTATCATAAAATACCATATTTCATCTTTGGCATTTGTGTTTAAACCTTCATCCTCAAACTCTCTAGAGTGTAAAAAGGTTAATCATGTCTACTCAAATGTCCTTTAATAGATTATATTGTCATATTTGCACTAGTTATAATGTCATTATGCTTGAAGGTGATTAAGCAAGACAATACTCATCTATGGCATTAAAGATTTGACACTAGAACCGAAAATTATTGGACATTCAAGCAAATAAGGTACTCTCTCCATCCCATAATATAAGTAAAAAAAACTCATTTTCTTTGTCCCAAAATATAAACAAAAAATGTATGGTGTTACCCAAAAAGACACCTAAAGAAGCATGGAGTGGTATAAAACCCTGAGTGCACTTGATAACTGAAAAATATGTATGTTATTACCTTGCATTTATTTCCCATTATATGTGATCCTTGAGGGCAGCAAACCCTATTTAGCCTTTATTTAGATTAATTTGTCTTTTATTGTTTTGAGAACCTTTATTACAATTTTTTTTATTTATGTTTATTTGAGTTTATAGGAACCTTTTATACTTTATACTGTTGGTTTGAATGATAGGCCGTGTGAAGATGTTCGAAGATATAGGGTCGGGAAGCATGTTATCGATGTAAGAAGATGTAGCATTGAAAATGAGTCTGGAGCTATATCGATGAAGAACTCACAGTACATGTTGTACAAGCATATGACCTTGAGTCCCTTATTTGCATGTCTTGTGGACTAAGTTTACATGAGATGACTTTAATGATTGTAGTACGAGGAAGAAGGAATATGTTGACTCCCAAGAGATAAGATTGACAGCTCATAGGAGAAAGTAGCAAAGGACACAACTTGGCGATGTAGGAAGCTACATCGTTGCAATGTATCAGACTTGGGGCATTAGATATGCACTAAAGTGAGCCCAAAACATCTTGTGCTTAAAGAGGAAGATAACAGAATCTCAAATAGTACACCGAAGGGATAAGGTATATTCATATGTTTAATGGTTAAGACAAAGACCATCACATGTGAAAAGACCAAGAATGCACTAAAGGATAAGAAAGGACTTGTATTATAAAAGGACAACAAGCCTTCATTTTCAAGTGTGCGCTAATGGTGTGTTTGTTGTGCTGAATAGAATAAAGATTGGAGGCAACAACCTTCAATCAACTCTAGCCATCATCTTAGAGATTCAAATAAATTTTTTCCATCTCATACCTTCATAATTTCATCTTGAAAGCATAGTAGTTAGATCTTAGAGTTTTAGAGTCATTAGAGTAAATTGTTAAGTAAGTGTTGCAAATAACTCACTTTCATCCTCAAAGAATTGTAATTTCTTCTTTGTAAACTATGTTCTCTTTTAGTGATTGATACAATTATGTTTTTGTCCATTATCTTCTCCATTTCTATTTTTGTGTTTAAGTTTTATGAGCTAAACCACTTTGTGGTTAAGGAAACGATTAGGTAATAATTTAGTTTGCAAGATCAGTTTGTTACAACCTTTAAAGCTTATTTTAAACAAACTATTTTAATCTTTAAAGTAAAACCTAGCTAATTTTATCTTTATTAGCAATTCTCTGAGACTGAAAGGAGATGAGAATGAAATTGTTTGTTTAATATGAGTTACATGCCTAAGTACCGAAAGGAGACGAAAACAAGAAAGATTACTTGATCTTAAACAAAATCTTTGAAAAGCCTAAAGATGTGTAAATTTCCATATATGATTTTTGTCATAGGCCACAACTCTGCCTCTCCTTGGATTGAGATCTACTGATGACTTGACCTAGTAATGTTGCATGTTAAATATTGTGATTGTACCCCGAACGATGTGTCTTCTCATGGTTAACATGATTGATGAGTTGAAAGACCCTTAAGGCCACCAGGTTGTCGGGAAGTTGTGCGAAACTACAACTCTTTACATCATTCTAATAATGTATGAAGCTATAACTTCCATAACTTAGAGTTGTAGCGTTCTAAATCTTACAAACCTCTACCTTCACCAAGTTAATTTCTTAACCACATATTTTCACTTGAATCTCTAAATCCTTTTTACATGCTTTATTTAATTCTGCATTTTCCTTTAGTGTCTTAGAACCCTAAAATTTTATCTTTGTTGTTTATCATTTTGGACCATAACTAACTAAATTTAGTATTTAGAAATACTTAGAACTTATCCACTTCAATCCTCGTGGAATCGATATTCTACTTGCTCTTTATTACTTGTTGCACCAATGTATATCTGCACTCGGTATGCATTGAAAATAAACAAAAAAATTCCAAGCATTGGAACTACTTTAGAGTGTTTGGATGTTTGGAATATGTTCATGTGTCATGTATGCAAAATAAATCTAGATGCAAAGAGCATAAAATGTGTTCATCTTGGCATGAGTGGGGAATCGAAAGCATATAAGTTGTATTATCCTAAGGAAACGACGATAGTGGTAAATGAAGATTGCTATTTGTACTTTCACATTGTAACAAACTATAATTATATTTTTCAATGAGACTAATAATATAGCAAATATAATAAATTTGTTTATCTTTTTGAATAACACCAACAATGTAGCATTCTTATTAACAAATTTGTTTAATGGTATGATGAAAAGTGAAAAATTCAGCCCAAAACTATATATTTTCTTTATATATATATATATGTATGTATGTATATAGTATAAATTTACTTAAGTATGTTGGCTTGAGAGGCCTAAAAGACTTTTTTTTATTGTATTTGGCCTGAATTTTTAATTAAATATATATTTAAGCAACTCTTAGACTTCGCATGGACTCCATTTGACGTAGACTAGGTTGTAGCCTTGTATAGGCCAGCATAACCTACTGTGACCGTTATTTATCACCAATGTATTTTGCAATAATAACACCCCATTGGATTATATTTTATTTAGTAATTAGTTATTCTAATTGTTAATCTTCAACCATTTTAAAAAAAAATCTTAAAATAGAATGACCGGAAATTTTTTTTTCCTCTTTTCTTAATCCTCCGAATTTGAAGAGACACGCACATTTGCTCAATGTTTTACACCCACACTTTTATGGACATGCATATTTACACAAGTTTTTCAATTTTATCAACATTTTGAAAAACCAAATGTTATTAGCAAAAAACAGAAAATTAAAGGGAATCATTCTACAATTTTTTTGTGCTTTATTTATACGTAAAAAACCAACATCATAATGGAGATTTATTATATGTATTCCAATTTTCTACTACATACCTTTCCAAGTGTACTATCTTCAATGGCTTGATAAAATATATCTCTTAGAAAGAAATATCAAATATGTAACTATTGTTTGCAGACTTTTTCTTTCATTAGTTAAAGTTGATAGTTTTTAAGTTAATTGCTTAAAAGTAAAAAAGAGTTAATGCCACCTTAAACAATCCTTAATAAATAATCAAGTCAAATAGTACTGCCACAAGGCAAGTCAATTGATTCTTTCACGTTCCTAAGATCCGTCCTGGTTCTATGAATTATATATACAAGCAAGATTGATAATTTATTGTAAACTAGAGGCTTACATAAAACAGTCAACGCAATAAAATAAAATAATTTAGAAATTAACACATTTTTCTTTGGACCAAATGAGAGTTCTAAGACCATCCACAAGTTCGATTTCTAAGTTTGAATAGCCGAGAAATCACGGCTAGTGAATCTTTGGTGGTGGCTGAGTACACAAACAAAATTGTAAGCGGTGATTTGATATTTTTAAGCGAAATTGTAATGAAAAATCATAAATTGCAAGCAAAAAATCACTTTCTTAACACATACATCCTCTTGGTCACTGTTATAAGTAAAAATCAATATTTTAGATTTATTCATTAAATGGTGTATGTGGTATATAATAAAGACCATATACATTATTAATTGAATGAACCTAAAATGTTAATTTTTGCTTATAATAGTGATCGGAGGGTGGATTTTTTTGTGGTGGTCGCGGTTCGAACCTTACATATATTATGCATTGTCCATGCCAACTGAGTTAAACTCACAAGGACTACTGGAAGGCGGATTGTAACAAGAAAAACATACACCTAAAAAAAAACATACATACACTATGAAAACGAGGATTGCACAAACACCCAAAATGACTAAAGCAAGTTAATTGGAATCATTGAATGTGCGTGGAACGGCTCCCCCAATTTCATAGGACCACAACATTTTCTTAACACCTATACTTTAGATATACAAAAATAAAATTTTCTTAACTGTATATTTTAGTCATAGTACTAATAAAATAAAATTTTTAGATATACAAAAATCAATCGAAATTAAATTGCATATATTAAGATCGGATTTGATCAGTTTTTTTAGTAGTCATCCAAACCAAACCAAACTAAACCATATATAATTTTTATTTTGAATCAGGTGACATTTTACTTCAAAATCGATTCAAACCACACCACAAACACCATGCTAAACCATTTCACTTCAAATAGATATATGACATCAAAAATAGAAATTTGCAAATCCTAGAACACTTTAAGAATTTTTTCTTTTTATTTCTCGTTGTTTTCAATAACTTTCTCAATACATAGGATTTTTTTTTGGGTACAAAGAGATTAATAGGATTATACGTTCATGTAAATAAACATAACATTTTTTTTTTGTCAAGTAGTTTAGTGGTTAAAACTCACACAATTAAATATAGATAAGTGGGGTGTCCGGGGTTCGAACCCCGGCCTCTGCATATACAACTTTAGTTAACAGAGATGAATTGGTGCATTTTTTTCATCGATATATTGATTAATTTTAGAGTAAAATCCTTTTTTAGGCCACTTTACCTACCCTATGTGGAGGAGAGTAAATATTTATTTTAATTTTTTATTCCAAATCATTTTATTTGATATGATATTTAATACTACTTCATCCGTCTCAAATTATAAGTCGTTTTGAATATTTCATATACATTAACAAATGCAATGAATTGCGCACGGGAAATATAAATTATGAGTAATTTTACAAAATTATCTTTTATTAATTGTATTGAAAAAATATAAATTAAATGACCGAAAGGAAAATGAGTAATATATACTTAAGGAGATACTAAGAAAAATAACATTAATGTTTCATTAGATTTATAATTTGAGACGGAGAGAGTACCTTCCTCGAAAAATATATTCAATATTAGCCTTTTTTAAAAAAAATATTAAATTCTAAGGATGAAATAAATAAATTTACACATTCCCTTCACTAAAATCTATCTTTTCCCCTCATCAAAGTCAACTACGTAATTACACAACACAGACATAAAATCTCTCATCCAACCTTTCCTTCATTCCCCTTCACCAGTTGAACCTAACTACATAAACTAAATAAACTTTAAAAAGGATTAAACACTTAAACCTAACTTAACTAACAAATATATAAGTCAACAAAATGTAATGTAAGTATAATCATATATCGTTTTTTTTGGTCAATAATAACCATATATCTTCATCTGCCTAACATATTAGTGTGGCTACTAAATTGGTATTGGCCAAATTAACTGACAATTCCAAAGTCGAAACATTTCTCCACTCTCCCCAGTCCCCACATAACTAGATTCTTCAAACTTATCACTCAAAGTCATAACCTTAGCTCCACTAATAATAGGGAAATTACTCGTCTTACTTTTAAAATTGTTCAAAAACTATCTTAATTTAGTTTTTTCAGCTGTAGTTAACTGTTGTTGGACACTTTTAAAATCAGTTCAATAATTTTTTAAATCAATTTAGCCAATCTTAAAAGTGTCTTACTAATTGTCATGATAACCGATCTTGAACACTTAATAATAATGATAGCAAAGTTAGTGCCATGACCTTTTTTTTTTACGCAAATTAGTGCCTTGCCTTTAGGAAACAAAAAGTTGGTACTTCTTACTAGTCTCCACTCATGCTGTACTACACCTGATTAATCTTGACTTAATTATTCAGCACATGACAATATAAAAACTACTATTTTCACCTCCATTTGAACTGCGAAACAAAAAATTGAATTTCGGGCGATAAAAATGCATTAACAATTATATTAGATTAAGATTACTTTTATCACCCAAAATTTACTTTATTCAAAAAATCATTAGATTAAGATTACTATTCAAATTTCAGTTAATTAACTTGATCCAATATTTATTCAGTGAGCGTATTCACACACCAGCTTACACGTGATTGTATAATTTTTTGGTGTCGTAAACTTTTTATATTTGGATGTAGATGTTTCAAACATTATTAAAATTCTCAATATTTTTCACTCTAAACTTTTATTTTTAAGAATAGAAATGAAGAGGGGAATCGGTAAGGCTAACACAACCGATAATACCGACTTTGATTGTTCGGTTGAAAATCTTATGCGTCCTCTCAAACTTGAACCCAAAATCTTCTATTTTTTGTGAGTGATTTTATAGTGGTGTTTATCATTTCCTCTGGAGATCCAAAAAAACAAAGTTGAGAGGGGATGTGCATAATTGTAATAATAAAATCATATCTTGAAGAGTTCATTAATTGTAGAGTTAAAACATAGCACTAAAAAAAGGCAAAAAAACTATATAAATATTATCAAAAGTGTTTTTTGTTTAGGTTATTCAAATATTCAAACATTTATAGCAAATTTTCGTTGTGCAAACTCTTCAAATGCATACACAAATATTTATAGCATGAAAAATTCAAATATTTATAGCAAATTTGGATTGTGCTTGGCGTATTAATAGAAATTGTTTTGTAGAAACTAAGAACTACAACTCCAAAACACTTGGGACAACTCCTGCGTTTGCAGTCAATGGTTTCCTTTTTTTCACTTCTTTCGTAAATATATAGTGCTAGGTAGCTTTTTTGTATAGTTATAGAGTTAGATTTTATGAAATCTCTTAACTTCTAATTACGTGAGGTTCTTATCCAGAAGTCAAATTCTTTTAAACTTAGATTAGGATAAAAAACAAGCATCGCAAATGACATTAAGAAGCAAATATGAAGCCTTTTTAGCAAGAGATATTGACACGATTAGAAATTTCGTTTAGTATAAGCATGTGTTTTGGATGAGTAGAATTTGAACTTAACATACTAAGATTACTAAAATTGTTATCACCTAACTAACAAAGATTAATGGAAAGAGCATTAGCCAAAGCTATCAAATTTCAAAGTAAAAAGTGTACTCTCATTTTATTGACGTATTGAAAAAGACGAACTATGAGTTGAATGAAACATTGTACACCATGACGCAAATATATGAGTTGCAAAGTAATATTTCTTTTAATGGAAACCAAATTATTAACAGATAAAACCAAGCTCATCTACAAAAGTAAAACCAAATTCATCAAACACTTCCTCTTATTTTTCATTCAAGAGTCAAGGCTGGAAAGGTGAAATCAAATTATTTGATGAGACGCAAAGTACATTTAAATTTGAATTCAAAAAAATAAGTAATTTATCTTTTAAGGGAAACCAAATTTTAAGCAGATAAAACGAAATTCATCATTGTACAAAAGAAGAAACCAAATTCGTCAAACACTTTCATTCGAAGCTAATATGTTGTTACCAGCAAAATCGACAGATACAACATCCATTTCATTTATTCAAAAAAAAAAAACATCCATTTTATATCTGCGCCGTAAAACAAGCCATTTCTGGAACATAATATCTACTCAAGTGTAGTAAGGATGTTAAAAATACAGTATTGATGGGTTAGGGTGATGTCCAGTTGACCTAGTACCATAATAGACCCTTTATTAATTAAACTCAAAACTTCAAACATAAATTGCAGGTGACTAATGGCAAATAAAACCCATTGGAATTTTACAGATTTGGGTGACAAGACCAAGCCACGAATGCAGCAAGACAATTTATTGGCTCGACGACCCATCTTCACTAAGAATGCCAGCTCATACAACTTGCAAGTTATACCAATTCATTATACATGTATACACATTTTATCACGATTTTATAGCCTTCAATTTTCTTTTGAAACAATGTCTCAGACAACATAATTCAGAAAATATAGAACAAATAATGCACATAGGATCATGAATCTACAAAGGACTCTAAACATCAAATGTTTATGGACAGTTGCAAAAGCTCATTATCATGAAATATAAATTTTGCAAATGTCGTAAAACCACTACTTCGAATTTGACATCATTCTACACAACAATATGCTGCATGCAGATTTGAAACACGCTTCATACCTGCCCAAAATAAACAAGATTTCTGAAAAGACCTGATTGGACCAAGATTTCAAAAACATTTTTTTTTCAAAATATATTGCCTCATGCATGGGTCAAGATTTCAAAATTAAACTCAACCCAAGATAGAGTATTAAGAGCAATGACATTGTAACTCAATTTAGCAGATTCATTTCACAGGCAACTTCCTCTTCGAAACTCGCAGCCAGAACATCTAATGAAATTGTAATACAATTGATAGTGCACCGCCCATTATGCATGGATTAAGTTCTTATGAGGTGGATGTCACAGTATAGACACAGCTTGGAAATACGGAAGGTGACATGTACTACTACAATTTCCTCAAAACTTTGCCTCTATGATTCAAAGAACTCCTTTTCCTAAGTAATAGAGTTCTATCATTCCCCTTTACCCAAGGTCAAAACCAATAAAAACACTAGTAAGGACCATTTCAGTACGCAATTGTTCAAACCTTCTATTGTTAAGCTAGTGTCATGAATCAACTTATCAACAATCTCATAATCCTAAGCTATTAAGTGAGGATACCTGAATGTATGGATATCTCTGACACTCCCTCACGAGTTATTTGGGTTTGAAATGTTGCTAATGTACAGCTCTCACTATCTAGTGCTGAAAATCAATTTCTCATAATATGGAGGATTAAAATCAAACTAGATTTCTGGTACCATGTCATGAACTAATGATATTTTTGACATTTCTAACAGCCAATACCAAGTACCTAACTAGATTTCTCTCATTATCTGAGAAGTTATGCTAACTACTGTTTTTACTAGAGTCAAAAATACTTTCATTCAATTCAAATAATAACGACAATTACCCAGCCTATTTTATTGAGAGCAGATTCTTCATGAATAAGATATAAAATTAAAAGAAACATAATGAAAACATTATGTAAGATATGTATCATTATTTGAGAAGTGCTATATCTTCGAATAACTTATGTTAGCGCAATGTGAACTTCAATTCACAAACAAATAATTTTTAAGGTAAACATGTATTTAAGAGTACTGAAACAAATGTTCTCTTAGACCTTAGATAACATTTGAATTTATGGAAAGCCCTAGTTATAAAATGTGTATTATTGCACTTACTATATTTGTCTCAATCAAAATTATACTATACAATGAAATCATACAAAATAAAATGCAAAATCTAGTGAATTGTTGCACTATGTTTGTCCCAACCAAAACCATTCAATACAATAAGATCATACATGATAGAAAGCAATCGGGTACACGGACAACTAATGAGATTACCTCTTCTACTTACATAGATCAAGCTGTTACAAGATCGATTGAAACCACTCACTGCATCCCTCCTACAAAATTTAACAAACAAGTCATTGAGCAGATTTTAATATTTCACTTGGAAAAACACATGAAAACGGAGGAAAAAAACTAGTGCGTGCTGGCCAAAAATATATGTCCACTTCTAATTATCAGTTACAAATTACAATCCCATATCACTTCTGATTATCTTAAGTTCATCGCTTGCTTTAATCATTAACATTCGTTTCACATCATAGAGCTTACAATACCCTTCTGCTTCCTTGGCTCACAAAATATTATCAAGGTACCCCCCAGGAAACAATAAGGGACTATGTATTGTTTAAAGTAAAAGTGTGTGTTTTTTTTTAATGGCAAATGTTAGTTTTTAATTAAAATATATAAACTATAAAAAATCTAATGTTATCTTTGTATAAACTATATAAACTCTTCAAAATCAATCTATGTTTTTATAATACTATCAAAGTTAAACAATTATTAATCATAAACATTCAACAAAAGCATACTCACAAATTAGGTGTAAAATTTCTCTATTTTCCTAAAAAGCTCAATCATATGCGTAGAATCACTTTATTTGAAGCTGAAACAGATCATTTGAAAAGCTTCTATGTCGATCCTCTAAGCTTATTCAAATAAATTGTTTTCTACACCATTTGATCCATGAGCTGAATACTTTAACAATAAACAATCCAAAGAACATGGAAGACCTGTATATGCTTATAAGTTCAATTATTGCTTGTTCCGAAAGCAAACATAACTTTTCTGCATCATACTATAATTTTATTCTAAGACCTGATATATTTCCGTGAATTAAATCTTCTTCCTTTCAAATGGAGAGAACTTAGTTGATTTGAGTTTCCCCCTATGTGAAAAATCTTGATAACCCAACTATTCAACTATATAAACTTCCTGAAATTTACACCATAGATCCTCCCAGATTCTTTTCCATGTGAACGTATGTGAGAAGGAAGTAATTAAATTAACAATACAAAGGGTTTTTGTTGGCATAAGGAAATTATTTATGCTTTCTATTTCCACTAACAATTACAAAAATACCATATTGGTTTTAATTAAATTCCTGTTTCTAAATATTTGTATGTGAATGGTGAAATCAAACAGAAAAGAAAGTGAATATACTCCCTCCGGTCTCATTTATAAGCAAATTTCAACTTTTTAGGTTCATTGAATAAATGATGTATGTGGTATATGATATAGACCACATACATCATTTATTCAATGAATCTAAAAAGTCAAAATTTGCTTATAAATGAGACCGGAGGGAGTATTGCAGCATTTTTGTAACTAGTTAAAACAGGCAGAGAACATTTCCTTAAATCAAACAGCCCCTTAGATTTATTAGTATTGGACCTATAATCTTTTATACTAGCTTTAAAAATAAGACTCCAATGGACAACTCATAGTTGAAAACATAATCTAATACTCTTAATTTTTTTTTTTTTGGTAGTGGCCGGGGTTTGAACTCTGGACCTTGCATATATTATACATTGTCCATACCAACTCAGCTAAGCTCACGAGGACCTAATACTCTTAATTTACTACAATGCAGTACCACCAAGAAAGTAAATAATATTATAAAAGTAATAATAAACCCACCTCATGGTATTTAATTAATTTCACATTAGAATATTGGTAGACCTTCCAAGATATAAATTATAAGCAAATTTTCACTTTTTAGGTTCATCGAATAAATGATGTATGTGGTATATGATATAGACCACATACATCATTTATTCAATGAATCTAAAAAGTCAAAATTTGCTTATAAATGAGATCGGAGGGAGTATTGTGGCATTTTTGTAACTAGTTAAAACAGGCAGAGAACATTTCCTTAAATCAAAAAGCCCCTTAGATTTATTAGTATTGGACCTATAATTTCTTATACTAGCTTTAAAAATAAGCCTCCAATGGACAACTCATAGTTGAAACATAATCTAATACTCTTAATTTACTACAATGCAGTACCACCAAGAAAGTAAATAATATTATAAA
>Ga0228710_1000071_pt1 | contig 77819 bp, 29 predicted proteins | sample MedpolnodulmetaG_FD_177995 | JGI IMG/M metagenome (GOLD analysis project Ga0228710, IMG submission 177995) | Root nodule microbial communities from Medicago polymorpha collected in Santa Monica, California, United States - pink nodules | ecosystem: Host-associated > Plants > Roots > Nodule...
AGAATTACCAGTTTACTGGCCATGGCGAGTAAGTTTACTTGCGAGGCGAGTAAGTTTACCAGTTTACTCGCCATGGCGAGTAAGTTTACTTGCGAGGCGAGTAAGTTTACCAGTTTACTCGCCATGGAGAGTAAGTTTACTTGCGAGGCGAGTAAGGCGGTCTAACCCTCAGAGCTGACGTGACACAGACCCACTGGTGAAGAAACCACTACTCGCCATGGCGAGCGTTTCTACTTGGGAGGCGAGTTCAGACAGAACAGACCATATAAAAGCTCATTTGTTCATTTCAAAGGGGATTAATCATTAGAGGATAGTTTAGGCCACTGGAGGAAGAGAGAAAACAGGGGAAAATACAGAGAGAACCTACTTACTTTATTCAAATCTCTGTTGAACGGCTTAGAACCTACTTACTTTATTCAAATACAGAACATGCCACTGTTGAACGGCTTAGAATATCGCACCAGTCCCTCTGGAGACGATAGCATAAATACTTACTTTTGTTGCTACAACAGTTCTGTTTATTGGATTGTGTCTATATTCTTGTGTTAAACTTTATTCAAATCACAAAGGTTGTGATTGATTGAGAGGAAGTGAGATGGGATCTCAGATCTAGGAGTTCCTAGGTTGAAGTCAATGCGGGTAGTGTCTAGATGATAAGTTGTAAACTTGAAGTTTGATGAGAACTTAGAACTAGGACTACATTAATGGATTTCCTTCCTTACTTGGTAGCCCCAGAGTAGGTGTTTTTGTCACCGAACTGGGTTAACAAACCAAATGTGCCATTTATGTTTCTGTCTTTTATATTTTCCTTGATTTGTTTGTTTTCTGCTAGCTCGATGTTTAAACATTAATCTCAATATTCTGTTTGTGTCTAATATTGAAACATCGTATAAAACATTAGGTAGCTAGCGTGTCGGAATTTCAAATTAAAAGCACCCCTAAACTCTTGCCTTACCATTGTTCTTTGGATGTGTAACTCACTTTCATATCCCTTACTCAAATAAAAACCTAGTTAAATCCTTCACATTTCAATATATTAGTCATCTTAGTCCATAATGTTAAGTTTGACTATCATAACCCAGACAAAAATATTGACTTTGTTAATGGGAGGGACACATTAATTGTTGATGTGCAGTGTTATTTTCACATCAAGGTGACATGCGGCGATAAAATAATCCAATAATTTAAATTGAATGTTTATAGAGTAGTGATATCTGTACAACTCTTTGTGAACAACTTTTTTGACAACTTTGTTTTTTTCTATTTTGAGTGGATTTATCCTTTATTATAAAAGGTAGACTTGTCAAGCTAGCATTTAGCCCTAACACACTCCAAGTTTTCCCTCCCTTGCCAGCATTTAATGCGATCATATCTCCCCTCCGTTGCCAGCATTTAATGCGATCATATCTCCCAACTAACCATTAAACACTCAAGCATTTATCATGACCTTTGATATACCTTTATGCAATGAATATGAGATTCAAACTACCCAATCATCATCCTCTATGATCACACATAACTATGATTCAAACTCTCCATTCCACTCTATATATACACGTGCGTTGACACCCTCCTTTGTTTGCAGTTTACATACAACTATAATGAATTCTATCAACATATCATCAAACCTCTAATGGTGATAAAAAGTCATTTGCATGATAATTTCTAACGTGTTCAGTACTGCTATGCGAGTAGCAAATGCTGTCACACTAATGAAAGAGTGCAAAGTAGGTTTAAATTGACAGTTTATTATGACATTAATTCTTATTGACCAAATTCTTATTGCCTAAGGTGACTCTTATGTTTACTTATGAGATGCAGAATGAGTATTAATGCAATTAATAAACGTGATGGAATTGGCAGCGTCACAATTAATAGGAGACAATCAAAATTATTAGCATTAAGATCAAAAGGTTAGACTTCTAAGTGGTGCATCTGATATGGATATAGAAGAAAGAAGAGTGTTCTCCCTATCAAATGTCGTTTTCTATGAAATATTTCGTAACGTATGATGATGAATGTAAAACGTTAACAATAACTAGATTGTGACCTTATCGATTTGTTATCATTATTTTAAATTATCAATGTCTATTCTCTATCATGCTACTTTTATCGGTTACTATACATTCATTATGTTATAACTTATTCGTTTATATTTCACCTGGTAAAAAGTTTAGTATTTATGAAAGGCAAAGTTTATGGCATTGGTGGTGTGTACTTAGGAAGGGCTAAAGGTCCTTATTCTAGGTTAATTTTTGCTAAAACATACCTCTCCAAAACCGTTGTCCGAGAAGGATGGACCAATTGGAATTATGGCGGTAGCACGGAGTAAGAACATTGTCATTTATCACCAATTGAGCACACCACTAAAAATATTTCAGTTTTACTATAAGATTTGTTTATAAAAAAATTGAACTAAATGATAAATTTAGTGACAAAATAAATGATAAATTTTATATTTCCGTTGTTAATTCAATTTTTTAGTATTGTCATGAACAACCTTTGGATTAATGTATATATTGGTGTAAATTAATAATTAATTTTGGTTATTTGTTATGAACTATAGACATCTTTACCATGCGGAGTATAAATGTCACGGACCTGGAGCCACAACAGAGGGAAGAGCTTCTTGGTCAAGGCAGCTTAGTGATGAAGAAGCTGCTCCATTCGTATCTATTGATTACGTTGATGGCAAGAATTGGTTACCAGCATGGATATAACCATATCATGCATGTTTGTGCATAATCTCGAGCTATGGAATATGATCAAGAGTAGAGCCTGAAATTTCAATAGAATCCGAGCCAGAGCAAAAAAGGTTAAACGCCAATAGCAGAAATTTGAACTGTGCACATAGATTCCAATAATTTCAGCTGACGATGTATGTTGTTAGGCAACTTCTTTTCAAATTTTGTAAAAATAGCCTAACAAAGTTTAACAATGAAGAATGTTAATTGAAGCATTTAAATAATTTCTCTATAATTTTATCAAAATAATAATAATAATATCAATGAAGGGGATTCAATTGAAATATTTGAATTACCTAAAATTTTAATTTCTTCGTTTTTTTCTTATTCTATCCAAACACAACCTTAAGATCTTAATATTTTTTATGATAAGCTAATTAATCATTTTGCTTATATATGGAAGTGATGCTCTTTGCATCTTTTAAAAAAATAAAATTACTAACTAAAAAAAATCATAAAGCAAATAATTTATTGGAAAAATTGTATATGTTGTCCCTTAATATTTTTTTTTGGAAAGATGTTGTCCCTTAACTTAAATGAGCAAAACACCTTAAAAACGAGCCATCTTTAACCATAAAATTTAAAAATATATTTTGTTACCTATGAACATGCACCAAAGTAATGTTACCATGGAGTATGCTAACAACACTCTATTTTCAACCTTCTCTCAAACACTCACTTCCTTATTGGTCTAAATCAAAACGAGTCTCACACTTAAGGAGGTGAGACATACATTAATTTCATTAAATAAAAGAGTGAGTATTAAAAAAAGTGTTGAAAATAGAGTGTCCATGACATTTATGATGTTACCATTTCCATGTAAACCATCTTTAATATAAAGGATTTCAATAACATAGTGTGCTAAGTATGGTCACGATCAACAACAAACAACTCAATCACTTCCAAGCAATCGCTCTCACAAATAATGTAACTATAACATTTGATGCAACAAAAATCAAAGACTCATGAATAACACACAACTCGATCAATAACGCATCACCTCCAACTCCATTGTAAAAAAAAACCACATATCTAGGGATGTCAATGGGTACCCATGGATATGGATAGTATGATACCCGTCCCCGCCTCGTTGAATAAATATGATACCTGTGCCCGCCCCGTACCCTCATGAGTACCCATTATGCGGGCACCCGCGGGTATTAAGGTATCCATGGATATTCATGGATACCCGTGGATTTTTGAATTTATTTATTTATTGGTACAAAGAATTACTTTGTTTTAATTACCATCAAACTTAACTTTTAAACATCAATACATTATCCATTCAAAATTTCATAAATCATACAAATAAAAATGAAATAAAAACATAATGCATTCCAAACTTCAATAACTTCGTTTGACTTCCCAATTTCTGAAATAAAAACACATAAATCTCTAAATAAAAATCCAAATAATAGAGGAAGGAGAGGGAAATATCATAAGCCAATTAGACGAAGGACAATAACAAAACTACAAACCTTTTTGCACAATAGAAACATATAAAAGAAACCATAAACCTAGAAAATAACAAAATGAAAACTATAATTGAGGAAGGAGAGGAAAAAATCAAATAAGAAAAATTATGAAGATACTTTAATAATTTAATTAATTTATTATCGGGTATGGTACCCGATGGTATGAGTACAATCAAATCCGTGTCCGTATCCATATAATGATGGGTAGTCAAATACCCGTTTACTATATCTATGGATACCCGTTTAGCTACCCGCCCCGTGCTCGTGATGGATTTTACGCGCAGGTACCTGTGAGCATGGTATTTTTGCCACCCCTACACATATCTAATCTCCACTGTGGTTATGAACAACACCAGCATCACCTAAACACCTGAAACCTTCTAGAAAACTATCATCAACACTGTCATTTCGAAGAGAATAATACACATCACTGATTCATATATCTTTCCTATTAGCCACGTCAACAATCATTCTTAATGTCAAGGATTAAAATACCTAAAAGATTGAAGAGAATTTAACTGATTTTAATTTAAGTTTAGAATCATTATGACATGACAATTACACATTTGCTCTTGTTTTAACTTTCCCAAAGCGGGAACAAAAATTCAAAAAACCACACAAAAAAAGCTTCAATAATTAATTTCAAATCTCGTTCTGCACAGACCGGAGTAGCGCCACCGGAGATGGACGACGAAACAATCTCCCGCATCGTAACAGAAATCTCCGACCTCCGCGAAACCCACCACACCGAAAATCCACAACCACTCTCCGAACAATCCCTCACCTCACTCCAAACCCTCCTCAACCATTCCCAACCCTTAGACCCACTCTACGACGCCGTTTCACCTTCCCACCTAATCCCCCCAATCGCCACCGCAATGGACTCTTCTCCACCACCTCACTCTCTCCTCGCTTCCCACGTATTCCTCTCCTTCCTCCTCTCCCCAAACGCCCCCGTTTTCACTCTCTTCACTCCTCTCTCCTTTCTCTCCTTCCTCCGTTCCCTCCGTCGCGCTTTCAAAAACACTAACCCCAACCCTAATAACAACGCTCAGCAGATTCGGAAACGGAGACGGAACTCCAAAAACAAGAAAAATGTTCAAAATGATGATGATGAACCTAATTCGCCGAATTCTGTACAGAAAGTTGATGTTAGGGTTTTGATTTCACTTTTCGAGAAATTAGTTAGTGTTATGGGTTTAATTCATCTTGATCGGTTTCCCGAGAGTTTGAAATCGTTGATTCAAACGATTTCTGAAGTTCCGTTGACTGCCATTGAATCGTGTAATGAGGTTCAGTATGGTAGATTGGTTGGTTTGTGTTCGAAGATTTTGAAGGAGGTTTTGAAACCAGAGCATGGGGAGGTTTCTGAGACTGCTGCTGAGGTTTTGAAGGCCATTTCGCCTTTTGTTGTAATGCCGAAGTCTCAGGTGAGGAGTTTTGCTGTTGGTTTTGTGGTTAGTTTGAGTAGGGATTCAGATGGTGTGAGGAAAGCGTTAGTTAATTTTCCGAGGTATCTGGCGATTAAGGTGCCGGATAAAGCTGAGCCGAGGGCTTTGGCGGTGGATTTTATAATGGAGGTTGTTAGGGTTATGGAAGTGGGGGATCAGGTTGAGTTTGTGAAGTATGTTGTGAAAATGAGTCAAGGGAAAACCAATTTAAGGCTTTTGGCGGTTGATCTTATTTTGAATCTTGTGACGTTGTTGAAGGATCCTTTAGGAGTGAATTCGACGGATGAGGAAGAAGGGAATGTGGCGTGGGGGATTTGGTGTTTGGAGGCGTTGGTGAAGCGCTGTTCGGATGTTAGTGCTACGATTCGAGGGCGAGCGCTGTCGACTCTGGCGCAGGTTGTTGGGTTTTTATCAGGTAGTGAAAAGGCTAGTGTGGTTTTGAAAGAGTTTATGGGTTTTGGTGATGGAAATGTTGCGGGTGTGGGAGGAAAGGGAATCAATGAGATGCTTAGGAGAAGGTGTGTGGATGAGAAGGCGGTTGTGAGAAAAGCAGCTCTTTTGTTTGTTACTAACTTGACTGCTCTACTTGGAGGTGCTATTGATGAAGTGGTGCTGAAGACAATGGGAATGGCTTGTTCCGATTCACTTCTTAGCATTCGTAAAGCAGCTGCTTCAGCTCTTTCTGAGGTACTTTTGTTACCCTTTTTTCATGAGGTTTTTGTTGTGCTTTGTTTTGTGGAGAGGCAGAAATGTAAACTAATGCAGAATGCAAAATTTTGCATATTTGGATCGAGAAAACCTATGTTGTATTCGTCTTGAATTATAAAAACTATTTGGATTTTATAAAAGACTGCAAAAATATTGTGTTCTTTGTTCTTTTTCTTTGTTTTTTATTTTAAATTTAAATGCTTGTGCACATGATAGTTATTAAAGAAAATACAAATAACTTTTTTTAGGCATTCTTTGGTTAATTAGTGGAAGGGAGTAGTATATAGACACAGTGTTTGGTTAAGAGGGGAAGGTGACAGGAGCATAACTAATCTAACCGCTTCCTTATTTGGATTTTGGTTTACTATTGGAGTTGAGGAATTTTAAACCAATTATCTTTCCATCTTAAATCTCGGTAGTCCTATTTTTTCCCCCGTTTTTTGGTATCTTTTTACTATAAACAAATATATGATTTTTGGTTTTTACTTAATGATATGCAGGCTTTCAGAACATTCTCAGCTGAAACGGTAATAACTGAGTGGCTACATTCAGTTCCTCGTCAAATAGCTGATAATGAAACTAGCATCCAAGAAGAATGTGAGAACTTGTTTCAAGAACTTGTTTTGGACCGAATATCTAAAACTGCAGCTGCCACCTGTTCATACATGGAACCTACCTCTAGTAGTAAAAAGAAAGGGAAAGGTTTAGACAACGGAATGGATATGCCTGTCCCCCAAGGAATTCTGTATCTCCTTAGAGAGATTTGCAATGGGGAGGTGAGTCCTTGGGTGAAAAAAATTTGCACAAACCTGGGCAAAAAGAAACGGTTGAATCACAAAATTGTTACGGCACTTCAGAATATAATTAAGGTGTCCGAGTCTATCTGGCTGAACCATAGCAAGCCAATAGAAAAGTGGACTGCCCCACAAGGCGCTTGGTTTCTTTTATCAGAGGTATCAGTATTTCTTCCAAAAGCAGTGGACTGGGAATTTCTTCATCATCATTGGCAGCTTCTTGACAAGCATAAAGTGAAAGGCGAGTTTAGAAGTCCAGTTGTACAAATAAATGCATTTGAGGGCGAAGAAAGCATAAAATGCAATAATGTTGCCTGGGCTAGTGACCGAGTATTCCTCTTGCAAACAATCTCTAATGTTTCTGTCGAGCTGCCAACTGATCCTGCTGCTGATTTGGCTCATAACTTACTCAAACGGGTTGAAAAATTCAACATGCATGCAACAGAGGTAATTATTACTTACATGATATTATTGATTAAGTTCATAACTAAACAAATCCTAACACTGGACTTCTTAATCTTGCCTTATTCTTGAATGGCTCCCTTGATTGCATGAATGTCTAATATTATTATTATTATTATCTCATTGTCAAGCATATGATTTTACTTGTTCTGCATGATTAAGTTCATAAACTACGTTCTCCGGATGTTTCTGTCGCATTTGACCATTTCTCAAAGATTAAGAAAACATGATAAATGAAAGAAAGAACATGTTGATTTTACTCAAATACCCACATTAACTATTGTTGTATTCCCATTATCATAAATGCAAAGTAGATAATAATAACTTGGAAGTGATTCATATGACATTAATAAGAGGGTACAATTGAAAAATAAGCAGTTAAAGTTACATTGAAAACTAAAAATAGCAATCTTTTTGGACATATATATATTTTTTTTGCAATTGCGACAATTATTATTGGAGACAGGTCCTCTTGAAATAATCACTTCTATCCTTCTATAAGTCCTTGGAATTTTTTCTCCATCTGATGCTTAAGCTTTCATCTTATTCAGACACACCCTTCATGCGGCAATAAAGAAGAAAACAATTACTCTTGGACAGCATTGTGTATAAATGTTGTATCCATGATAATCTTAGTTTCACAAGCAATCCATAGCCCCGCAGTCTATGATAATTTCTAAAGCATAGTTAGTGGACACAAATGTATTCGAGATAAAAAGACAAAAAATATCATATGATGCACTGCAAAACTTTAATGAAATGCTATTTTTGCTAATAGTGTACTACAAAGCTATAATGAATTGCTACTTTTGCTGACAGGTTGATGCTCATGTAAAAGCACTTAAAACATTGTGCAAGCGAAAAGCTTCAGATACAGCAACAGAAGAAGCAATAGTCTTGAAATGGGTACACCAAGTTCTATCCAGAGCTTCTCAAATAATAGAAACTTTTATTTCAGATAATTCAGAGCAAAATGCAGAAACTGACTTCTTCACTCCACCTAGAAGTGGGCCAAGTAAAGGTCGGAAGTCAGTAAGAAAGCGCAAGTCATTGTCAAAAGCAATTACAGCTATTTATACAATTGGGTCTTTAATTATTGTTTCCCCATCTGCTGATATGAGTGCTATAATTCCATTGTTGCACACTATCATCACCTCTGGGAATTCTGACCCAAAATTAAATAAGCTACTCGGCCCTGCAACCTCTCTACAACAAGAAGCTCCTTCTTTTTATATTCAAGGGTGGCTGACCATGGGCAAACTTTGCCTTGCTGATGGGAAGCTTGCAAAGAACTACATTCCTCTGTTTGTACAGGTTGGTCTTGAGACTTTGATTCTTTATGCCTCAGGGACTGGTATATGTTATCTTATTTCCTAATCAAAATATATTTTGTTTTGGGATACAATTGCAGGAGCTTGAAAAGGCCGACTCTGCAGCTCTTCGTAATAATATTGTGGTCACGATGGCAGACTTTTGTGTTCGGTACACTGCTCTTATTGATTGGTACGCTTTGTAAGAGATACTGCATTGAAGTCATTTTTAATTAAACAAGTATAATAATGTAAATGAAATAATCTAACAAATTGATTAACAAGAATGGATGATATAAACTGAGGAGAATTATTACTTTATGCTGGGGAAGAAGTCCAATGTTCACATTATGCGGAATTTATACATTCAATAATGTCAAGTAAATATTCTCTTTGCTAACTTAATTTCTTTGAAGCTACCAGTTACATAACCAAGATCACAAGGTGTCTCTTAGATCCTTGTGAACTTGTGAGAAGGCAAACGTTCATATTGCTATCGAGACTGTTGCAGGTATTGTTTTTTCTTTTTCTATTTCATGCCTTTTAATACCTTGAACTGATGTCCATACTTGTCCCTCTATGCTTCTAATCTATTTCATACCTTGTATTGATCCAAAACCCGCGATGGGGTTGAGAGAATAAAAATATCATTTGCTAAATACAGTTTACTTTTCTTTTATCCTAGAGGGATTACGTGAAGTGGAGAGGTGTTCTATTTCTTCGTTTCCTTTTGTCACTTGTTGATGAATCAGAAAAGATTAGGCAGTTAGCAGATTTTCTATTTGGAAATATTTTGAAAGGTTTGAAGCTTTACCTCGGTAGTTCTACTTGCTGTTATATGAATTGAACAATGTTTGTTTTCAGACTTTGACTAGTGTTTTTTTGTGACCAGTCAAGTCTCCTCTTTTAGCATATAATAGTTTTGTTGAGGCTGTTTTTGTTTTGAATGACTGCCGTGCCCATAATGGACATCGTGAGTCCAACGAATCACGAACGGAAAGCCAACTTTTTTCCATCAGGTAAAGGTGTCCCAAATTAGCAATTGGTTAGAAATTATGCAGTTGAGATATTGTGCTTACATCTGTTGCATCATTTTTGTTAGGGGTGCTGATGAAAAATCAAGGTCTAGAAGAATGCACATTTATGTTTCTCTACTAAAGCAAATGGCTCCCGAGCATCTTCTAGCAACCTTTGCCAAGTTATGTGCAGAAATTCTAGCTGCAGCTTCCGATGGTATGCTCAATATTGAAGATGCAACTGGACAGTCTGTTCTACAGGTATTGATCTTTACCAGCAATGGTCATCATGTTTTCCGGACTATTGTGAATACACACACACACATGTGCTGGTAATGCAAGCACGCCCCAATTTATGTTCGAATAATAACATTAACTGTGGGATCAGGATACTTTTCAAATTCTTGGCTGTAAAGAGATACGCATTCAATCTACTCGTGTATCATCTGAGTCAGCAGACATAGAAGAAGAAGGAGGAGAAAATGGATCTTCAACTAGAAAGGCTATAACTCAGGCAGTCAAGAAGGGCCTCATTCAAAACACTATACCCATCTTCATAGAGTTGAAACGTCTATTGGAAACCAAGAACAGTCCCCTCATAGGCTCTCTCATGGAATGCCTTCGGATCCTTCTCAAGGACTACAAGAATGAGATTGATGACATATTGGTTGCTGATAAACAGCTGCAGAAAGAGCTTATCTATGACATGCAGAAATATGAAGCTGCAAAAGCTAAAGCAACAGTTGCTGAGGCTGTAGCCTCCAAGCCAAAATCAGTTGCAAATCAATCACCTGATGTTTCTAAGAATCTGGCAAAGGAACAAGAACAAACACATGAACAAAATGAGGACAGTGACAAGCCCCCAAGTGATTCAAAAATTGCTTCAGCAAGGGCAGATGCTGCAGCTGCAGCAACAGCCCGTTCTTTGCTAAAGGAAATTAACAAGGGGACATCAACACCACAACTTAGTTCTTTGAACGTTCCCAAAGTCAAATCTTTCACTGGTGGATGTGTATCTAGAGGTGATAAGCGCTTGGATGTCTTAAAATCTGTGCAGAAAAAACATTCTTTTGATTCTGATGAAGAGAACTAAAAATGTATTAGGTTTTAGTTTTCCTTCTTCTAGGTGCCTCTAGAGTCCAAATGACAGCTCTTTTCAGGTGACTAGTATAAGAGCTCGTTCTTTTGCTCATTGTTGCTTAACGCTGATCGGCTGATGTAAATAGATTAGCAACTTGACGAGAGTTTATTTTCTTATTAAACTAGTAATATATCCATGTGTTCACAAGGGTCGTCCGGCATTGTTGTGTAGATCAATATTAATTTCACTCATCCTTTTTTGAAGTTTTGTATTTCAACTGTATTTTTGTTATACCATGAGATTGACACCAATGAGGGAAGTTCCCGAACCATATTAAAGATACAAATGTTATTGCATAATGTTAATAAGATATACGCATATAAACCCATTCAATTAAGTGTTTGACATGATAGTATACTAATCTTTTTTTGAGGGGATGATAGTATACCACCTCTATAATCGTTGCATATTTCACTATGATAACACTCTGCGCATAGAATAATACAATTTCACTAAATTAGCAAAATAAGCAGCATGAGCAACATTATATTGTGTGCCATATTTGGTTGTTTATGTATTCAAAAATCAAAACCTTTCTTTTTATTGAACTGGTTTGAGACCCTAAATGGTGTGACTCGGGAGGAGCATGTACATATACATTGAGGCATACAAGACTAATTTCAAGGTTTACCCAAAAATATTATATCTTGTAAAAAAGGTTTTGATTTTTGAATACATAAACAACCAATATGGCACACAATATTTCGGCAAGCTTGAAACTATGTTGAAGACGTGCATGGCTGAGGGCAGCTTTTAAATTTAATAATTCATCACAACCGTTCATTTTGTTCAACTTAGATTGTTGATGCCCTAGAAAAAAGGAGTATGCCGTTTTAAGAAGGCCACACCATTCTTAAGATTCAGTATTAGTAATAATATAAAAATCATCTTTCTTAATTTTCTTTTTCCAATTTAGTTTAGCAAATTTACCTAAACAAGAAACAAAAGAAAATTAGGTTTTGCAAACTTGAGCTTCATTCACTCATATAGGAATTACAGATCACTTCTTCACAAGAAACAATAATGATCGACTCCATTCCACCGTATTAGGTAACTCTTCTCCCTTCTATTCCACACTCTTTCAAAATTCACTCATATTCATCTTACAAATATATAATTCATCTATTTATTCATCTTACAAATAAATAATTCATCTCTTTATTCATCTTTTCTCAATTAGGTTTCACAATTTTAAGATTCACATCAAAATCTATTTGTTTTCGCGCCATGGAAGGTAACAAAGACGAAGCATTGCGATGCATTCAAATCGCAGAAGAAGCAATTGCATCAGGTAACAAATCTCGCGCTCTCAAATTCATCAAGATCGCTCAGCGCCTCAACTGCGATCTACCTCTCAATGCTTTGTTCGCCAAATGTGAACGACTCAAATCACAGTCTACCACTTCTTCCACAAGAGGCTCCAGCACACGCACCTTGCCTAAGGTGCCTGCGAAGGATAAGCCGATAAGAATCATGAAAGAGAATGGTTTGAAAGGTGAAAAGAATTACATGGAAAAGAATGTTAATTTGATTAGAGAAATATTATGGGAAGATAATTACTATATGATTTTAGGGTTAGAGAAGAGTTGTTCTATTGAAGAGATTAGAAAAGCTTATAAGAAATTATCTTTGAAAGTTCATCCTGATAAGAATAAAGCACCGGGTTCCGAAGACGCATTCAAGAAAATTTCTAATGCTTTTCGATGTTTGAGTGATGATGGTTCAAGAAAAGAGTATGATCGTGGTGTTTGGGTGAATGAAGATGATGATTTGAATTTTTATAATAAGAATAAGAATCATAGTTATAAGAGAAATGAATGTGATCGTGATGATTTGAATTTTGGGAGGAGGGATGATACTTGCGAAGATGAATTTGATCCAGATGACATATTTACCTTTGAATTATGACATTAACTGTGGGATCAGTGTACTTTGCAAATTCTTTGATGTGCAATTTGCAAGAACATACTCATCAGCATACGTAGAAACAATTTTTATTATTCTTCTGTTTTTTGCTATTTTGTTGATTTTAATTAACTTGTTATCAAAATAAAAATTAGTATTTTGATTGATTGTTATTCTCGTATGATAATTTGATCTTTGTCGGTATTCAAACGTGACATTTAACTCCTTATCTTATTTAATCTTTTAGTTCAACCAAGTGAACTATTTATCCCATTGATGGAGAGTGGTGAAATGGAATAAAACGGAGTGTGATAAAACATGGTTCCATTGTTTGGTTTTGTAAAAAAAGAATGGAATGGAATGGGATGGTATCCATTCCATCCAATACCATCCATCAAGCCAATTTTTCATTCCACCCAATTTGGGGTGTATCCAATAGAATGGAACGCATCAAGAAACAATTACAATTTTGCCGGTACTTTTACTATTACATCAGATGCCTTGTTCTTTGTCTCCTCACCATGTCTTATTTCTTCTTGAATTTCTTATTCCTAGTTCTCTTTTACTATCTTCTCTGTTACTTATTATGGTTTTATAGTTGGTCATGTCGTTTTGGATCCCCGTTAAACCTCCTGGAGTCATATCTGAAGCAATATTACCTGGAATAAGTATGACTTCTGCACATGTGCCAAAACGATAAAACAGTTTTCTGCACTTAAAAGTTTGATTGACTTGTTTTATATTGATCTGTCTTGGTGTTTGACTTGGTTATTTACCGTCGAAGGTTGCTTCTTAGAACATAAGAGTTGAAAAATATAGTTAAAGCATCAATTGATTTTCATTTTCTGGTGTTAAAAAATTATGAGTATTACTTTGCAATGTAACGTGGTTATTGTATTACCTGTTTAAATATTTCTATTCCACTATCTGTTACTTCTTTTAATTCATATTCATTCAATCAATAAAGTATTAATTTAAATTACATTCATCTTGATTCATAATTGTTTTTTTGAGCAAATTATTTGTAATCAAACTTAATTTTACAGTATCAAATACATTTTTGGTTGTTCATGGTTACTATGAACATGTATTGACAATGAGGACTCGCAAATGAAGGTGCTCATAAAAAAAGTTTTGGCAAAATAATCATATCTTGATTGAATTGAGTCGACAATTCAACAAATTGATAGTTTTAAAATAAAGGGTAAAATTGTAATTAAAAGTTTTAACTCGTTCCGTTCTGTCCACTTTCTAAACAATGGAGTGGGGAATTAGTTCCATTCCGTTATAAAATATCCAAACAATGGGATGAAATCTTTGTTCCACTTCGTTCCGTTCCATTCCATTCCATTCCGCTCCGTTCCATTCCGCTTCGTTGGTTTCAAGTTATCCAAACAGAGCCTTAAGCTCCGGATAATGTGTAGCTTTATTTATTATGCTATTTTCAAGAACCTGCTCCCAAATAACTATAGAATGACATTTTAAAAAAAGTTTGACATAATTAATTCATACTTGGACGTTTGTTTCGTGAATTTGGATTCTATTATTAGAAATCAGAGGTTGGAGATCTTACATGATCAAGTTTGTTTCAAGTTTTAATAATTTATGTATCAATATTTTGTATTCTTTAGAATATGATATACTCATAAATTTATCATTCTTTATTCTCATGTCAAGGAGTGAAACTCTCACGCAAATAAGAGATAATTGACGATAACTTCTCACTCTTGAACTATTCTAACACCTTTTTTTTTAATTTCAAAATTTTGAATTAAATTAAATAAATTTCAAAAAATTTCGACCGCCGCAAAAATCATGATTTTCTTGTAGTGTTGATATGTACATATTTACTTCGAAGATGTGATGTATCCATCAAACCTTCCATACAAAGCTTATACACACTTTTTAGAGGATACTCACCATCCTCTTCAGCTTTTCAAATCAATTTGTCATCCGACAACCAATCAAACATAAAATGGAATAGCTTGTCGAACCAATTTGATCATGACTTCGCGGCCTGCTTTAGAAAGACATTTGCAACTCCAAGAGTTGATTTTCAATCAAACACGATCTTTTATAAAAGAAAAAAGTTGTTGTCCTATCTCGAGCAATCATGGACAATAAACCTAAGTATTTGCATGTATCAAAGCACCACATGAACACACATAATGTTGGTGATATAATTCAAAGTATTATTGGCATTCCTCTTGAATTAAATTTCTAACTTAGGAAGACTAATAGTTTGACTCGAAGCTGCTTCATATGATGTTAGAATGTTTTTCATAACTTGTGTCGGGCTCTCTTCTGCTTGGAAGAAAAATAAGCAATCATCTGTAAACAAAAGATGTGACACAGAATGGGAACCCTTACAAACTGTCGTATCTCGAATTTCTCTACGCTCCTAAGAGCACCGAATGTGAGAGGATAGACCCTTTGCACAGATAATGAAAAGATAGATAGATAGATAGATAGATAGATAGATAGAGAGAGAGAGAGAGAGAGAGAGAGAGAGAGAGAGAGAGAGAGAGAGAGAGAGAGAGAGAGAGAGAGGGTCCCCTTATCTCAAGCCACATTTTGGGATCACGAGACCTACCGCTTCGTTGTTAACGAGAATCAAGTAATCAACAGATTCCACACACATAGTCATTCACTGAATCCACCTCGCTCCAAAACCCATTTTACTCACCGATCTCGCATATACTCCCACGCTATCATGTCATAAGCTTTAAAGATGTCAAGCTTTAGGGCCACACAATTGTCGTTACCTTTAGTCTTTGTCTACATGTAATGAATAACCTCAACAGCCACCATGGCATTATAAAAAATGGAGTTCAAAGGAATTAAAAGTTTTGAGAATAACCTATAATAGTATTAATTACTCATCTTACTATGCTCTTTAAATGCATATGCTTTAATTTAGTTTTTCACCAGACCAAAGTTATTATCCAAGCATTGTAGGTTCCAAGAAGCCCTTGAACTTTGACATGAGAATAAAGAATGATAAATTAATGAGTATATCATATTCTAAAGAATAAAAAGTATTGACACATAAATTATTAAAACTTGAAACAAACGTGATCATGTAAGATCTCCAACCTCATATTTCTAAGAATAAGATCCAAATTCATGAAACAAATGCCCAAATATAAATTAACTATGTCAAACTTTTTTTTTAAACTGTCATTTTATAATTATTTGGGAGCATAATTATTTGGGAGCAGATTCTTGAAAATAGCAAAAATAAATAAAGTTACACATTTTCCAGAGCTTAATACCACCTTCGTCCCTTAATATAAGACTCTTTTTATAAAATCACGGAAATTAAAAAAAGTTGATATTTGTATTAAAGTTGTTTGTAATCACTATTGTTTTTATAATTTTATCATTTAAGAAAGAGAATTAGTTTATGTGTTCAACATGCTATTTATTGTTGATTGAAGAAAAAGATGTACAATAAATAGGGCTATGTATGTAAAGAAATAATCAATGTAGTTGGAAATAGCAAAATAGTCTTATAAAAAGGGACACAAATAATTCTCAAAAGGGTCTTTAATTATGGACGAAGGTAGTAATGAATAACCTCAATAGCCACCATGACATTATAAAAAGGGAAATGTTAACTAGTGCATCCGGGGCATTGGTTACAGACTTTAAATGGTAACCCTTTATAAAAGTTTATGTAATAAAATGCATTGAAAATTGAAAACTTTGATATTTTTAAAGAATGATACTTAATTTAGAATGCTTAAAGAGTGTCCCGGAGATACTCGTTAACATGACCCTTATAAAAAATGGAGTTCAAAGGAATTAAAAGTTTTGAAAATAGCATATACTAGTGCTAATTACTATCCCTATTCTGCTCTTTAAATGCATATGCTTTAATTCATTTTTTCATCGGACCAAAGTTATTCTCCAAGAAATGTAGGTTCCAAGAAGCCCTTAAGCTTTGGTATAGTGGAAAACTGAATCAAAACATACGCATTTAAATAGCAGAGTAGAGGCGGTAACCGGTACTAGTATATGTTATTCTCAAAACGTTTAATTCTTTATTATCTTCAAATTATTTTTTTATTTATTATTGTAACTCAATTTTTTTTTCTCTGCAATAAATAAGCATAAATGATTTTGACATATAATAACATTAAGGTTCCGTTTGTTTTAGTTTTTTTTTTTTTAAATAGATTTTTATAGTGTAATATCTTTTGCTACAATTTTTTTAACTAAGAAATTTTTAAGGAAAGTTTCGAATGAAAAATATGTTTGAATAGTTTATTTTAAAATGTAATTCTAAGTATTTCATCATTTTGTTATAATGTTTTTTGGATACTAAAATTTTGAAAAAATCTCTAAAAAAAAGCTATTTCAAATAGCTTTTCATAAAAATTATTTTTGAAAGACGTCACTTTAAAAAAATATTGAATTTTTACTATGTAAAATCTCTAACAATGAATATTTAAGCTTGTGAATGCCAAAATCTTATTTTTAACTTATACTAAAAGCCCGTTTATTATAGCTTTTTTCAGGAAAAAATCATTTTTTTAAAAAAAATAATCACTTTTAAGAGTTTTGCATCTGTTTGTTACAACTTTTTAAAAAAAAATCAAAATCTAAAAATAATCTTAAAACTGCTTCAAATGTGAAGCTGTTAAGAACAACTTCTCAAAAAATAGATTTTTTTAGAGGAGAGAGAAAATAGGGTTTAAAAGATTAAACTATTTTTGTAACAAAAAATCTCTTTTATATAGTTGTATCCAAACAAATTAAATTATTTATTTAAAAAAAATAATTTTTATTATGGTAAACAAACGCAGAATAGATTCTGATTTTTCATAAAATCTCTAAAATATAATCTCTAAATTATTTTATTTGAAAATCAATTTTATTTTAATATGTAACAAACGAGCTCTAAATGAGTTTGAAATAACTTTTACGAATAAATTTTAAAAAATTCATTTTAAAAAATAAAAATAAGAATCTATTTTTTTTAAAATCTAAAACAAACAGACCATAATATTATTATAAAATTTGAAGAAAAAACAAAATGAACAAAACTTTGGTGCTGAAAATTAGTTAGAAGAAGCATCATAATTACTTACTTGTCGAGAAGAAACAACAATGCCGACACTGTTCTGAAACACAAACAACCTTCGCTCTAAGTTGGTAGCTTCTTCCATTTCATCAATTAGGTTTCCGATTAGGTCAAAATCAACGCCATGGAAGGTAACAAAGACGAAGCTTTACGATGCATTCAAATCGCAGAAGAAGCAATTGCATCAGGTAACAAATCTCGCGCTCTCAAATTCATTAAAATCGCTCAACGCCTCAACCACGATTTACCACTCGATTCCCTCTTCGCCAAATGCGAACAACTCGATTCACAGTCCACCGCTTCTTCCTCCGGCGCCGGCACTTCGCCGGCGAAGAATAAACCAGGAAGAATCATCAAAGACGATGGTTTGAATGGTGAAAAGAATTACACGGAGGAGAATGTTAGGTTGGTTAGGGAAATTAAAGGGAAAAGTGATTATTATTCGATTTTAGGGTTAGAGAAGAGTTGTTCTGTTGAAGAGATTAGGAAAGCTTATAGGAAGTTGTCTTTGAAAGTTCATCCTGATAAGAATAAAGCGCCGGGTTCCGAGGATGCGTTTAAGAAAGTCTCTAAGGCTTTTAAGTGTTTGAGTGATGATGGGTCTAGAAGGGATTATGATCAAGGAGGGTTAGTTGATGAATTTGATTCAGGTTATGGTCAGAATCATAGTTTTAGGAGAAGGAGGAGACGGGCTGCGACGAGTCATGATATTTTCGAAGATGAATTTGATCCGGATGAGATCTTTAGAGCTTTTTTTGGTCAATCGGATGTGTTTGGGAGGAGGAATCATGTTTATAGGACACATGGCGGTGGTGGAATGGGTCATCATCATCATCATCAGAGACCTGAGGTTCAGGGTGGAGGAGGACATCATCTTATGTTGTTGATTCAGCTTTTGCCGTTGTTGATTATTGTTTTGCTTGCTTACTTGCCCTTTTCGGAACCTGAATATTCGTTGCATAAGAATCAGTCGTACCAGATTGAGAAGTTTACTGACGATTATGGTGTTCAGTTTTTTGTGAAATCTCAGGCTTTTGATGTTAGTTATCCAGTTGGAAGTTCGGCTCGCGAGACCATTGAGGATAATATTATTAAGGATTATAGGAATATGCTTCGTCGTTATTGCCAATTGGAGATTCAGAGGCGTACTTGGAATAGGAATTTGCCTATTCCTCACTGTGACAAGCTAAAAAACTTCGGCGTTGTAGCCTGAAGGTAACTTTTTATTTTGGCAAAGGATATGTAGTATGTATCGTACACTTAGTTGTCTTGTTTAGAAATGATTGAGTGTTTTTTAATGGATTGAAATACTCTTACGTTTATTTTCACTGCCTTTTATTAGGTGCTGATCATGTTGAAATGAAAACAGTTTTAATAAAACCCTTTATCCAATGTTATATTACTGCTTGATAAATTAATTGGCAGTGTGCGGTAAGTTTTCTATGGATGAGATAAGAAATAATGCATTTGTGCTTCCTGTACCAGGATTTTTGATATGTCTATACACTGATTTATGGGATGTAGTTACTTTACTTGTGGACATGACAATTGTATTTGTATCCCACTAAATATTGCCACTCTAATTAGGTTATACCATTGAAAGTGGTTGTCAAATTTAGCTCTAAATAGTGAAGTTGATTTGGCAATCTAGATTTTGTAAAGGTGTATTGCTCAAGTGAGTTTTACTTTTCATGTTCATACATATGGCTCTGATAGGACACCTAGGCATATTCTAGAAGAAAGCGGACAGAATGAGTTAGTTAGTGACATAGAGCTAGATTCTAAGAGAGTTTGTTTGAGGATGAGAATATAATGTGAGTAGAGAGTGGGGAAGGGTATTCATAAATATTGCTACTGTTGGTTATTGGTTAGGAGATTATTCTCTGGAATAGGAGCTGACTCTGGTTTATTTTCCTTTTGCTGCTCTAAGAGCCATTGTGCTCACAAAAACTCCTATAATAATATTATAATACTACTTCATTACCCATAATTTTACAGTTTTATCAGCCTCCAACAACAGCATTCTGATTTCTTCACGCAGATCTAATTTGTTTATTTAAATATTAATTAATAATTTTAATGTCATATGGTCCAGTAATTTCCTTTTGGTTAGGATATTAGGAACTCTTGGGGTATGTTGATATGTTTGCTTTCTGTAAGGAATAAGGATATTAGGAATTCTTGGGGTATGTTAATTTTATTTCTCAGGATTTGTACTCTTTTTGAATATTATTTTTTACTTATGTTATTTTTTAATTCTGTTCTATAACTTTTTTAGTTATGTGGTTGTGAGTTATGAAATTTTGTTATTTTATATCAATCTGGTTCATTGTTCTTCACTTATGTTGGTAGTTTTGTTTTTTAAATTTATTTATGATTCTCTTTTGTGTATGTTACATACATACATACATACATACATACATACATACATACATACATATATATATATTCGGCATAGGCCACAGCAGCATCCGCCATTTGTATGCCAGATTTTTTACTCTCCATCATAGATATGGGACAATACTGGTTTGACAGAGGGCGAGAGGTAGCGCTGAAGTGGAGGTACTGGGGATAGGTCAAAATCAAGTGGGCAGAATCAACATTCTGCAGGGGGGGTGTTAACTTTAAACTTAAGAGGCCCGATCCAAACTGTCCCCAGTCATTGAACTCTTTTGAAGGCAGAAATTATTAAATGAAAAAATTAGTCAGACAAAGTGTATTTTTGGATTTAATGGGCAAAACCCAAGTCTATGCAATAGAAGCAGGATTTGTGCTGGCTCAGTACAAATCCTGCCACAGCAATAGTAGGATCAATGGCAGCCATTGATGACGGACCTTGGATGCACTAGTGAGTTGAGAATGAAGAGATCTTGGAAGGAATTGCATAATACTTTCAGAGATATGTTTCTGATATTTTTCTGTTTTAAATTTGAGGATAAGGATGAATTTCAGGGTTGAGGTATTGTTAGGACAGAACCAGATTAGTTAAGTGTTAGAGGAATGCAGGGGATGAATGATCATGATCATTTTGTACATTAATGATCTTTTTTGAAAGAAAAACCATTGGGGAGAATTCTATTCTCTATTTTTTGTTCAATTGCCAGTAATACACTTACTACATTCTTTTGATTCTTTCCATCTTTGTTTCCTACAATTTCTTAGGTTCCTAACCCCTTACCAATTAAACTTTTCGAAATTCTTTTTCTCCGTGTCCTTGTTAATTGTCATTGCTATCCTACTTTCTCACCAACATGCTCTGCTTTGTTTTGAGCTTTTGTTATGATTCTTTACAAGCCATGGCAATTGCAAATTCTTAACCCTGCCCCTTCTCAACGAAAATTAAAAGATTAAATGAACATCCTCAAAATATATAATGAATTTAGAGAACTGTCTTTGATGCATTGGTTAGGGAAAAAACGATATTTGATTGGAAGAATAAAGGGAAGACAAACCAAATAGTCATGTCATATTTCATTGGCTCTTTTTTAGTTACAAAATTTTTACCGCACATCTTTAAGTTTTGTAATATTGTATGTGATTCAGTGTTGGGGGACAAAGAAACGTCAATAAAGCAAACTTTGTGACACAAAAATGAGAATGCTATGATAGACGAGTAGTTGCAAAGGACAAGATAAGATTGTAAATATTATAAATACAATATTAGAGAGAAAATGGGACTGTCGTCATGATAGAAAAATGGAAGAGTCTCGTCTTTGGGTTCCTAATAGATAGAGATTAGAGACCAAGAAAATGTATTGGCCAAACTGCTAAATCATAGAGAGATGTGATAAATGTTGTATACATATTTTTACATAATAATATGATAGAGCATTATGACATGTTAGATCTATATAGCTAAGCTAACCCCGCATAGTGAGAAATACCTTGGTGGTGGCTGCTTGGCATTTGAAGTAGTCACCAAGTTAGAGGGGTTTAGTATAAATAAGGGGATGAAAGGGTAGATGGATCGCTCTCAATTGTTGCCTTTAGAATTGAGCATTTGCTGATTTCTGAAAGAGGAAACACTTGGAAGGAGGATTCTCGAATAACATATTCATTCTGGTTCTTTCTATCTTTCATTTGATTCTTCAACCCTGGCTGTTGCTTGAAGCGTAACATATTTCTTTTAGCATATTGTACTGTTTCTCATGTCTCTTTTCTTCTTGTTCTTTCCTTGCAGCAAAAATGACTTCATGGGTATTGTTTGCTTGGCTTGAGGATTTCTTGTATCAGTTGCTCAGCTTTTATGTTCATCTTAACTCTTCAAGATGTATAATAGGAGTAACCCTTGTCACAAGCGAAATGCTACATTAGTATCTGCCAGTGCCATGCTGACCTTGCTGTGATGTATTTTTGATAAATATGCATAAAAAGTGTGTTTCTTATTGTTGAAGGGATATTTGGATGGGATTATCTTTTGCTATAATGGGTTATCGATTGTGGAGAAGATGACAGCAAATAAATGCACGAGTCTTGAGTATCAGTAGCGAGGTTCTTGCGAGCTCATGAGTCGGGTTTATACTGTAATATTTTTGAGGGGAACAACTTAAATACAGTTGACACGATTGAAAACAAAAATGTGAAAGCAATCTATTGCTACATTAAATGAAACAGTATTCCTTCTTGTGAGGAAACCATGCAATCATCGAATTGAATTTGATTTTTGACATAGTTTTGTATATTATCGCCCTTCCTGTCTGGTTTTGGTCTACGGTGAGTCACAACTCGTAGCATCGTTCCACTAATAAAAAACTGACAATTATAATTTCACACAGTTTGCTTTCCCATACAATCTTTTACTCTTACGTGCATTTCACCTTCTCAAGAATTTGAGAAGTAATTGAATGTGCTGACTCCAGATACCTTGCACGTATCCTTTCTTACCAAATTTTAATACCGTGGTATACTGATTCAACTAAAAAACTTGGTGAATTTCGTATGAAGGCATGAGAAGGAGTGATTTTGGGGTTTATAGACGATGTCTGGATACATTGATGTCATGCTACCTGTATATTTTTTTCTTTCAAAATTTCAGTAATGGAGGGCACGGAAAAAAGAAATGTAGGTGATCCACTCCTCACTTCAATGATGCTCAAATAAAATATAGTACCGACACATTGAAAATATAGACTCGTGTTTATGTTAATATTTTTATATAAAAAGTTCCAAAGGAAGCCCAAGTCCTGATGTGAAAAAGGGAGGAATAAGCCAAAGTAATCAAACAGTACTCAAAAGGACTTGCTCAGTTTTGTACTTTTAGTGAACCCCCCAAATCTCTGGTAGAAAAATGAAGATTTTACATGATTTGTCAACCATGTTTGTGCAAGTATAAAAACAAGAATGAAATTCATTAGAATGACAAGTATAGGAAAACACATGATGTTGTTTGTTCGTTAGAAAGCTCAGGGGCCCTGGGTCAGGGCAAAGCATCTTATTGATTTTGTCTCCTTGCTGACATTTTCGCTTAACTTGTGATTCGACATTAACACATGAACTGCCCAACACAACAATCATTCAATCAATCTAGTGGTGATTTCGTATGCACAAACAAGTTTTATATGAATTCGTTGTTTTTTACCAAGATATTGTTTTTGTCAATATGTAGTAAGTTCAGAGATATAAGAAGGCATTCAGACAAAGATCACACTCTAAAGTCAATAGCCAGGTGTGTGCTTCAAATCAATGACGATACATATAGTTATAGATATTTTATTTTATTTCAGAACCACATAAATGAGATGAGATATATGAATCGCATATCTAGACTTGATAAGAAGAGTTTAATGAACAGATCAGCAGAATTGATAATAAGAGTTAAAACACTAAATTGAAAGCCAAGTATTCCAGAGTTTCAAGCACAGACCAACAAAGTAGTTGAGACATAAGTATCTGCAACAAAAGAACGATATAAATACTACAATTTTAGCAAAGATTTATCATTGCTACAATTTTGGAGTGTATTTAAATGCATTGTGTATCAGATGAGATCCTTAATTTTGTTATGTATTCTCAACTATAACCATTATCATTTTCATATAAAACAGATCTACAAATGTTTTGCAAAAGAACCAAATATATCCCTATGATAAAATCCCTCACAACCACTGAAAGTAACTTCAAAGCAAATAAACCCTAGAACAAAACCTCAGCTTCACATGTAAGAAGCTCAATCATATGAAATAATTTTACAAAGTTCAAGAACACAGATTTTGAAATAGATTATTTTGGGCCAACACAAGGCACAATAAACTAAGTTTCAAAAGCTGCAGATGTAATATGAAAAAAGATTGCATGAAGCAGTGTTTTGAGATTCTATCACAACCAGGCAGCAAGCTTTCAGAATCTAATGGTTTAAGTACAATGCCAAAATATAAGAGAGAAATTAAGCAGGCCATAAAATGTTTTAGCCTAATGCAAAAGCACTCTAAAATCTAATTAAACACATAGATCAATCTACTTCTTTCATAAATGGCAGAGGTGTGTATGCTGCATATTTAAGCCAATTCAACAAGCTTTGCTTGTTTCCCAGTCCTTGTAATGCTACAAACATTTCCCTTGCGGGCTTAAACAACATCAACTGACAACATCGGGAATGCCAATCAGGATCGCTTCCAATGACCTCTATGCATTGAAGCTCAGCAATCACTTCAGGAATAGATGTCCCAGGTACTGTCAGTGCCTTCATAGCAGCTGTGCGCGACTCACACACAGATGCAATTCCACTCAATGCATCAGCTATCCTTTCTTCATCAGAAACCTTGATATTTTTCTTCTTTTCAGTTCTATCAAAAGATCCAACCCTTCGCCTCTTCACGCTACACGCATCACTATCATTACCACGGGATGTGCTAAAATCTATATCTTGAAAATAGGCACCAACTCCAGCAATAGCACCTTCCAATAAATCGGTATCCCCGTATCCTTCCTCGATATCTATACCACCACTCTCAAAGCATAGGCGATACACATCGTTATTTTCATCTATGCCATTAGGTGGTATCCCAGAAGAGGGTACCAATGCAACCTGTCTAGTATCGATCATATCCTTGAACAAAGTAGTTAATTCAATGTAAAATGGAAGTTCCTTTTGCCTAAACTTTCCATACTGTGGATTTTCCTGTATGTTTATAAACTAATCAACATAATATATTACACACAAAATTCACAAAAAGACAACTTAACATTTAAAACTTCATACCAGTTGTTTTTTCTCCCACCACTCATCAGGTGCATCCATAGTGTTCTTTGCACTATCTTGTCCCACAAGTGTTTCCTTGGCAAACAACTTATACCATTCTTGCCAATCTCTCCTAAGATTATACCACTTGTTTGTTAATTGCTTCTTTTCATAATCTTTCCCAGTTTTCTCATTAAAGTTAGATAAAACAGATTCCCAGCCTTTCTTTGTAAAGGTTGTTCCATTGTGTTCTCCCTTTTTGACTTCATCAAGGCATAGTTTGATATACAATTTGACTGTATTGACATCCCATTCAGCCTTTAGTCTTACGCCTCCATTATCTACAACGTCTTTCCTCTTCATGTTCCTCATTGTCCTTAAGCAAACCAAAATAAGCATGTCCTTAGGTAACACATTTAACATGCACATCAAGCAAAAGGCACAACCTTGGTGCAAGAAAGAAAAAGAATTGAACTGCCTACTACATGACTTGGTTTATTTTCAATACAAGTCCTATTTACTTTACTTCCAAAATTTTCTATATTCATTTTTACTTCAACTAGTATTAATCACAAGACAATATAGTTCTAATATATTACTCACAATTTCTTTTACGATTTTTCATTTTTACTTCAACTAGTATTAATCACAAGACAATATAGTTCTAATATATTACTCACAATTTCTTTTACGAGTTTTGAAACCAAATCTAGCACTTCAGAAATTTTGAAAAATATAAAACCATTGTTTTCATTGTTTCTGAAAACGCATTCTTTCAAGCTTATCTTTCATATTCTCTCTATCACAATTGTTACTGCTTGAGCTTTTCATCTCCTTGTTTGCAATTTTAAATGAACATATATTTTTTGATAATGTGATGACAAAAACTATAAAAAGTTAAATTATTACTATTATTATCATACCTTGTCCCTAATTGGTCAACAAAAGTTGAGGTATTTGGTCCAAAATTTGAGCCAAATACATCAACTTTATTTGACCTATTTTTGCTTACGATTAGGGTTGAATGGAGTACAATACTTATTGTTTGGATAAACAGATTATTTGTAGCTTATAGGACAATAAACACTTATGTATAAACTGTTTCTTTAGTTGAAGATAAAAAAAAAAGGTTAAATTGTTTTCTTATAAACTATAAGTTGTTTCTCATAAGCTATCTAAGAGAACTTACAAAAATAACATGAAAAGAGCTTATGAACGATGTGATAAGCTGTTTTTCTGAAACAGGGTGACAAAACTTATGTTAGTAGATAAGGTGAAATAAGCTAATCCAAAGAGGCCCTTAAGCAATGAAGAAGCCCTTTTGAGGGAATTTTTTTTTTTTTTTTAAGATTGTATCCTAGAATAAGTGAAAAACAGTGTTTACCCTAATAATGTTGGATGTTGCAAAAATGAAGAGACAAGGAAGAAAAGGTTTACCTGATGTTGCAACTTCCGAGGTCGGGAAGAATGGAATAAGAGGTTAGGGTTTGAGATTACATGAAACGCACAGTTGCATTTGTTGAGACGCATTTTCGCCTTCAAAAGTGATTCTGAGGGAACGCCAAACCAAACAACTATGTTTTTGCTTTTGCTTTCACTTCCACGTGACTTTGCAATGCTCACGTGTGGGGATTGAGGGTTGCGCTCAAAAGAAATTGAAAAAGCTTTATTTTGTGAACTATCATCGATCGATTGGCTTAGTGTGAAGGTGCAAGTTGTGTCTAAGATTCCATAGTATCTTGGAGGGGATTCGTTGGTATACTCTTTTGCATACAGTTGACATAACTGATGGGGAGAATCAAAACTAAAGGTTAGTGTGTCTAACTCATGCATTATAATTTATATGCACTCGTCATCATGTCCACCTTTGTCATCTTCTTAGCTATGTTATTGCAACAGACCCTGACATATGTTCTAACAATAAGCACCGAGTGATCTTTGAGCTTTGTTGCACTCTTGCAAGCAAATAGACAACCCGGAATTCGAGAGTATAATTGCCAATTGAATTACTTCCTCTAATGTTCCAAGACAATTGATACAAATAAAGAGTACAATAATAAATAGTCTTATATTAGACAGACATTTTATTTTATTTTTCTAAATGATCTTATAATTAAATACGAAAGGAGTACCATGATGATGAGTCACACCTTGCCAAGATGTCTATTTTTATGTTAGCCCCACTTTATGTCGATGAAGCCTGAAAATGCTCGTAAATTCTCTCATAAATGATATGAATTAAGTTCATGAAAATCATTGAATCGAAGTGTCCAAAAAGCACATTAAATTGATTTGTGGTATTATATGCTAGTAATTGAAATGATGATATGAAGAGACAAATTTTAGGGGGCCAAGTCAATGTATGAAACACACCGTCCCTTTGCAGTGATGAATAGTACTCTTTTGTTCCCAATTGTCATGTTCTTTTCATCACAGCCTCGCAATTAATAACTCTTAACAAAATCCAAACATATACATACAAATTCTCCCAAGCAAAAGAAGATCGTTGGATGTATGTTAATCCTAAAAACTTATCTGAAAAGGATATTCTAGTAGCCAAGTCAAAACTATTTTTGAAACACAATAAAAAAGCTTAAAGAATTAGAATAAAAAATGTAAGTTGTATTTTTATTGGTCTCATAAGTATAGTTAAGACGTAAGATGGTAAAAGTCTGCATAAATATTTGATATGTTTGGACGTAAGTTAGAATATGCAATTTCCCATTTTTCTACATTTAGTGCTTAGGGTTTGTTTTGCCATAGAGTTTTTATAACATAAAAGAACATTAAAATGAAAAGAAGAAAATACTTTTTATTTTCAATACTTTTATAGTAATGTGGTACTGCTGGTGGTGAATATACACCCGTGAATAACAAGAATCTTGGAAGAGTGGCAGGAAGGTGAGAGTGATAATAATTGATGAAAAATAAGGAGCAGACTGGTCATGATGAAATTGGTTCTGACAGGTCAATTACATTTGATTATCTTTTGATGCCAAAAGCACACAGTTGTCAAAGAAACAAGGGTATGCCCAGTTCCAGCTTGGAGAGGGATTTCACTCAAATAACAATACTTCCAAAATTCTAAATTGACATAACATTTACAAATGTTGTACTATCCCTCTTAGCCCTAGTTTGATATGCGTGTGATTGACAAATTGTGAGATTGCAAAAACCACATTTTTATTTTGTAACTTGAACAAAAAATATAGTGATTTACATAGTCTTGTAAATACATGTTTGGATCGGCACTTTGTAGTTTGTACATCCATGATAGTAAAACATACTTTTTAAAGCTTTTAACAACATCACATGTGATTTTGTCGAGCTGGTTGTAATTCAAAACATTTACTTTTTTTTTAAGGAAATTCAAAACATTTACTATTTGTTACATTTTAAAATATACAAAGGATATAAATGCGCAAATTAGCTACATTAATTATGTATTTATATTGAATTTCTTATATAGAGAGATATTTTCTTATAACATCATGAGAGGAATGCTAGGAACACTCTCTTTTGATCACTTTCTCTAGCACTCACTTTTTTATTGGGTGAAATCAATGTATGTCCACCACTTTATGTGGGATGTGGGTTCCATTTCCAAAATGTAGGTCTTACATTGATTTCATCTAATAAAAGAGTGAGTGCTAGAAAGAGTGCTTAAAAGAGATTGTTGCTAGCATTCTTCGACATGACTATTACTATTATCCAAAATCATAGTAATAGAGATGTTTTAAGAAATGAAGAGGATGTCTACTTCCCGATTACTAGGGAGGATGCAATCCCATCTTTGAAGTGTATTCCAAGTTTCCAAATGAGCATGTTTTTTTTAAATGAATGAATGATAAGTAACACACTCCAAAAATAAAATTTGACCAAAAAATGGAGAGCTTAAATATTTGAAAAATAATCCCTTATAATAGCTGCACGGCGCAACAGCCATGAAAACAATAGACCTAAAGAGAGAAATTCTCTCTAGATATAAGGGTCTTCAGGTTTTTAAAAATGTTGCACTGTGTAACCACTATAAAGGATCAATGTTCTATTTAGGGTTGTTCTTTTTCTTATTATATTAATAAAATACCATCTTATTAGTAATACCTATAAACAAGAGTACAATTTTTCTTAAAAATGAAATTCATATGTATTTTCCTACCAAAAAAATATGCATGCTCGAGGCCAATTGCTTAAGTGTCAATGACCAAAATTTCCATCAAATACATCTATTTATAAAAGCCCAGGCATCTTCTTTTTCAAAAAAAGGATAGTGACATCTCAAAGGATTTATCAGTTTGTGAAAATCACGTCGCATTAGAAAGCAATATCAAAATGCATGGCAAGTGGCAACATGTTTTTTGTTTTTTGAGTAAATGTTAAATATATTAAATTTTATTTCTCAAGGCCTTTAATAGTGTGTGTAAATAAATAAAATATTATAACAATGTCCTGAAACGACAACGTGATATTCTAAACATAATTTTTGGTGTGTACTAGATTACATTTATTTCCTCTAATTTCTGTCCATTTTACACAGCACATGATATCTGAATGATTAGTCACAAGTCACAAGCTAATTATACACATACTACATTAATAAACAAAAGTATGTATGAACATCTACCATTGTGGAAGGTTGGCAAATGACAATGAAACGTAAAAGGAAAGATAAAGCATAGTGATAAGGTACACGTGAATTTGAGTACTATAGTGTAAAAGTTTCTAGCCTTTTCCAATTTTTCCCTCTCAATAAAGGCAATGGTATTTTAATTTTCTTATATATTTTTGTCCTAAAGCAATTTAAGATTATAGGGGCCAATCACATTTTGGAATCTTGTTAAGACATTCACGGGAGGAAACTGCTACATGATGTTGAATCTCTATTAATTGTGTCATGTAGAAGACTTAACACGGAAATAAATTGCATACTATAACACATGAGAGATACTTTTTCCACTACCCTAGGTTTCTAAATAGCCTCACATATGTCTAGGATCCAAAAACGATGTTTTTTTGGTTAGGTGGTATGCTTGGAGACGGCATAAAAACTATTTTTTTCTCTTCGGAAATATACTTTCGAAATGACTTTGAGGTGGAAAAAGGAAACTCTCATCATATATTTACATTATGGTAGACTTGAACTGAACTGTCCGATTAAGATATGATTGATTTAAGCTCTAACTTCATATTTTAGATTTATTTCATAGAAATACAGTGTAATTATTAGCTATGAAGTATAATTACACTGATTACACTCAAATTTGATAAATCAGTATAATTATACTTCATAGTTTCTATAATAACACAGTGTAATTACACGGACACTGACACGTCGACAAAACTAATAATTTGAAAAAAACACATAATTCAATGTAATTATATGTGTCGGCATCGTATCCGACACCAGGACACGCCTAATCCGAAGAGTGTCCATACTCCATGGCATAGTTCAAATGAGTAAGAGAGAAAAAAACAATAAGATAACAACTATATATTAACTTATATCTATAAAAAAAAGTCACTTTATCTATCTATAAATGTAACAAACAGACCGGCATTATATATATCTTCTACACCCAAGTAACAAACAAAAGGTTCATACTTCCCCTCCACATTATCTCTCTCATCAATATCATCTCAAGACTATGATATGATGATAGACCTCAAATACATATGGGTGCTAGTTTCAATCAATAGGTACATTCTCAACACAATACAAAATGAAAAAACAAGAAACACTCTAAAAACAAGATGTATCTCAAACTTAAGGACTCAAAACCAAGAATTTTTTGAATTCTCTGACCAATCAGTCCTATCCAATCTATATTATGGCATTGACAACATTGAAATTGCAATACAATCACAACATCCAGAACAAAGATCTTTTAACCTTAAAAAGTCAGAAGAAATGCTTCAAGTTCCAGCAATGCTTGATGAAGATGAATTCACTGCTTCAATTCCAAATCATTACTTGGTTTGTTGCTCTTACTTTTATCTCTCAGTTGTTAGGAAGCTTCAAGGTGATGAATGGCAAGCTGCACTTCATTTTCTTCAAGCTGTTTTGGTTTCTCCAAAGCTTGTTTGGAATGAATTTGCACCACAACTTTGTGAAAGTCTTTTCAAGAAGCATGAAAATAGAAGTTTGGAATTTGTTACTTCTTTGAATTCTGAGGAAGAAATCAATGAAGCAATTGTTAAGGAGAAGGCAAGGAGATATAAGGAGTGTTTGGTGTATTATCAGGTCATGCTTTATGGAGAGATTCCATGGTGGAGCAGTTATTGCAGCAATAATTCAGCAAATTATATGTAAGATTAATCAATGAGAGAAATTAACTATGTATTTTGAAGTTCAATAGTTTGAGGAATAAAGTAGGGACTAAACATGATATGAAATGTTAGTTATTATGCAAGGTTAATTTTTGTTGTTGTCTTAATCCTCCGGTTCTAGGGGACGGACCCTGGTAATCGAGAGTTCAACCGGGAGGTAATTGATGACTAGTCAATGATTGTTCTTGTCAAGTTTTGAACTCGGTTCTCCTGAACAATTCAACCTTAATTGAAATTTGTGAGCTCAATCACTTGGTTTATTATGAAAGGTTAATTAGCTAAATAGGCTGACAACAATATTTATTGCAAACAAACATGAATGGATATATAATAAAGTTTAATCAGACATTACCTATTGTTGTTTTTCTAATTATTAGTGATAAAATATTGATAAGAAGAGAATATTATTGGCAAGAAATACATAAGATATGCTTTCTTTAAGCTAGAACATTGAATTTTATTTTTTTTATTTTAGTACTTTATCATCTAAGAGTGACTTACTGATATGGACAGGGATGTATCCAATACCAGCTGTGTATCTTCTACTTCAGTTCAACATGAACAAAGGCTGAAAACTTGCAATACAGTAAGTTTTTATTTAATTAAATTCTATTACTAGCATAATTAATACATTTTAAATATTTAAAATAAGCCACTTTTGTTTCCCTTAAATATTTTTGTGGCAGTATGAGAAGGTTCACCCAATGGATCTTCAAGATGTAATGCAAGAACAGTTGAGAGCAAAACACATAATTAACCTTGATTCAAGCAGATTGAGCAGGTCCACAAAAGATGTTGTTGCTTTATCGATCTCAAAACGGATAGAAAAAATGAGTATCGATTTAAATTGCCGTGTCGAGGATTTATTAATCGAAGAAGCATTGCAGCCACTAGAATTCCATCTCTTTGATCATGCAAGCAGAAAACATAGACTCGGCCAGAAAAACCGCGAAGAAAGTTCTAAGATGAAATTGCAAACATCATTAGAAAAATGTGGCGAAGAGTATATTGTAGACACTGCATCGATTTTCGAGAGTTTAATCAGTTCATCGGGAACTAATTATGGTTCATTAAAGGATGTGATTTTGGATGAACTACTAATAGTGATCTCAACTTCCAAAGAGGAAAAGGAACTAAGAACATCAGTATCAATTCTAACAACAATAATTTCAAGGAACAAGTCAATTATAGAAGATGTGAAGAAAAAAGGTTTAAGGTTATGTGATTTAGCAAGTGCTCTAAAACAAAATATTCATGAAGCAGCAATTCTAATCTATTTAATAAATCCATCTCCTATAGATATAAATACACTGGAAATTTTGCCAATATTGGTAGAGATTGTATGCACTTCATCACAAAGTTGTTACAAGAGTAATAAGCAAGAAGAATCACTTCTTATGACACCTCATGCAGCATCATTGATGATCATTGAAGAACTTGTAACTTCATTTGACTATGCTACAAATAACATGCATTTGGAAGTAATCAGTTTCCCTCATGTTCTCAGTGGATTTATAGAAGTTGCAAGAAATCATAATCTTGAAGAGTTTTTATCTTTGACTACCATTCTTATAAAATGCATGCAGTTTGATTCACAGTGTCGAAAGTATGTGTCACAGTTCACTCCTCTTGCGCCATTTCTACACCTTCTAGAGACGGAAAATATTCGTGCCAAATGCACGGCACTCGAGTTTTTTCAGGAAATCCTATGCATACCAAGGTATGTAACCAGTTCTTTCATTTGTATTTTCTTTGGAATGTAATTGAGTAGAATTTGTACCATATATGTATTTAACTAGTCGGTAGAATGATTTGTTTTCATTTTTCTATTTCCATTTGTTCAGATCATCGGCTATTAATCTGCTGCAGAGGATAAAAAAAGAAAGCAGAATTAATATTATGCAGATACTAATGCATTGTGCCCATCAATTACAACCTGATCACCAGATTTTAGCTGCTAACCTATTGATTCAGTTAGACACATTGGTAATGTTTTAAATTCAGAAAAATTTAAGTTTATAGGTTACAAATTCTTATCATGAAGAAAGTCCTAGGGAACAAAGATTGGATCATTCCATTTGCATTCTGTTAACTACACGAGGTTAATAATTTGCTAAGAGGCAACAATGACATTCATCAAAGGAGAATATCTTATGGATCCAATATATTAAAAGTTTGAGTATCAAGTCACTAAATGATACATTTGACCAGGGTCTTAAATCGTGATTGTTTCATGATTTTGATATTGCAGTCTAATACGGATGACATAGTCACGACAATGAGAACACGAAGACATAAAAAACCTTAGCGTCATGCCAGAGTTGCAGTCGCAGACCGCGTAAAAACTTCTGTCATGGTTTTTGATTTTGTGGTCAAACGAGACTTATATTGTCACGATTACAGTCACGATGTGGCCGTGTAGACAGCCATAATCTTTGCCTTGAACCATTTTTTAAAAAACTTGCATTTTGCATAAAGCCATAGAAGAATATCTTTCCCTTTCAATTGAAATTATTTAAACTTTAGTAACCTTTCTTCATTAAAGTAGTATACTTGAATAGGTTTTAATTTATATACATTGTCAAACAACACTATCATGCAGAACCCAACTGATAAAAGCTTGTTCAGAGAAGAAGCTGTGCAGATTCTTCTAAGGACATTAACATCTGAAGAAAGCTCAGAACATATATTATCTGCATCCATTCTATCAAATATTGCTGGCACATATGCTTGGACAGGAGAATCATATACAGCTGCATGGCTTCTGAGAAAGACAGGCTTGACCTCTCCCTATCATCAAAACATGATACGAAACTTCAACTGGTTGGATCAGAGTCTACAGGTAAGCTTCGAAGAAGGATTATTATATGTCAACAAGTAATATGTATGAGCAGATGTGAAGCCCAGATACTTCAAAAAATGGAGAAATATTAGTGTGTGACACATGTCTGATACTTCCTGATACTTATTCATAAAGTATCCGATAATCTTTTTAATTCTTTTTAAAAGTATTTTCTCCAAGAATTCTCAGATGCATCTACGATATTTCTTACCAACTAAAAACACAGTTTTCTTTCGGATACAATACATCTTCGATATATCTTCCTGATTAAAGACACTACGTCGTATGTTTTTTGTGACACATCCATCATAGTAGAAGTAATACGTTCAAATAAGGAAATATATCATATATGTAACTATGCCTACGTTGTTACGATCACAATTCACAAGTACTTTTCTTCATGTATCTCCATATCCCTGTCATATCGTATATGTATCGTAATATGATCAGGTTGTGCAGCAACAACTAAGGACATAAATAAAATTCATAACATGCAGGATACAAGCATAGATGTATGGTGCAGCAAAATTTCCAAATGTATCATAAGTGTTGGAGATTCAATCTTCCATACTTTAGAGAGAGGACTGAGAAGCAAGATTAAAAGGGTTTCTAGAGACTGTCTTATAGCCATCTCATGGCTTGGATGTAAAATATCAAAAAATCCAGACAGCCTCAGTAATTCTGCATCTGAGATTATATTAAGAGGAATTGAGCAATTTCTGCATCCTGGGATGGAATTGGATGAAAGACTTTTGGCATGCATGTGCATGTTTAATTATGCTTCTGGGAAAGGTACTGTCCTAACCTCACTTTATGTTAATTAACAAATGTCATGACAGTAGCAATTCATCTAAATTGAATTCAAAAAATTCAGCACCTAGGTTCTGTTTGGATAGGTTTATTTGAATTTATTTACTGGTATAAGCACCTGTGAGACTGCTTGGGAGAGCTTATGATAGTTTATATGAAAACAGTTTGAATTTATTTTATCTTTTGTTATTGAAATAGCTTATACGAAACACTTATAAACGTTCATCCTATATCCTATAAGCACTTAATTAAGTTGTTTATCCAATATGGATCTTACTTGGCAGCAGCTTTGTGAGCATTTTGTCCATGGACTGACTGAACAGAAAGGGAAATAACTTGTTTACTTTAAATCAATTGCCTCTTCTAAGTAAGACAGCCATTTTTCATGTAGGAAAGCAAAAACTAATGCAATTCTCGGAAGGAGTAAAGGAATCATTAAGACGACTTTCAAACATAACTTGGATGGCTGAGGAGTTACATAGGGTAGCTGATTTCTTGCTTCCAAACACATCAGTAAGTACTCATTTATGTAACAACTTCTAACACTTGAAAAACAATATATAAGTTAAAGAACTTGAGTACATTACTCATAATTAGCATGATTCATGCTCACACCCAAATCCTTGAGGCATATTGCATCTTTAGTATAAATAATAAATAAATAAATAAATAAATTGCACTAAGTAGTAAGTACTAACTAATTTATTTTGTTGCATCACCTTAATCATCATGGTGGTAAGAGCAGCGTATTTCTTGTGTTCATACACAAATCCTTGAGGCAGGTCGCAACTTTAGCACATCAGTTTGCTCCCTCATATACTACAAGGGACTGTTATTCAGTGGATATTCAGATGGATCAATAAAGGTAATAACATATATGATTTGAGTCAATGAGTCAATGAGTTATGATAAATCATGTTTCTATTTTCTCTAAGTCAGCAAAATAGAAAAATGTTGCTGGGCATACTTAACTAATGTCAGTTTTTGTGGTGTAATTTTCTGTATTGAAATAATAAAACCTGTTTTGGTATGGCTTAAGGGTAATATTTTAAATTAGACCGTAGCATTTAAACAAATGTCGTAATCTATAATCCTAAGTTTGAATAATAGAATTGACCAAACTCCGTGATCGAATCTTGTGTGTTCTATTTTTGCATTTTTTTGTATGTTTTCTTTTGAACTAGGGTTATTGTTCTAACAAAACTATTGTCTGTTGGTGTATTGAAAAGGTCTGGGATATTAGGGGGCACTCAGCTAGTCTTGTATGGGACATTAAGGAGCACAAGAAGTCAGTGACATGCTTTTCAATTTTTGAACCACTAGACAGTCTTTTGAGTGGATCCACTGATAAAACCATAAGGGTAAGGTTAAAACTTTCTTTTATGGTTTCCAATTTCTAATATCAAAAGTGAATGAATTAATTATCTTAAAATATGCACATAATAGGTGTGGAAAATGAACCAAAGAAATCTTGAATGTCTTGAAGTAATAGTCATGAAGGAACCAGTTCATCATTTGCGCCCACATGGCGAGACAATTTTCGCAATTAGTGAAAAACAAGGAATAAAGGTAATGCTTTAAATTTTCCTTGATTTATGACATGAAGTAACTGAAAATTCAATGCAAAATCACACATATAGCACAAAATCCTCTCTGTAATCTAGTTGTATCATCTATAAATTGCCTTGTAAGGTGAGGACTATCCTCCACTTATGACCACATTTTCAGTCCTGAACATCTAGAGCATGACTCGAATGGCCTGATAGCAAATGGTTCAACCAATCTTGGATAGACTCTAATACTACCTTAGAAATTTTACCAACTTAAAAAAGAAGTTAACCATAGTTTTGCTACCTTCATGTCTTGGATAACAAAAACTAGGGACAATTATAACAACTGATGAATTTGCCTTGTTTACTTTTTTCAGATTGTTAACAAATCAAGAGAGATAAGAGATATTTTCAAAGGTAAGCATGGGAAGTGCATGGCAGTGGATCATGGAAAGTTATATATTGGCTGCACAGACTCAAGCATACAGGTTAGTTACTTTTTTGTGTTGTTTGACATACATTATGGAATCAACAAAATACAATCATGATATGATGCTTTGTTTTAGGAGTATAACACAACACACAACAGGGAACTAGAAATCAAACCACCTACAAGAAGTTGGAGGAAGCAAAGTAAACCCATCAATTCAATTGTAGCCTATAGAGATTGGCTCTACAGTGCAAGTAAGCATGTTGAAGGAACAACATTCAAGGTGAGAACTAAAACTTTTGAGCTTAAAAAAGAGCTTTGCTTTGTTCTTACATGGATGGATTATATATAGGAATGGAAAAGAAGTGCAAAGCCCAAAATTTCAATCCTTACTGACAAAGGAGACAATGTGGTAGCCATGGAAGTGGTAGAAGACTTCTTATACCTAATCTCCAGCTCGTCAGCAAGCAGCATTCAGGTAAAAGTAATAACCTAATACTTTTATTTATGTCCCTAAATATAAGTCCGCGTATAAAAAAAGGAGTTCTTCTCATGTCAAATTACTAGATAGTAGATACATTTATTTTAATTTTTCAAATATACCCCTAATTTATACTAATCGGTAGTAAGTATAATGAAGATGAGAAGTCAGAGTTGTACACATCTATAGCGAAATGGTATTTTAGGAACATTCATACATAAAATGGACACCTCACCTTAAATACGCTACCTATTTTTCTTAACATATGTTCAAAACGGAGCCTAGGTAAATAAAACCTTATACATCTATGAAAAAAAATTAACCAGAACAACGCAAAATCAACTGCTTAACTTGAAACCAATTTGTCAAACAGATCTGGTTGAGAGGAGTACCAAAAAAGTTGGGGAGATTATCAGCAGGGAGCAGGATAACAAGCATTTATGCTGCCAATGACATTATTTTTTGTGGTACTGAGAAGGGACTAATCAAGGTAAACACAACCAACTCATCTGACCTCTTGTTATTTATTTCCCTAAAACTAATGTCTAGACATGATGACATTTCCCAATTTTTCAACAGGGCTGGATCCCTTTGTAGGAAGAACTTCAGTTCATTGTGCATACATGCTTGTTCTTTAAATTTCAAAGCTTTTGCCAGCCTAGTATTACAAAAAAGATTAGCCTCCATTTAAAGCTTGGTCATGTTGTATATGATTCCATTGTCAGACTCAAACCAAATGCAATTAATTCATCTGCCAAAGGCTTAGTGAGTTCATACCTTACATCGGTGATTACTTGTCAAGCACCATCGCAGACACCGGACACCATATTCACACAGACATCGGTAATAATTTGAGATAGTGGAAGTGATTGAATGTAGCATGCGTCAGGTTGTGTTGGTATCAAATATCGACAAATATTAGACACTGGACACGCCTTCAATCTGAAATGTCGATGCTACATATGTGATTACTATAGTAAATACTTATGAATTTGTATTTTGAGTGAAAATCATTGTGAATAGTAGTTGATTGTCTAGCACGGTACAAGAAATGTTATTTATTTTTTTGGAAAAGGTACATGAAATGAAATGTTATTATTGTAGTAATGTATTGTAACAAATACCAATATGTTATTCCCATGAACTATGATTTTGCAAATTGTGAGTAAGGTGTAAATCGTTTTTGTTGCGAAATGTAATGGAAGTTATAACAAATGCTTCTTTGTAACATTTTTGTAGAAAAAAAAAATAATTGTTTTTTTTCTTCGCCTGGATGTAACATTGTTGTTGATGAGGAGCATTGTTGTTGTTGTTTGAGTATAGATAAAAATTTTTTGACAGATATTATAAACTATATATACACACACATGTTTCAGAGAACTGATCCCTCAAAAAAAAATGTTTCAGAGAAAAAGAAATTCGATTTTTTAGGTGAAATCATTTTTAATCAAATTTATTTACCTCGAGTTAAACTTTGGATTAATAGAACTTCTTCCCCTAAAAATAATGACATTGTTTTTTGAAGGAAAAATAGTGACATTATTATTAACCTTTGAAAATTCTAAAATTATATACCATTAATCCATCATGTACGACATTACCCGTACGAAATATCTAAGTCATAAATGATAGTTTGATTCCAATAAATCGTTCAAACTTTCATCTCCATCATCTTTAAACTTTTCTAGTGATTGAATTGTTTGGTATTGTTACATCAACTGTACCTTTATCACTCCTTTGTTTTACACTCAAAATTTTCCAAACCTCATTCACTTCTTACAATTTTACTTCTACTCATTTTGTTTTATTTCCTCTTTTGAAGGCACAGTTCTTCTTTCGTGACTTCATGCCTTTCTTGTCTTCTTCAAAACTCATTTTCCTTCTTGAGTACTACTCATTTTCCTTCTTCATTTTTACTAGGCTCCTTTATGTTACTTTACTTATTTTTGTTGTACTTTCAATTTTGTGTGACATGCCTAACCAGAACGGGCATCGTCTAACTCTCCATCCTGGATTGCTATGAACGACCAAACTATGTGCCGCTAATATTTTAGTTTTAGCAGTCAGGTCTTAACATTAGTTTTAAATTTTTTAAGTCATGGTTCTCCTTAGCCAAGCATGTCATACTTCAACACTAGCTTGCATGTTCAAGTCATGCCTGCTTACCTCACCTAATAAAATATTACCTCAACATTAGTTTGATTGTTTAAGTCATATCTACCTCGCTCTGAACAAGGTTGTGTGTGTCAACTTGTTGTGGGCCCCTTGCCAAGTGCTTCATAACTTGTCACACGATGTAGTGACACAATCCACACGTGTTTCAACTCCACATGGTGTGTATGAACAAATAACATTGTTGAAGTGTGTCTCAGATCCACATGCTCTATATACAAATGAGCTGAACTGAAGACGGATAACAAGCTCCACACATGACCATACTCGAAACGAATGACATATGAGAGACTCTCGATCACAACTTAATATGTCTTAGACTACAAAATAGATGACTATTAGGTTAAGAAGTAAGGACTATAAACTGATGTACTTAGGCTGCATTTCATTTATTCTATTTCTAGCTTAAATAATGCACTTCCCTAGTCATATCATATTATTCTTAGAGCTCCTCGTGGGTAGCTCCACAATATAGCTCACTTGTTGTATATTTTGTTTACATATAGGAACACTAAGTAAAAACTTACAATATGGAGATGGTTTCACTAGTTTATGTTAAAAATTATTTTTGTTAGATTTTTAGAAAAATATGTGATTTTAATTATGATAAAAAACACACAATTACTTTTTTTTTTTACATATTTATTTTGACAAAAACTTTTTTTATATATATACTATCGTGAAGACTGACACTAACATATCCCCTCTTTCCGTCTATCAATTGTGCTTAACTATATGATTATTTTATCATATTTAATTATAACTCTTGTAGAATATACCATAACGAAATAAAAATTCGACATATATTATTTATATTATAACGCAATTATTCCTATTATAATAAGATTTAACAAATTCATTTATTAAAGATGAAAGATTAAAATAATATTTTTTTAGGGGAAAGATTAAAATAACATTATACAAAAAGACGGACATTCACGTGTCTGTCACACTTTTTGTTGTGTTAATGCATGTAAATTATGAACGATATTTTGATTTTGATTAAAATTATAAGTATAAATATGTGTGACTTTCGAATTATAACAAACCTAAAAAATCATATATTATATATATATATATATATATATATATATATATATTTTAATTTATAAAAGATAATAGAAATTCATATCTTTTTCAATACCATCAACGATATAACATTAATATATGAAAATTTGTTTAAGGGTATAATTGGTGTTATAAAATATTCAGCCAAAAATCTCAATCTCCTTCATATATAAGTTGATAATATTGTTCCTATTGTAATGAGATATTTCCTATTTTAACGAAATTTACTTTTTTTAATTAATATTTAAAACAATATCATTAAAGGATAAAATAATAAATAAAATAATTTAAATAAAAAATAAAATACATAATCAAAAAGTCGGTGTAAATTCATGTATTTTAAGTTTTTTTTTTTGACGCTAAAGTTTTTTTTCTTTATAGATAATATAGATATGATATAAAATAATTTAAATAAAAAGATATAAAGCGTGTTTGTTATAGTTTTTTTAAGGAAAAAAAATCATTTTAAAAAAAAAAAATCACTTTTAAGAGTTTTGCATCCGTTTGTACAGATATTTAAAAAAAAATAAGAATCTAGAAAAAATCTTAAAACAGCTTCAAACGAGAAGTTGTTAAGAACCGCTTCTCAAAAAATAGATAGATTTTTTTTGAGAAGAGAGAGAAAATATGATTTAAAAGATTGAACTAATTTTGTAACAAAATATAATGGCTTAATTACATTTTTGGCCCCTTAAGTTTCCCAAAGTTGTGATTTTGGCCCCTTAAAAAAAACAACTTTTTTCAGGCCCCCTGAGTTTACTTTCTGTTGCAATTTTGGCCCTCCACGCCAATTTTGACCCAGTCAACGGACACGTGTGTAATTTTTTTATTATTTTTAATTTAAAAGATAAAAAAAATTGTATTAATTTTTTTTAAAAAAAAATGTTTTTTAAATTACAAAAAATAAATTTATTTGTTTTTTATTACAAATAAAAAAAATTAATTACAATTTTTTTTTGTTTTTTTTATTACAAAATTTAAAAAATTATTTATTTTATATTTTTTTAATTACAAAAGAAAAAAATATTAAAAAATACAAAAATGCGTCCATGTTAGCGTTGACTGGGTCAAAATTGGGCTTTGGGATCAAAATTGCAACAAAAAGTAAACTTAGGGGTCTAAAAAGAGTTGTTTTTTTAGGGGGTCAAAATCACAACTTTGAAAAACTTAAGGGGTCAAAAGTGTAATTAAGCCAAATATAATTATATACAAACATACAAGATTATTTGTTAAAAATATAAACAAATGCAAAATAGATTTTAATTCTTCACAAAATCTCTAACATATAATCTCTAAATTATTAGAACATAAAAAATTAGTCCAAAATCATCATCTATATTTAATCTTCAAGCAAGTAAATTTCAATTGTTGTTTGGCTTGGTTCCCTCTCCTCCCATTCTTACTCTACGCTCTGTGATTGGGAAACAAAACCCTAAACCAGAACATCTCTTATACGACGTCGTAATGGAGGCATTAGAACCAGTTGAACCCCAATCCCTAAAAAAGCTTAGCTTCAAATCCCTAAAACGTGCCCTCGATCTCTTCTCTCCCGTTCATCAACAACTCCCTCCTCCTGATGCCGAAAGGTTCCTCCTTTTTCCTTTTCTCTTCTTAATTCTTCCCCTTTTCATATACTCAACGCTTATTCCTTTTTTTCTTTTGCAGCAAGAAAATTCGTGTCAATTACAAGGTTAGTTTCATCTTAATTATACTTACTCTTAATGTGTTTCGTTTGAATTTTGTTAATTTTGATTTAGCAATGTTAATGCCCTTAATTATACTCATGGGTTTGATTTTGAGTTTTGTATGAAGTTTGGATTATTCTGATGGCTATCAATTTTTTTATTTACTTTTGGGATTATTATGAATAGCTGTATAGTTATGGTAATGTGGTTTGTAGTCATAATGGGTTTAGTTTTATCTCAATTATACTTGTAATGGGTTTGATTGATTTGAGTTTTTTATTTTAATTTAGTAATCTTAATGCCCTTGATTAAGAAGGGATGTGGATGGTGTAAAGTTTGTATTTTTGTGAGGATATCAAGTTTTTTAATTATATTTTGGATTATTATGAATAGCACCTATAGTAGTAAAGATGGTGGAAACTAGGCTTTAGGTGGTTTGGGCAGGTAGAGTAAAGACTTGTAGATTCTATACTTAAGGAGAGTAGGTCAGATCACTACAGGCAGAGGAAGACTTGGAAAAACTATATGGTATACAATGGAGCATTATAACGTTGTTTGATTTATGTAGCCGACCTCATTTAGTGGGATAATGCTTGATTGTTGTTGTTGATTAGTATGAATAGGTGTAGTTATGCTAATATGGTTTGTAATGGACATTAGGTACATGCTGAGTATGGTGGAATTAAAAGTACTGCTCAGCCTCCCCAGCAGACAGATTCTGCTACACAGAATCACTCTCAACAAGCAGGGTCTTCTAACGTGCTTGCTCTTCCAGGTACGAATATGGAACTCATAGTTATAGTTACCATATCTTGGTTTACGAATAGGATCATCTAGTTGTTGGAATATTGATGAATTGACACCTAGGTCATTATGGTTTCTAAGAATCTTTTTGCTTATGTGGTTAACATTTACGGTAGGTTTGGATTGAGGGTGCTGGAGGGGAGGGCTTACTTTTCTTTTTTAAATTACAAACACTATAAAATGTATTTAAAAATAAACTAAGTGTTCTTTAAATTTTTTATTTTTTTAAATATCAATTATATTTCAAGATATAGACTTAGCCCTCCAAAGCCTTCCCCTCCAAAACCCCCCTCCCAAATGGACCCTTAGTTTCTTGTTATATTGCCATTATTTGTATTACATCAGTAAGCCTGCCTGTAATATTGTTGTGTTTTTCTTTTTCGGGGTTTGAATTTGTAGGAGAGTAAGTGTTATTTACATTGGTTTATGGAAACTTTGTTATATACTTTTGAGGGTAATGTGTATAGGCTTTTGCAGACCTGGAGGCTCTGTTTGAGAGTTTGGAAGTGAGGGGAGGGATATGGGGGGAGAGCAGGAGAGGAAAATAGAGAGAAATTTTACACCTGGTTTGAGAGTGTTTTTACAGAGAATGATAAAAGAATGTTATGATTAATATAATTTTAATTTGAGTATTATAACAACATAGATTGGATTTGAGAGAGTGTTTTTATGTATTATAACGACAGGTCCAGGAGATTCCAAGGATCTCCAGAAAGGAGGGGCCCAAAATGCTTTGGTTGTTGGTCCATCTATGCCATCCACTGCTACGTAAGAATATTTTTTCTTTCACTTGCACACATTTTGGCCAGGAACGATCTTTTGCTCATGAATAATCTGATTTGGTCATAGTTATATGATTTTTGCAATTTTTGCCTAACAGTTGTGATTTGAATCATACGTTCTGCTTGAAAAAGCTTAATAATAAATCCTGTTATGTTCAGTATTATGAAATATTTTTGAAGAGCCTATTTGGCTTTCAATATTTTATAAAACTGTTATGATGTAAACATGAGAAAAGATTGCAGAAGTTGATGAAAATTTGCTAAGATGTGAAATTTTATTTTCAAAAGAAAAATATAAAAGTATTTCATGCATAGGGAAGTATTATGTTCCATTTATCTTTTATTGTGTTTTGATGTTTTTTTGAAAATTCATAGATTTTGATACAATATTTTACACCTAAAAAAAAGATTTTAATACAATATATTGAATTCACGTTTCATTACTATTCCGTTCTGTTGTAGAAAGGAAAGCCATAATAGGTTCCAAATAAACATAGATTGTGTCACATGCAGCATGCAAAGTTTTTGAGCAGCTGTTAAGGGTGCTTGATTGATTGGTTCTTATGTTATGTTTCTTTACAGGAATGGTCTTGGTTTTCAGGGCAAAAATACAGTAGTTGTTTCTACCTCTGGCTCATCTGAAAGGTTCTGGCTTTCTCTCGATGCCTCTATATTTAATAGCTTATTTTTATGCTCATTTTGTTGGTTCTGCACACTATCATCTGTTTTTTTTACTCAATTTGAATATATTTAGGATTGACATTTTGCTGGTTTGACCTTTTTGACTAAACTTTTGTTGTTTCGAAATATTACAGGAATTTCTCAACATCCGCTTTGATGGAAAGAATGCCAAGTAAATGGCCACGACCTGTGTGGCATGCACCGTGGAAAAACTACAGGGTGAGAACTACTTGACCACTTCTTTAACTATTTAATGATAGATGAGTGGTTGGGGGGATGGGTAGCTCAACTGGTTTGAGCTAAGGGTTAAGGAGTTGGAGGTCCAGGGTTCAAGTCCTGGGGAGAAAAAAACTAACATAAAAATTAACATACTAACATTTTCCATTAAAAAAAAAAAAGATGATAGATGAGTGGTATTAGGTTTGTTCTTTTTCATTCTCAGATTCTGTGAACCAAAACCAATGTTAATTGGGGATTTTTGGTACGCTAGCCAGTAGTTTAGGCGAAGGACCTGTTTAATTCCACCTTCCTATAGCCCCATTTTCTTACCATAAGTGCAAGGATACCTTGGATTAATTACTTTCATAATTTCCATTCATCTGCTGGATTTGGATCATTATCTTATTGTTTGTAGGGGCTTAGCAAAATTTTGTGCTGGTTAATAATGAGAAAGAGATCTACGTTGGCATCCACTATACAGTAAAAAAGAATCAATTTTAAAATCCATTTAAAACATAGAACTGGTAATGCTTTACAGGTTCTACTCAACACCACAAATTTCAATTTTAAAGCTTGGCTATTCGTAGGCTGACATTATATCAAAACAATGGTTTGTGTGTTTGCTAATGGCTTAATTCGTTTATTCTAATCAGGTCTAGCACACATAATTTTTCTGATATCCTTTTAAATTGTAATACTTCTGATATATTTTTAGCTGAGAAATATAACCATTAGTTATTTTCTGTAGGTCATCAGTGGTCACTTAGGATGGGTGAGATCTGTTGCAGTTGATCCCAGTAATACATGGTTTGCTACTGGTTCTGCAGATCGAACTATCAAGGTATTTGTTCACAAAATGTATGTCATTGTTTCTTGTTATGAGAAGGCATGTAGATAAGATGGTAAACACCCATGTTGAATTGTTCATTCTGTGTGTTACTTTCTTTCTTTGCAATTTAATCTAAAACAACCGTCCTTTTTAAGCAACTAGTGCAGTGACCCAAGCCATGCACGATGTATGTTTGGCTTGTGCATGGCTTCGCTATGCTTATGCCTTTTGTTAATTAATTTCAAAGCTTTGGGTTTTTTTTTTTGCTAAGTTGTTCATTTGGGCAGATATGGGACTTGGCAAGTGGTGTTTTAAAGCTCACATTAACAGGTCACATTGAACAAGTAAGAGGTGAGCAGCCAAGGTATAAATATTTAATAGTTGTGGCAGCTATTGTGAACTGGGTTAGTATTAACACCGTGCTTTCTCTACAGGCCTTGCTATTAGCCACAAACATACCTACATGTTTTCCGCTGGTGATGATAAACAAGTTAAATGTTGGGATCTTGAACAGAATAAGGTAAAATTCCTACAGTATTTGTTTTTCTGGTGAATATTTCAGCAATTACGGAACTCTATCGAATATATCTGGCCAGTGGCCACTAAAGCATGTTATATTGTTTTATTTAGGTTATTAGGTCTTATCACGGTCATCTGAGTGGTGTTTATTGCTTGGCTATTCATCCCACAATTAACATTTTACTGACTGGAGGACGTGATTCTGTCTGCCGGGTATGGACGTTGTTGATATAGTTAATTGATGGTATATTTAGATTTAGATGGATGCAATACTTTCGGCTCATCTATTTCAATTTTTAAAAAACAAATATATTATTATGGAAGTAGAAATGTGACACTATACTTTGATGATACTAAATTTTCAGGTCTGGGACATACGCAGTAAAATGCAGATTCATGCTCTTTCAGGTCATGAGAACACTGTGTGCTCTGTGTTTACACGGCCAACGGTACGCAGATTCTTTTCCTGTTGTCTATATTTTTTATTATTGGTAATCCTAATATTGCATGGTCAGTAATCTACGTGTCCCTAGTTCTGTCCTCTGACATATCAATATCTGTAATAATGGCATGTAGGGTTATCTGAGTGGCTTAGTTCCACTACAAGTTCTTTGATATGATAAATGTGTACTCAGACTTCAGCATTCAAATGCGGCTTTGAAATATGTCTTAATATAGTTTTATACTTTTAAACCTTATTTTTTCCATTCTCTGGGGAACCTTATTTTGCTCATTTTTGTTAATAGGACCCTCAAGTTGTCACTGGTTCTCACGATTCTACAATCAAGATGTGGGACCTTAGATATGGTAATTTATTGTTGTTTTTCTTGTAACTTGTTTTTCTTTCTTTCTGCTGGTGATTATATATGCACTTGAATTTAGTTCCTGAATGTGTTTTGCACCAATCTTACACACAATGCGTTCATGCAGGTAAAACAATGTCAACTCTTACAAACCATAAAAAGTCTGTTCGAGCAATGGCTCAGCATCCTAAAGAGTATGTGTTCAATATCAGTTGATTGTTACTTGTAGAACGATTAACTATTTAACTATGGTTGAGTTGTTTGTTAATATTATTTAAATATGTTATTCGATTTGTCTTCTCAGTCTCACCTTTTCTTCTTTGTTGGCTGCAGGCAAGCTTTTGCATCTGCATCAGCTGATAATATTAAAAAGTTCACCCTTCCAAAAGGAGAATTTTGTCACAATATGCTGTGAGTTCATAAACTTATTCTTATCAAACTTGTGTGATTATGGGGAACATTAACTATTAGGTTTACCTTTTATGGTAGAAGAGAGAAAAATGAAAGTGGACTGTAATTGTAAAATGTTACTGAAATTAATCGGAAGAAAAAATTACAGTAGTCTAAGATATATATAGATTGTAGATACTATGCTACTAAATAACTGTAACTAACTGAGTTGCTTTGAGTTAGTTACAGATTAAAATATTTTAGAATAAGCTAAGCTTCTAATAAAACTAATAAACATAAAACAGAAAATATACAAGTTGCAACTAGTGCAAATGCTAGAAAACAGAGAAGGCTAGCGAATAAACAAAAGTGAACTTGTTGGAAGATGAATATCAACATAGCATCTCTATACTCCATTTCTCCCCCGTCAAGCTAAACGAGGGTGTGAGCCATTGAGAATTTGATATGGACCACACATTTTTAGCTTGGATCACAAACTGTGACTATGGAGGTAGAAAGAGCCTTGCCCTTGGTGAGATGATGTGCTAACACAAATAATAACTTGAGTAAGCTTGCCGAGCACCTTTTTTCCCGACAAAAAGGAAGTCTAGTTTCATCCCAGCCGAACTGTGGATTACCAGGGCCCACTTCCCCTAGGAACCGAGAGTTGAGACAAAAAAAGACTGAAGACTACGCAACTGAAGTCTGATTTAATAATTAATGTAAACACATAACTGAAACCCTATCTGAGCGCTAAACTTCTAACAAAATGGTAAACACAGAACTGAAACCATACAAGATGCAACTAATACAAATGCCAGAAAACAGAGAAGGCAAGATAATAAACGCGGTATACACATAGAAAATGGATAGCATCAGCTGAGCATCTCTTTACTTCAATATTAATAAAGAATCAGATAGTTTCCTGTGAGATAAATCACAAAAGCAAGATCAATTTGTATTTGTTTGTTAGTTGTCTATAATTAATGTACATGTTCAAGTTATACTGCTTCAAAGATATTGGTTAGACAAATATTGTTTTATAATAATTGACACATTTTCATTATTTGTTGTATTTGCAGCTCTCAACAGAAAACTATTATCAATGCAATGGCTGTCAATGAGGAGGGTGTTATGGTTACCGGAGGTATTGGCCTAGAACTTAATAAAGTTCTGTTGGGAATTATGTTTGATGGAATAAATTAAATTAATCCTTGTCCCCTAATTTTCATGATCTTGTAACAAGGGATTAAAGTCCCCATTCTTTACTTGTCATATGGAATTTAATCTTAAACTTTATTTTCCCTGTTTCAGGTGACAATGGCAGTATGTGGTTCTGGGATTGGAAGAGTGGTCACAATTTCCAGCAATCTCAAACAATTGTACAACCTGGTATGCATATTTGACTGCTTTTACATGCTCAATTTGATGCTAGTTGGCTGTTATGACAAGATTGATATACATATATAATGACTGTTATCTGTTTTCCTCTTTCCCCAACCTTCCCTCTTACAGGTTCACTGGACAGTGAAGCTGGTATTTATGCTTTAACCTATGATGTCACGGGCACAAGGCTTATATCATGTGAAGCAGACAAGACCATAAAAATGTGGAAAGAAGATGACAATGCCACTCCAGAAACACATCCCCTCAACTTCAGGCCTCCTAAAGACATCCGTCGATTCTAGTTATGCAGTCCTAATTTATTCAGTCGAGTTTTGATTTGATGTGCTGTTACTTGGAGGTCTTGATGTACAATTATGTATTCAAACTTCTCGTTTTAACACACTTTTCTCATCCTGTTTGTACCGTCGTATTGCATGTTGATTAGTACTATGTAGATTCATGTGTATTTCATTAGCTTTGCAATTCGGTTTAGTTTATAAACTACAGAACCCACAAAACATAACCAAAAAGAAAAAAGAAAGAATTTTGTCAGGCATGTATGCTTTTGTGACATTGTTTGTCTAATTTTCTGTGTATCCGTTCATTCAAGCAAAGTTTCTGGTGTAGTTTAAGGATTAGCCGGAAGCATATAGTCTAAAATGTGACTACCTTTTTACTTCAACGATTTTCTTTTTACTTTATGTGCAAGTTTTAATTTCTTTTTACTTCAATAATTATTTATATTACAATCTAAATCATTTGTGCAGATATAATATTTTATTACACATTTAAGTACAACATAATGTTGATAATTTGAATCAGCGTGTCCCTAAAATATCTATCGGGTATGTGTGAATTGTGTCTCTCCATGCAGTGGTGGTATCAGGCTTCACGTCACCTAAACATTTCCACACTGCACTGTTACACTTGAATCCACTTCCGAAGGCAATTTGCCACACCCTATCTCCATATTTCATCCTCCCTTTTGCTTCAATGTATGACAACTCATACCAAATTGAAGAAGATGAAGTGTTTCCAAATCTGTACAGAGTCATTTTTGATGGCTCAACATCCTCTCTCCTTAGCTTCAAATTTTTCTCAATGGCTTGTATAACAGCTCTTCCTCCTGAATGTATGCAGAAATGCTCAAAAGCCCTATTGAATTTTGGAGTATATATGCCTGTTCTTCTACTCCAAAGTTTGTGATAAATAATTGAAACTACATATAGGAATTGCTCCCTCCATGGTAAAACCAATGGTCCCAATGAAGCAATATTTTTCTTCAACACATCTCCACAAACATTGACTATGTTCTTCGATATCGATACACCTTCTTTGCTCTCTGGATCCACATCCTGGTATACACATGCATAAGATTGATCATCATATGCATTGATTGTTCTAACAATATGCTTTAGCTCATACTTTGCCTTATGCTTATCTTGAACCTTGCTTGACATCAATATAGCTGATCCTCCCATTCTGAATAGACAATTAGTTAGTAGCATAGATGGAACTTTACCTGTGTACCAATTTAAACTAAGTGTCTCTGTGCTTACTATTAAGGCCAATGAGTTTCTATGAACTCTCAACAAGTCTTTTGCAAGACCAACAGCTATAATTCCAGCACTGCATCCCATACCTGATAGATGAAAGCTCATGATGTTGCTTCTCATCTTGAAATTGTTAACCACCATGGAACTAAGAGATGGTGTAGGACAGAAGATGCTACTAATGGTTATTACAATGTCAATGGATTTTGGGTTGATTTTGGTTTTTTGTAAAAGGTCTTTTATTGCTGAATACATTATTAATTCAGCTTCTTCAAGTGCAAAAGTGAGAGCTTTACTTTTGGGTATTTGAGCAAGAGATGGAGGAATGGATGTTTCATCACTGAATCCAGATTTTGCACTGATTTTGCTTTGGAAATCAACAGCTTCTTGTTCCATATCATCAAAATAATTGTTCTCTTCAAACATGGCTTTAGGTAGTCTATATGAACTTGGGGGGCAAAAGCAGTTAAAATCAATCAAATAAATGTGTACTTTTCTTCTACATGCAAAGTAAAGGGTTGCTAAACCTACTACCAAAAGCACTGCAAAAAGATGGTTAGATGAGACATTAGTGCTCATAAGTTTTGTAAGCATTTCAAATGAGGAATACAAAGAGTTGTTAAGTTCCATTTTTTGGCATATGTTAAAGTTTAATTTGTTTTGGCTAGCATTTTTTAGGTGTGAGGTTGATATTTTATGTCATGATTATATGGACTTAGAAATAGAGGAGATTGGTCATGATGGATGTCTTGGCATGAAAAGAGACAGTCCAATGGGATTAGGAAACAGAAAAATATGGAAGGAAATGAGCATTCCTTTAGTGCTTTCCTCAATATAGGCATCACACCCGGTAATTTCTAGCTTGGCATGTATATTCTCCCACGCAAAGAGCTCTTATTGTTTATAATCTTTTTTTGTTTTGTTCTATAGATGAAGTGGTAAAGACCATTGAAACTCACACATATTTTTTTGAAGAAACATTGAAACTCACACATATTATAAGGTTTTGAGTTCGAACCCGTGCGAAGGCGTCTGATCTAACAATTTCGACATTGTCAGTTGAGTTAGGTTTTACGGATTTTAATCAAAATTTTTTTGTCCATGTTAAAATTGATTTGTGAATTAAATTTTCTTATCTTTCTAATATGGTATGATTATCTTTCAAAATACATAACATGACCAAACACAAGGCTATCAACAAGTCCAAAACACAATGATACTGACAAATTTAAAACACAATGGTCAAACAAATACAACCTACAATCCAAGAAAACACTATAATACTGAGAAAATACAACCAACAAAACAAATAAAAAAAATTCAAAAATAAAATACAATCAGCAAAAAATAAGTAGGAAGAAGGAGCAAGAAGGTGAATGATTTTATTTTATTTACGGATTTAAAATTAACTTGAGACAAAAGTATGTACAAGTACAAGCTATGTGATTTTGATCATTAAATGAAAGAAGAAGAAGAAGAAATAGAAAATGAACAACTGAAAGATTACATTTTATTATTTATTTATAAATTTTAAAAAAGTTGTCGAAATACTAACATGTACTAATTATTTTTGTATAAGACTTACGCAATCGCATGCCACGTCAGCAGATTCTGCTGACAAATTTAAGTGATGAACCAAAAGTGGAAGAATCTCAAATGATAGGGATAAAATCTAAACTTTTTTTTTACAGAAACCAAAACCGGAATTCACTAATATTACAAGAACCAAAAGAGGTATTAACCCTTGTTTATTTTGGAGATGTAAACTACATCCGTTCGAAGTTACTTGTAAGTTAATGACATGTTAAAATCTCATTCACTATATAATATTTTTTCACGAACTCGTTAATATATGCATGAAACTAGTAGTTTATGAGAAACACTCTCATCATAAACATTTGTGCCTACCTCCGATCAATGGCAGAGCCCTAGCTTAGACGAGTTTTTGAGTATTTAATCTTAGGGTTAATTAAGTAAATGGTCCCTGTAAATATTCATAATTTTGTTTTAAGTCCCTACAAAATAAAATCACACCTTTTAGTCCCTATAAAATTTTTTATCAGCATTTTTAGTCCTTATAAAAATTTTCCATTAGCATAAACAAATTTCATCAACATTTTTGATCCCTAAAATGCTTAAGGAAAATGTCATAGAGACTAAAAAGTGTGATTTTATTTTATAGGGACTAAAAACAAAACTGTGAATATCTATAGGGACTAAAAACTTAATTAACCTTTAATCTTTAATCTTATGTTAGTGGTGCAAAAAATAAAATTCAGAGGTTTCAAAATGTAAAATATATAAAGGTATATTTGCTTTCATTTTTTTTTTAGTTCAGAGGGTTCACTTGAACCCCTCAAACCCCTGCCTCCGATCATCCCTAATCTCCATTCTCAATCAACATATTATTTTGGAATTGAATTCAGAGTCCCAAAGAGCGTGTGAAAACATGTACGTTGCAACCATATTTCAATGTTTACAAACAAAAAGAAATTAATTAATCAAAGCTATATGATGTATAACCAACTCTATTGGTGTTACATTCCTTTGGCAATGATGGGATATTTTCTTGTTTAATTACTTCTAACGAACTCCATGCATTTTAATGTGAAATAGAAAACTTTAGTTTCGAATCAGTTGACATGAAAATTAAAGAATGCTTGAGAAATGCCTCGAAATTACACACTCGTAGTGAACTTAGCAGTTTAGTCTGATATGTGCACTCGAAGGAACATCCTCGGAGATTACAAGTACAAAGCTTGAAAGATCCTAATTCAAAAATCTTTCGAACACTCGGGTCTTTTACATTCAAAATAACTACCTCTTCAAAAGTGTACAAGAAAAGCTTGAAAGTTAGTTAATGCAACTACAAACTTGTCAAGAAGGCCACCATAAGTTAGAAATCAAATACTTAAAGTGACTTGCATAAAAAGCTTCAAGTTAGTTAAAGGACATGTGCCATGCATGCAAACTTCGAGAGTAGTTCCTTTCTTTTGCTAAAAATAAGGGATCCGTTCTCTCCATTTTATGGAGTTTATTTTCATTCCTAATTTGCCTAATAGATTATGCAATGCACTCATATACGTGCACTCGTATAAATACCTCTTTGGTTGTTGATCAAATGATGTACCACATATGTTAATAATAATGCAATTTCAATTTACTTTTGGTTGTTACTTTTCTGCATTTTATACTTAATGCTTCTGTTTTTGTATTTTTACAACTTATATTCATCTGTGTGTTTCTTGAATAGCAAGTACAAACTTAAAACAATAAACCTATCAAATTAGAACTTGTAACTTGAGTCCTAGATTGATCATCAAATTCATTTGTTGAAGTGATATTTTTTCTTGTCGACAGTCATGTTTTTCGTGAACACAGTTGTGTTGAACAAATGGCTTCTTTTAGGCTTTCCATTACGAGGTTGTGGTGTCATTCTTTCTTTTTGAGTCCTATGGTAGAGACATGTTGGGTCTTCTCTAATTATCAGTTCAAATAACTGTTGCTTAGTTTTGGTCTATATTTTCTTGGATGTTGTAAATGAATGTTAGATTGTGATTATAGTGACGCTTTTACACTTTAGTTCCAAAATAAACATAATGATATATAAACACATTTTCTTCTTTTCAAGCAAACGCCAACTTGTAGATCCAAAAAACAAACCAAACTAAACCCTAGTAGGATTGATCATCTTCTCATTCACTTCTCCTGACAAATAAGTGATTTGAGGGAGACCTCCCTCTTTGCATTTTTGTAATCTAAACCCTAGTCCGGTAGTTATTAATACAATAATGTGAGTTTAACTAAATAGACTCATTTGAAGGGAAACAGCTCTGTTCGTGTCCATTTTTTAATTTACAAAACTTATTAAACCTAAGACCTTCCTTAAAGAGAAACTCAACTCACACCACTTCCCAATGACAATGGTTTTTCTCTTCTCCAATTAATTAGTAAATTGACAAAGCACTGCAAAATCATATACCTTCTCTATATTGAAAGGTACCTGATGAATAAAATATGTCAGGCAACTTGTTTTCATGTGACTTTTACACACTTACAACAAAGGCAAACAAGAAATGTGTTATTTTATCCAATCAGTGCATTTCAATTTCAGATGGTGCCCACATTTTTACAACCATCCATCTTTAGAGTTGGCTAAATTGTTATTTATCCATTGGAAATTGATTAATGATGTCCAAACGTTTAATAGACAATGTTAATTTGAATAGGCAAAACTCAAAACATACAAACTTGATATTATGAGGTTTGCTATCTGATGTAACGTGCTCTGCCCCAGCTCACAGCCAAAGCTGTTGCATGCCATGTACTAGATTGGAAGTGAATGAAAAATTGGGTAAATTAGAAATAATTCTAAGTAGCTATTTTGAAAATATTAAAGGTAAAGTAAATAATAATTGCTTACAATCATAACCATTGTTCCTTTTTGTAATAATTGGTATTAGAAATTATCCACTTGGAGGTCAGCGTGAAGGGAAACCAGAAGAACAGCTATTACAGTTAACCCAAAAGCACATTTAGAAGCAGCTACATGGCTTAAACATTCGACTGAGTCATTGGCATGGGTGTAGATGTAGAAACTACTTGTCCTTCTAGGTTGACTGAAATAGTTGCATCTTTTTCCCCTGTGGGTTCACTATCTTCAATTTGGGTTTGGCCTAACTCAGCTCCAAAACCAGCTTGTAAGGTGAAGGATGTCTCACACTTATGAACTCGTTTTCAGATCACATCTCATCCAATGTGAGACTCACACACTGCAAATGCTGTTTCTCGGTGTCTTGCTGAGACTCATTCAATAATTGCTTCTGTTTCATCTCCTCAAGGTCTTACTTCTTGCTGAACATCAGGCCAAATTGTCCATTGCTATGCAGAAAAGGTACAATATTAATAATTACCAATTGCATACTACCATTTTTTAAGCTTATAGACATGACAAAGACCTAAGTGGGTGTGAATTTGATGTTTGTAAAGAGAGCTTCCCATTTTGGTTCCATCCCTTTCCTTCACATTTTTCAGTTTCTTCTCAATATAATCAGAATGTGTAACAGCTAAGGGCCAATCAACAATTTCAACAAAACAATTATCATAAGTTACTACCAGTAGTCTCCACAAGAGCAAAACCCACCTTCAAATTGATGAAAACGGATGCGATCCCTCACAATTATCTCTCTGTTTAACATCCTTGAGACAATTTTAATCCAATTATGACAGTCTTGACAAATACGCAAGTTCTTGGAAATCGTGATTTTTGTTCCAGGGCTACTTTTCAGAACTCCGTAAGCCAAAGCCAACTTCTCGCTATGAAATGTTAAATTTGCCTCCTTTTCCTCTTCAGAAACATCCATCAAAACGAGTTCTGTCAAGGGTGCGAATCCTTCCAGTTTAGCTCTCTGCATCAAACCTTCCAGAACCCTGTAAATTGCTTTCATTTCAGCATGTGACTGATCAGCTGCATTAAATTGATGAATGCTTCCCCCCAATTCAATCCAGCTCTTACCACGCTTTTTACGAACTCCTCCCTTTTTCATCATGTGCCTCACCCTCTCAGCACCATGCCAATTCTTGAAAGAGCAATACATGTTTGACAGCAAGACAAAATCCCCACTCTCAAGACAGGAAATGTTCGCAATAGCGAATTCGCCAAGTTCTTTCTTTCCATGGATCCTACAAGCACTCAAAAGTGATCTCCAAATAACAACATCAGGCTCCACCGACATTGCCTTAATCATGGAATATGCCTCTTCCAAATGCCCTGCTCGTCCCAAGAGATCAACCATGGTTCCATAATGCTCAAGCTGCGGTCTAATCAAAAATTGTTTCTGCATCATTTCAAAGTACTTGCGACCTACCTCAACTAATCCACAGTGACTACAACCTTTCAAAATCCCGACAAAAGTAACAGAATCCGGCAAAACATTTTCCACCTCCATCCTTGAAAAAACCATAGTTGCATCCAAAGCATGTCCATGAATGGCCAACCCATTAATCATAGCATTCCAAACAGAAACATCATCACGCACCACACACTCAAAAACCTGCTTCGAAACATCAATCCTACCACATTTAGCATACATGTCAACCAAAGCAGCACTGAGTATATAATTCAGCTCAACCCTTTTCTCAACCATTAAACCATGCACCCACTTCGCATTACAAAATGAGCCAATACGTGCACACCCCGTCACCACAGAAGCAAAAGTAAACCCATCAGGCTCAACTTTGGCATTCAACATGCAGCGAAAAATACTCAATGCATCAAGAAAGCGCGAGTTTTTAACATACCCTCCAATGATGGTGTTCCAAGCAACCACATCTCTAACAGGCATTTTATCAAACATCTTCTTGGCAATATCACATTCACCATTTTTCACTAAGCTTTCAATCACCAAATTCATGTTGAATAAATTCATAACTCTGGAAAACACATGATGGGCTATGTTGGGTTGGTGGCAATGTGCATAGGTTGATATTAGAGACGCTACAAGAGATGGGTATGTGGCATAACCGAGTATAACGATCCTTGCATGAGTTTTAGCAACGGTTTTGGAAGCTTTACAACGTTTGAGAATGTGGTGGAAAATCCTACAATGTGACATAGGAGCGAATCAATTTGAACGAGGGAATCAATGATTTTGTAATGCAATTTTCTTTGATCCCTTGGAGTGTGAATTTTGAAGATTAATTAGTTTATCTCTTATTAAAAATGTTAATATGTAGTAACATTAAATGACATTTACCCTCATTGTCACGTCACTTAAGTACAAATATCACTTTCACCTTCACTTGTTGTCTTCTGGTAAATCTTTCAATCTTGATGTTTGTTTCAGATCTTGGAATTCTCCAATGTTGAAGTCCCCAAGTTTCAAACCCTTCTTTCACAACCTAAACCTAATCACAACAATACCCTCTCCAACCCCAAAGTTCATTTCTTCTCTTTCAACCCTCTCCTCCTTAACTACTTCACCACAAACCCAATTCACAATTTCATATCTCATTACCAATTTCGGTTTCTCATCAGAAACCGCTTCAAAAGCTTCAAAACTCGTTCAATTCGACACTTCCCAAAAACCCGATTCAGTAATAGCTGTTTTCAGAAACTACGGTTTCTCTGATTCTCAGATAAAAATCATCATTACACAAGCACCCAAGATTCTTAAATGTGACCCCTACAAAAGGGTTTTGCCAAAGTTTGAATTTTTAACCTCAAAAGGTGCTTCAAATCTTGACATTGTGGAGTTAGTTACAAGAAGCCCTAGAATTCTAGATTCAAGTCTTGAGAATAGTATAATACCTACATTTGAATCGGTAAGAAGGTTTCTTCCTTCTAATGAGAAAGTTATTGAACGTATACTTCATTGTAAACATTTCTTTGGTCATTTTCATTTTATTACAAATGTTAAGATGTTACTTGATGATGGAGTTATTCACTCAAATATCACTTTTTTATTGTCTAGAAGACCCTCTATATTATTGTCTTATGATATGAGGGATGCTTTGGATTTGGTTAAGGAAATGGGATTTCATGATCCTACCAATATAAATTTTTGTCAAGCATTGTTAGCTAAAAGGGCCATGTCGAAATCTCGTTGGGATGCAAAAGTTGTTGTCTTTAAGAAATGGGGTTGGTCGGATGAAATGGTTCTTGAAGCGTTTAGGAAGCGGCCATTGTGTATGCTGGCATCCACGGAGAAAATTAATAAGGTGATGAGATTTTGGGTCAATGAGTTGGGTTGGGACTCTTCAGCTCTTGTGAAAAGGCCAGAGGTTTTTTCGTATAGTTTGGAGAATAGGGTCATTCCGAGAGCTTGTGTTGTTTCGTATTTAATCTCCAAAGGTTTGATAGAAAATAATATTGAATTGTCTACTCCATTTGGTGTTAATGAAAAGGTGTTTCTTGAAAAGTATGTGCAGTGTTTTAAGGAGGAAGGAGATAATTTGTTAAAGCTATACCTAGAAAAAATGGGTGTTTGAAAAATCAGGGAGGACAGTCTAGCGTCTGGAAGCTGTTGAATGGTTAACTTGTAAGCACACATTTTCTGTAATTCAACATCTTAATGTTTCTTCATCCCATATTCAAGTACTTGGGTTAACCCTGTCTAAGTTGCAATTAGCTTAACTGAGTTATTTCGTTATGATGGGGTTAGAACTTGGAGCGCTTGTTCATAGTTGTAATCTTCAATTTTCATTACAATTGCGAACTTGCAATGTATATCAGTTACTTGATGCTTATAAATTATTGAAGCACGAGCACAAATTCTTTAATATCCAATGCTTATTTGTAACCTAGCTTAGCTGAATGTTTATGCTGCTGTTGCTACCTTTGCTAGAAATATTCATCAATCATCCTTCATCCTTGTATTTTGAGTGTGTATTGGGGTGGATACTTAGTTATTAGTTTCACTAATCTCAATTGTTGGCTTTGGCTTGTGATTTGAAATATTTTAAAGGGTTTTGACTTTTGAGCATTGGGATAATTAGTGAAGAAAATATGGACTGCTGCAATGATGATTAGCAGCTTACTTCCCGATTCAGTTTTCGCCTTGTTTAGTGAAGAAAATAGGACTGCTGCAACGATTTATTCTTCAAAAGATTTTGTGTAGTTTCTGTTACTGATGTACAATGAGATTCAACATTGATGTTGTCTTGACTCTTGAGCCACCAAGTCTCATTGATCCATTGTTTTATTTCATCATTCCATTTGGGATAATATCTTTTTTGACCAAATATTTTCTCCTGTTATTAAAAACTGAAAAGAAAGGTATTCCCCTTCATATGGAAGACTTCAACTACTGTATTACATTGAAAATATTGACAATATTTTCTGTAAGATTTTTTGCTTGAAAGTTCACACACCTATACAATTGAATTTGAATGGAAGATCTTTTGCTTCAATTTTTAACCCTTCATCAAAGATGGAATATAAGGTTTTGGTGGTGGTCGGGGTTCGAACCCCGGACCTTGCATATATTATGCATTGTCCTTACCAAACTGAGTTAAGCTCACGAGGACATATGAAATATAAGGTTTACAAAGTTAATATGGAGCTAAGCGCTATATTGGTATTATCACTTTTCAAAAAATAAATTGAAAATGGCTGTTTTGACATATAAAACTTCCTTAAAACACAAGTAAATGACCAAATTACCCCTAGCGGAAGTTAACTACCGCTGGCACCAACTGCCTCTGACTTTGCTGCACCTAAGTGCAGTTGCAGTTGTGATTTTACGCGTTTCAGTCGAAAAATCAAAATAAATCGAAAATTATTCGGAATTTTAGGAACACTTCTATAAAAATACATATAGAGGATGTGCAAAGTTTTGTAAGATTCCGAATAAGTCTCGATTTTTTTTTTTTTTTTGACCAAAATGCGCATCTTTGCACATCTTCTATATGTATTTTTATAGATATGTCTATAAAGTTTCGTTGTATTCAGACTAATTCTCGATTTATTTTGATTTTTCGACCGAACCATGAAAAATTGCAATTTTTTTCCAAGTGCGAGTCCGAAAAAGTGTCCTAGAGGTTGAATTTTTTCACTATTTTTTGCACTCATGTTTAGAAAAAAAAAAAATAACATCTCCCACAAAAAATTTGAATTTTTCGAAAAGGGACGGATTAAATATGAATTTTTGACGCGCCTAAAACTTAAGACACCAAAATATCAACCTAAAAATTGAATTTTGAGCTGTTTTTTTTGCAGAAACCTCTATAAAAATACATATATAGGATCTGCAAATTTACGTAGTATTTTGACTAAGCCTCAATTTATTTTGAATTTTTTACTGAAACGTGTAAAATCGTAATATTTTTCCAACTGCGCGTCTGGAAAATTTATATAGATATTGAGATTTTTCATATTTTTTTCACACATGTTAAGGACATAAAAAAAACATTTTCCACAAAAAATTATAATTTTTCGATAACGGATGGATTAAATATGAATTTTTAATGCACCAAAAACTCAAGAAACCAAAATATCAAAACGTTGACCTAGAAGTTGAATTTTGAGCTAGTTTTTTTTAGACAACTCTATAAAAAATCATATATACACTAATTATGTCTTGAAAGATGTGTATTGTCAATGTTTTAAAATTTTAAGAAATGTTTTTTCCAACACAATTTTCTCTTAGTAACACTTTGTTAACATAACACAAAGTTTATATACCTTAACCATGTTATGAGTTTCATGGAATTTTTGTTTTTAGTTTGATGTAAATTTAATGGAATTCATGTGAATTTTATCAAATGTGTGTTAAAGAAGATGTTTTGCTAACATTATTTTGTACTCCTAAGTTCAAATAAAATGTTAAACTCTAGTGTTTTCTTCTCTTTCATTTATTCTTGCGCTAACTCTTAAATTTGGTAAATAGTAATTTTTTGTTCTAGAATATATAATGAATAACCACAATAGTTTTTTAATGTAGCGAAATTACAAAAAAAGTGATTGTTCAATTCGTTAATCAAATTAAAATGTTTTCTGTAACGCCAAGAGCTCTCGAAGGATTGAAGTGTGGAGGTTAACGCGCGGATAGTTAAGATGAGGAGTATGCATGAAAGATATAAGCACTTATCATCGGAAATATAAATCTTTGTACTCATCAAAAACTATTTTGAATAGCAAGAGTGCATACTGTTGGAACTATTGTGACTAAAATTTGATGGATGAGGTAAATTGATTAACGTTTCAGGAGTAATTAAAGTTTTGTTAATTTCAATTGGATAATTGACGAAACTTACAATTTACGTTTGTTAAAGTAAGAGACTATTTTGATAAGGAGAGTGCATATTGTGAGAACTATTGTGACTAGATGACACTGTTCTTCAATTTCATTTTGCTTCTCTAAACACGAGCTCCTACATTCCTTTCCATCACCCCTTGTTTTCCAGGTCCTCCATTTCGTTTCGAACTAACAGGTAAGTTACTCATTTTATGCAATCAAATTCCCAGAATTAGGGTTCAAATTCATATGCTTTAACATTTACCATTTTTAAATGTTGAATATCCATCGTCATAGAGCTTTTCTCCATCTCAAGGCCTTAACTTTCTCACCAAACCCTAACCCTAACCCTAACCCTAACCCTCTTTTTCAACATTATTACCCATCATCACCAACATTTTCCACCAACACTTCAGATTCAACCTCTTTTGCAGTCTCCTACCTCATCAACAATTTTGGCTTTTCCCCACAATCTGCTTCCAGAGTTTGCTCCACTTACAATGTTTGTTTCAAGACTGCTCAAAATCCTGACTCTGTTCTCACCTTCTTTAGAAACTATGGTTTTTCTGATTCCCAACTACGTCTTACCATTTCAAAGGAACCATGGCTACTTTCCTGCAACCCTTCTAAAAGGGTTTTCCCAAAGTTTCAATTTTTTCTCTCCAAAGGTGCTTCTACCTCTGACATTGTTAACATTTTCACTAAGAACCCCTACATCCTGAAAACAAGCCTCAATAATAAAATTATCCAAGCCTATCAATTGATTTATAGATTCTTGCAATCAGACAAGGACATTATTGATTGTATAATTCGCAATCCATCTTTCTTCGGAGACAGTCGTGTGGTATCTAACATTAGATTGCTGATTGCCAATGGAGTGGCCGACTCAAACATTAAAAGAATGCTTTGGGTAAGGAGTCGGGCATTTCAGACACCGACATGTGACATGCTGAAATTGGTGGAGGAATTAAAGGATTTGGGTTTTACTACTTCAAAAACAACCTTTGGTGTAGCATTGCATGCCAAACTATCTGTAAGGAAAACATTGTGGGAAGAGAAAGTCGATGCCTTTAAGAAGTGGGGTTGGTCTGATGAAGATGTTCTACAAGCATTTAGAAGGCAACCACATTGTATGTTGGTATCCATTGATAAAATTAATTTAGTGATGAACTTTTGGGTCAATCAGTTGGGTTGGGATGCACTTGCCCTTGCCAAAGGACCATCAGTTTTATCTTTAAGTTTCGAAAAGAGGGTCCTTCCAAGGGCCTCTGTATTGCAATATCTTCTGAAGAAAGGTTTGCGAAAAAAGGATGCAAGCTTAACTTGTCCATTTGTAGTGCCTGAGAAGTTGTTTCTTGGTATGTGTATAAAGGGTATTAAGAAGGAGTCTTCTTATCTATTAAAGTTGTATGAGGAAAAACTCAATCTTGCTTACACCATGGACAAAACATGCACATCATGATTAGATTTTCAGGTATTTTAGCCATAATTTGTTATCTTGTTCCGTATTTGATTTTAATACTTTTTGGTACAGACTGTGATTGTAGCTACTTTAGCTAACTTGTTTCGTTGTTGGTTATGTTTTCATTGATATTTTTTCAAATGGTTATGCATCTTAGTCTGAATCTAATACCAATATTCAAAAGTTGAAATTTTCTTTAATTTATGGGAACATAATTCTTTTTTGCGATTTAGTCATTTCTCCTTCCTTGTTACTTTGTCCGAAAAATCTACGGTATAAGTTAAGCTATACCGGATTAGGTTACTGAATTCAAACTTATTTTAGGTTCCAGTTGCATGTAGTTGCTTTGCAAATACTAAAATTGCAGATAATTGTGGACAAATGCATCTGTACTAATGTCTGCGGTACAGTTGTGAAGAGCTCCCAAAACTCAAAATTAATATAATAATGGTTGGAATTTTAATAATAATGTCAACTGCAATTATTCAAAACACTACACACTTCGTTGAAGCCACAGTCTTTCCTTACATAGCACTTGACTTTTTGCTTCTTGTTATTTTTACCTTTTGGCCTACTGATATGGATATGGTAGACTCAGCCACTCAGGTTTAAATATCATTAGTTCATAGGTATTATTTTGATATAGATACGGTATACTCAGGTTTAAATATCATACAGTCTTTGCTGAAGGAGTATGGACATGATGATGATATACTTTCCTTGAGGTTGAATGATAAGTTCTATAGCAGTATCAATATCATGGAGCTCATACTTGCTCGATAAGTGTATGCAAATAAAAGGGATGAGGAATGCTAGGGTCACACCCTCAAGACACTCTTTATAACACACCCTCTCATTTGAAGCCACATCAACCTTTTATTTTATTTCTTTACCGGCTACGGTTAACCAAGTTCCGAGCCATAAGTTATTTTTTTTGTTTGACTTTGATTGCTACATTCACCCTCAACACAACCTCTATGGCTTTGCATATCTGTCCCTTGTCACTGCGTTAAGCCTCCGTCGTCTCCTATGTGAGCTCTTATGGTCGTAACTGATTCAATCGTCTTTGTCCTGAGATCTCTGTCCCCTGTCACTGTGTTAGACTCAGGTTTAAATATCATAGTTCATAGGTATTAGTTTAATTATCTGCCATGGGTATGTACAATGTTGTCCATTTCCTGTATTTTATAGGACTACATCATTCACTGAACAAATATTACTTCAAGAACTTATTTGCAGGACTATTTAATTTTAAGTAACTCTTTTATATGACAATTTTCGCATATTGTCTCATGCACAAACTGGACTTGTATAAGCTTGTAGAGTATTTTATGGGTGCAAGTTAACGGTTATTTAAGCCTTCAACCTCTTTCTAATTTGTGACTTTTATTAAACCAATGTTTTACATCCTATTTTGTTTATGCACATGTATATTTTTTAGGCTTAATTCCATGTTTGGTCCCTTATGTTTACTTTAGGTTTTAAGTAGGTCCTTTATGTTTTAAAAGTTTCAAGTTGGTGTCTTATGTTTTAAGAGTTTCAAGTTGGTCCAAAAAGTTACTCATGTTGGAATAAGTTAGTCTGGTCCGCCACATAATTTTGAGTTTAATAAAACAATAAGTTAAATTCCGACACTCATTTTTGGGCTTTGGCCCTCTTTTATTCCAAAAAATAAAAAATTCCAACACTCATATTCTCAACTCAGATCTCTAAACGGCCAAGTGACGGAAGGGACTAACTTATTCCAATATGATTAACATTTTGGACAAACTTGAAACTTTTAAAACATAAAGACCAACTCAAAACTTAAAATAAACATAAGGGACGAAACATGCAATTGAGCCTATTATTTTACCTGAATATCAAGATAAGGGATGAAACATCCCCTGTATAGTGTTATAAGCACTTTTAATTGGATAAATAAGGAAATATAAAGAAAACAATAATTGTTTCATTTGATTTAAGTCAAATAAGATCTGAAAATATTTAATTGACCTCAACCAAGTTATTTGAATTGCTGTACTTATCTTTTGTATGTGCCCTACTATTAGAACTGGCACTAAATTGGTATATATTATTTTTATGGACCAAATTATTTGAGTTTTTTTTTTCCTTTTTTTTTGTTGCGGATTTAACTGTTGTTTTAGATCAATTTTTTTTTCTACATGTTTGGAGGAGTGGTGTATAATCTTTATGAACCAAGCTTGTTGTTTGTTTGTTTGACTCTTTGCTGAAAGAGTATGGACATGATGAGATACTTTCCTTGAGGTTGAATGATAAGTTCTATAGTAGTATCATGGCGCTCATACTTGCTCGATAAGTGTTTCAAATAAAAGGGATATATATACCTCTAAGGTGAAGTAACATAACATATGGTCTAGAAGTGAAAGAAATCTATTAGCAATTGGATATATTTATGTTTTAAAGCTAGGAATTTTTACTATGAGCTGCTAGTGCCATCCAATATAGTTCATGTGCTTCCAAAAATTGCTATGCGGTCCCTTTTGAATGTAAATGGTTGTCTGAAAAATGCCATAATTTTTTTTTTAATGATTAGGACTACATTGATTTGAACAGTAAGTTTCTTTGTCTTTTGCAGCAACAATGTAGATGTTTGTTTCTTTCACCAAGCTCACACAAAGAACAAGGTTGAAGAGAGAGCTACCAAGTATGCTGTGTCCAACCAGAGGAAGGGTTTACGTTCCAATTGAAGTCCTTAAAGTACAAAGTTCGAATGGGCTTTATATTTCTGTTAATGCTAAATTAAACTATACAAGTTATGTTGTTTTTTTTTTACTTGCATGAATGGAGTATGAATAGTTGAATATTGTTGGAACAATGGTTTTGATCAAGATTCATTTTGAAAGGGTTAGGGACTCTGAATTCTTAATAGGCAGGAACCCAACTATACAAGGGATAGTGCGATTGCTAAAATTTGAAAGTATCTCATGAATGCTTGACATTGAACTCCATTATTTAAGCATTTATTTTATGTTTTCAAATTCTGTTAAGCAGAAGTTGTATTCGATGACATAGCAGAAGTTACCTGCATATTTAGATTTGCTGCTGTTGCAAAATACCAGTCACACAGTCATGGAAAATGATGTCGTATCAAGCAGAAATGGCTTTTTTAAGAATTGGAAGGTTAAGAAATGGCTTTTTTAAGAATTACGTATCATGTAATTAGAAGCAGTTGTAATGAGTGAAAGAAGCTCAATTCATTAAGTTCAAAATGAGTTGCTACAAATATGGACCTCTTTTATTAGGTCCACCCATGTTCCTTTCCAGTTTACACTGTCCAAATCCTTTTCCATTTCACATTGTATATCCTCCTTCCATGTATATTCTCCACCCCCACGGCAATTACTAGCTGACCAATTGAATATATTTTGTTTTGGTTAGAAATTTTGTTGTTAAATTTAGAGTGAAATGTATATAATTTTTATGTGTTAATATTTTTGTGGTTTTATAAGAATTTGAAGAAATTGGTAAATTCTAAAGTGAGGGTTCAATTAAGTCTTTCATCGGTGAAACACCAAAAAAACATTGTTAGATTGAATCAATGGTCAAGATTATTCGAAAGTAAAATTGAGAACATTTATTCCTTTCCACACACAATTTTTACATATCCCTATCCTCTCCAACTTCTTTTCCACCCATATCCTCTGCAACTTGAGATGATGCAACTAATGTGTGGTTTTGTTTTATGGGCAAGATCAAGCAAGTAACCATTATTTTTCTTCAAATCAATAAAAATATGTAGTATACATTAACAAACAATAACACACTATAATCGAATTGATAGTGGGACAAAATCAATCCAAATAAAAATCTCCAGTTGTGTAATTGTTAACATTCATTCAATCAAATAAATTGCTTCTCTCATTATGGTGATAATGAAAATGGAAATTCAATTCAAGCGGTTGGTCAAATTTAAACCTTTGTTCTACCTTTGTTATTAAACCAATCCAAAAGCAAAAACATCCATAATTGTCGGAATTCTGCTCTTTACCTAACACATTTTGCTCGTGCCCAACTGAAATATCGAAAATACCTCTGCGTGAGTTAATTTGTGCAAGTGTTAAATTCTGCGCAACTTAACTCACGCTGGAATTTACACTTGCGTGAGTTAACTCACGCAGGGATATTTTGAAAAGTTCAGTTGTGCGCGAGTGTTTTGTGTTGGGAGAAGAACATAATTCTAATTGTCGTTCAATTGCACCATGGTGTGGCCAATTTTCATCATTGGGTCCATTTTACTTTCAGCAACATCTTGTACATACCTTGGTGTATTGAAAGAGATGCAAATGGAAATAGGGTTATGTGTGGAAAGAAACAGATGTTCTTAATTTTACTTTTAAATAATCTTGACCATTGATTCAGTCCAATGATGTTTTTTTGGTGCTTGGACTTAATTGAACCCTCACCTTACAATCCACCAAAGAAATTCCAAGTAATTAGAAATAAAAATCATAGAAATTCATTTTTTTTTTAACAAAAGTTGTTATCTCTGAATATCTACAATTAGTTGCGGATATCTCAAAATATGTGGAGTAACATACTCATGTGAATATGAAACAGACACGTATATCATATTGTTATATTTATCTAACAAGACAAGATTACCCTTTTCTTTACATTTATGCACCAACGCTTCAGATTCAACCTCTTTTCTTGTCTCCTACCTCATCCACACTTTTGGGTTCGACCCACAATTGGCTTCCAAACTCTGCTCCATTCATCGTCTTCGTTTTAAGTCCACCGAAAACCCTGAATCTGTTCTCACATTCTTTACAAACCATGATTTTTCACATACACAATTACGCGATATAATTGTGAAGCTAACATGGCTACTTTCCAGCGACCCCAACACAAGGGTTTTGCCAAAGTTTTAATTTTTCCTCTGACATTGTTAATATTGTCGCTAAGAACCCCATAGTCTTGTCTCCAAGCCTAGAGAATCAAATATTCCCAACCTATGAATTGGTTTATAGAATCTTGCAATCTCACGACGACACTATTGACTGTATAATTCAAAATCCAATTTTCTATGTGCACAATAATGTGGCATCTAATATCAAATTGCTGATGGAGAATGGAGTGCCCGACTCAAACGTTGCAAGATTGCTTCGGGGCTGCATTAAGAACCAAATCTATTTTAAATTTTGATACATTGAGAAACTATTGTGACTACTCGTTACATGTTCAAAAACCGAGACCAAAATGACTATTATCTCATAAAATAAAGGTGCATTAAATTTGTTGTTGCTGTTTTACATGACTCTCTTCAAATATCAAGGTGCATTAATTAATTTTTCACAAAATATCCTTAATTAAATGAAAAGATTTAACATATCAATCGTTACTTTAAAAAAACAAAAACATATCAATCATTTTGGTCTCCATCATTTAAGAAGAAAAAAAAAATCATTTTTCTCTCTTAATAATCGACAAATAATTTTCAAAAGAGGATGTATATTGTTAACAAATTTAATACAAAAACATTTTTCTTAATTCTTGTGCTATTTTAAAACTCAAAATGATCTTACATACTCTCTATGTCTCAATATCTAAACACTTTTTCGAATAAAAATTTATCTTTGAATATAAACTCTTTTTCAAATTACTAAATGCATTTATTTTTTTTCTAAACATACATTTAATTAATTAATTCTACTAAGTTGCCGCGAAATATGAAAAATCAAATTTAATATTAATACACATTTAAACAAAAAACAATTTGATAATATTAATACACAAAACAAACACATTAATTAAATTAACAATTTTTCTTAAATTTCTTGAAAAAGTTGAAAAATGCAAAGGTGCTTACGGAGACCGACGTAGCAATTTATTAAGCATGTCATCAGATTCTGGGTTTTCTGAAACCCACCGTCGCATCCGCCGTGAAGCCACCTCTGCTGACCATGAAATGAAGCAACCAAATATTCGCCGGTAGGCAGAGATTGAATTTGAAGGTATCAACCTATTCATTATGTTCAAATTCAATAGAAGAACCCTAATCTATTATCTCAATGGATTAACTTCCCCACAATCCCCAAACCCTAACCCTTTTCAACATTACTCATTGCCATTTTCTTTGCATTATTTCTGCACTAAAACTTCAGATTCACCTTCATTTGTTGTGTCCTATCTCATCCATAATTTTGGCTGCACCCCACAATTTGCTTCTAAACTCTTCTCCTCTTACAATGTTCGTTTCAACACTGCCCATAAACCTGATTCTGTTCTCACTTTCTTTAGAAATTATGGTTTCTCTGATTCCCAATTACGTTATATGATTCTCAAGGCACCATGGCTACTTTCCTGCGACCCCAACACAAGGGTTTTGCCAAAGTTTCAATTTTTACTCTCCAAAGGTGCTTCTACCTCTGATATTGTTAACCTTGTCAGTAAGAGCCCCTTGGTTCTTGCTGGAAGCCTGGAAAATCTTTTAGTCCCAACCTACGAATTGGTTTATAGATTCTTGCAATCTCACCATGACACTATTGCTTGTGTAATTCGAAATTCACATCTCTTTGGACAGAGTAATGTGTCATCTAATATCAGATTGCTGGTTGAGAATGGAATGACCGACCCAAACATGGCAAGATTGCTTCGGGACTGGAGTCAGGTATTCCGGACACGTGACATACCGATGTTGGTGGAGGAATTAAAGGATTTAGGGTTTAATCCTTCAAAAGCATCTTTTGTTATAGCGCTGCTTGCCAAAACAACTATAAACAAAACCCTATGGAAAGAGAAAGTCGACACCTTTAAGAAATGGGGTTGGTCTGATGAAGATATTGCCGAAGCATTTAGAAAGGACCCTCATTGTATGTTAAAATCCATTGATAAAATTAATTTAGTGATGAACTTTTGGGTCAATCAGTTGGGTTGGGATGCTATGGCCATTGCCAAAGTGCCAAGGGTTATTAGTTGTAGTCTCCAGAAAACTATCATACCTAGGGCCTCAGTTGTGCAATATCTTCTAAAGAAAGGTTTGCGGAAAAAGAATGCAAGCTTAACTACTCCATTTGTAATGACTGATAAGTCGTTCCTTAACACATACATAATACGTTTTAAGGAGGAGTCATCTTATCTCTTAAAGCTCTATGAAGAAAAGCTGAATCTTGTACACACCAGGGACAAAATTGGCATGTCATGAATCCCCCCAGGTATTATAGTCTCAATTTGTTGTCTTGTTCTGTATTCGATTTCAATACTTTTTCATACAGTCGGTGAATGTAGATAGATTAGTTAACTTGTTTCATTTCCCACTCAGATAAATATTTGTTATGATTGACAATTTTTCAAAATTGTGATTTATATCGGTCGTACTCGTAATAATACCTTATAATTTCCCAGTAATACTTGTAAAAGTTGAACTTTTCTTGCATTTATGGTCATGGATACTTTTTTGTGACAGCGTCATTCCTCCTTCACCATTTGTTTAGTCCAATAATTTATAGCATAAGTTAAGCTATACCGAACTAGGTTGCTGTGTTTGAACTGATTTTAGGTTTGAGTTGCAATTTTAATTGCTTTGCAAATACCAAAAACGCAAATAGTTGTGGCCTGATTCAATCCCTGGGTTGGGTTAGGGGAACACACGAGCAATTGCCTTCGTGGATCCAAACGTGATTACAAGGCACACAATAAGAATAAGACCATAGAGAAATGCAAACAGTCTCAACCGTGAAAACAGGGTTGTGGGAGAGCAATAAAAGCGTTGTGCTGCTACACTGTCGGTATCTGATGGTAAGTAAGATACCTATGGTCAGTATATCTTTGAAAGCTCAGACGGATATAAACGGACTCATCGAGGGCTACTTAAGGCACTTTAGTGCAAGCAAACCAACCAGAAGGACTGGAGCTGTTGGATGTTGGCCGGCGCTGCTATAAATTAACAACCAAAAAGCTCTGTGTTGAACTTCAGCCCCATCGAGTTGGCGATGCCTCATCCATAATTTTTGGTTCTTCCCACAATCTGCTTCCAACTTTTTCTCCACCTACTGTGTTTGATTCAAGTCCACCCAAAACCTTACTCTGTTCTCACATTCTTTACAAACCATGGTTTCTCTAACACCCAATTACATGAGATGATTGCAAAGGCACCATGGCTACTTTCCTGCAACCCTCCGAAAGGGTGTTGCCCAAGTTTCAATTTTTCATACTCAAAGGTGCCACTTACTCTGACATTCTTTAGCTTGGCAGTAAGAACCCCAACACCATCCTGAAAGCAAGCATGAAAATTCAATTAGTCTTAACCTATGAATTGGTTTACAGATTCTTGCAATCTGACAGACACTTTTGCTTTGTTGAATTACAATCCAATTTTCTTTGGAAAAAGTCGTATGGGGTGCATAACATCAGAGTGCTGATCGAGAGTGGAGTAACAAACTCAAATATTGCAAATTGCTTCGGAGCCCGATTAAGGTACTCTATGCAAGTGACTTGCCTGAGTATGTGGATGAATTCAAGGATTCAGAGTTTGATCCTTCACAGTCAACTTTCTCAATAGCATTGATTGCCAAACCATATTTATCCAAAATCTGGTGGAAAGAAAATTATGATGCCTTTAGGAAATAGGGTTGGTCTGATGAAGATGTTCTTGAAATATCCAGAAAGCAACCTCATTGCATGTTAGCATCCATTGATAAATTACTTAGTAATGAGCTTTTGTATCAAGGGCTGTTAGTTCTAGTCTTGAGAGAAGTATCATACCAAGGACCTTAGTTGTGCAATATCTTTTGAAGAAAGGTTTGCGAAAAAAGAATGCAAGCTTAACTGCTCCATTTTTAATGAGCGATAAGTTGTTCCTTGACACATATATAAATCGTTTTAAGGAGGAGTTACCTTATCTGTTAAAGCTTTATGAAGAAAAACTGAATCTTGCATAAACAAGAGACAAAGCTGGGCATGTCTTTACCAAATTTTCAGGTGTTTAACCTTAATTTGTTATCTTGTTCCTTATTGGATTTGAATACTTGTTCGAAACTTGATTGGAGCTAGTTTGACCTTTGAAGAATATGAAATATATGAATGCTCTTATTCCATGTTGCTTAAATGTGAAGCAAAGACAATGATGGAATGATTTAACTAGTGACTGCTGCTGCAGATGCTTTTTATGGAACCATTTCTCACTGTAGTTTTTTTGTGCATATAAGAAAATATGAAATAAGAGTAAGAATAAGCAGCTGACTTCCTGGTTCAGTTTATAGTTCCTTTACCTTATATGATGAAGAAAATATGGACCGCTGCAATGATTTATATTAGACTTTGGAAATAAAACCATGTTATTTATTTTGGTAATTGAAAATTGACTAATACTTCACTTTATTAAATTCTATTATGATAAAAACTTCAATCTGAATAATGAAGTTTTATTTGATTTATATCAGGCCATTGAAAGAAGGATCCCCTGTAGAAGCATCAGATTTGTAATTGATCAACAACTTAATAGATTGGAAACAGCCAGAGGAATTTTTGTGGTTAGGATCCTCTCCAATGGAGAGGAAATGGACATCTCCATTTTCTTTCATATGTGATTGGCAGGTGGCAAAATAAATATCAACGTCTCGCTCATATGTGATGAAACTTCTGGTTCTGGATCAGTGGGTTATGATAATTGTTCAATTTGTTCCATAGATTGGGTTGTGATGATGAAGGGGATTGGGATGATTGTAAAAATGCACTCCTATATTTTTGGTTGAAACTCTTCGTCATGCCTTAATTGATGATGTGTTATCCTCCTCTTTGCTTGTTGAATGATGAACTGAATTTTTCTTTTATTTTAATGTTCCTTTGTTTCAGATTATATGTTGAGTGGTGATATGTGTACAACCATTGTGACAACATTTGTGACAACCTTCTTTTTTTTCCTTTCTCTTTTTATTGGTCAAAAACAGCAGAAAGAGAAAAAGGAAGAGAGAGAGAGAGAGTAAGAACATAATGTGAGTATGAGAGAATTGTCCAAAAGTTATCACAAAATGATTGTACAAATATCATTTCTCTTATATGTTTGTGGACTTTTAGATTCACATATTTCACTGTAGTAGATATGTGGAAAGAAAGAAGAAAAAAAAAACTGGTTGTGGGGGTATCATCTTGTGCAGAGAAGTGGAAAATAAGCATGATATAGAGAGCAGAAGACTAGTTTCAGATAAAGCATTCAAACAAAAATTGTACTGAACTGGTCTTGTAAGGAACAAGAAAAGGAGAGGGATCAGCATTGATTCCACAGATATGTAAAACATGACTCTTCAATTTGAATTTTGAACACGGTAACAAATGGAAAAATTCATTGAATATATAAAATTGAAGTTTTATACATGATACAAATGTTTATTACAATGTCTCACTTGTACTCGATACAATAAGACTAGATTACATGGAAAATGCACTAATTAAATGAACTCTCAAAGTTACTTCACTGAAGTCATTGTTGCAAGAAAAATGTTCAGAACTATAACTATAGATAACCAATTTCAAGAAGAAAAACGAACCAGTTTTGGTGCTTAAAGTTAACTTTTTTAATAGATTTTGTTAATTGGATATTGATTTTGATTGAACATTGAATTTCTCTATGCATCTTTTTCTCATAGTTTTTAGGCTTGTATACTTGTTAATTACTTGGTGAATGAAAGTAGATATGCCAGTTGAGCAAATATAATTGTTGAAAGTCTTGAAAAAATGTGTTAGTTGTGACCAAGCATACAAAGCCGAAATAGTATCAAATGAAATGATATAGGGGATTGAGAGTGAATAATTGATTGGCACGTCATCAAGTTGGATGATCAAAGTGACGGATTGGACAATATTTCTAAAATGGGAACCAAAACGGCGGTTTTATCAAAATACGGGGGACACCATTGCGGCTTTGATCAAAATTGAATGAATTATCAATTAGACTCGTACTAATATAGCCTGCACACACTATCTAGCTATGCATTATTTGTACTAGTAGACCTCTTAAATGTATAGTTAGTGAACACTACAGAATGATAGATAAGATTTAGGAAGGATACTACAGAATGTTGCCAGAGAAAGAAAGAAATAATAGATCCATTATGATGTTTAACACATGTCTAATAATTCTTATCAGAACAACCAAACTTCTCAGGAACCCATGGAACAATGATTGCAGCATTAGTAAACAATGTGTCATTCACACTCCCAAACAATAGCACTTCTTCAATCACATTTCTTTGGATAATCTAATGATGTTTACACTCCTGATTTCAAAGATGTTCGTTGCTTCAATTCAATTATACTGCTACCTCACCAAACAACACCATGGTGAGCAATGGAACAAAGGTTGTGGTTCTTTCTTTCAACACAAGTGTGGAGCATGTAATGCAGGACACTACGTTTTAAGTTCGGTCGCCAAGGTTGTTAACTGATTTGCTATACTTTAACATGGTTAAACAATTGAAGATAATGGTATGTCCCTTCAAACAAATAAGAACCTAATAAAATGGAATAAATCAACAGAAAGAACATGTTATAATTTGTTTAACTAAAAATTACAAGAATAGAACCATTCAAGTCAAATTGCGATAAGAAGATACAACAGTTGAAACTGATTCATGCATTCATATTATAAATATTTAGTTTCTCAGTGCAAGAACAAATTTGTATGATGTGGAGGTAAACCTAAAAACTATTATAACTCTTAAGCAGATATTGAAGGAGAAATCATTTCACAGCTTTAATAAACATTGTATTAAGGCTAAAATACCTGAAAAATCTTATCATTACATGCATATTTTTGTCCCTGGTGTATGCAAGATTGCGTTTTTCCTCGTACAGCTTTAAAAGGCAAGAAGCCTCAATCTCAAAACATTTTATAGGCATATCAAGGAACAACTTCTCGGACCATAAGAACGGATAAACTAAGACTGCATTCTTATATCGCAAACCATTTATTAGAAGAAAATGCACAACGGCATCCCTTAGAATGGTCCTTTTTTCCAAAGTTAATGAGGTCTTACAACCCCCAAAAGAGTAACCTTGTCCTCAAGGTGAAATGAAAGGAAGTGTGTTTTGATGACATCAACTGATTCCCATGTACTTCAAAAATTTGGAAGATCTGGCCATTGAATAAGGACTTCAGCTGAACCTTGAGTTGTCTTGCAGATGGCCTTGAGTTCACCAAGGAATACTAACATAGGTGGAAGTGGTTGAGGTTGGCTGTTGGGGGGATAAAGTCTTCTGCAACAAAAACATGGAAAACGTGCTGTATTTTAATATCATATGACTATATAAGCTACTTCAAACGCAGCAGGGTCAATTTGCTTGATTATATGATAGGGACCTTAGAAACGAGGACTCAATTTCTAGCTTCTATTCTTAGCGAGTGATTTCAACCGGTATGGTTGCAACTTCAAATATCCCCAACCACCTGTGGCCAATGTAGTAGACCGTCTACAATCCTTGTTGCTTTGTACATTGCAGATTTGTCATTGTTCTTTTTTACTTACATTGTGTTCCACAACAAAAACTAGATTTGCTAATCCACACTCTAGCTTGTATAATATTAGGTGTATAGTTATTTAGTTAGACAGTGAACAGTCTTTGCAAGTTCCATTTCACCAATTTGTCACCTTATATCATGTAGAAAAGTTAGGTGTATGATAAGGGAAATATTGTTGGCGTTCATGTTCAAAACATAGAATTCTGTGTTGAGCCACTTCCCTTTATCAATGTTAATGTGTACAAACGCCTTTGACATAACCTGCAATCCTCATGCCATGACAAGAAATTCATTCTTTAGTCTCTAAATGGTACAGATTGTGGTTTTGTGGAACCAATAAGAGTCTTGTATAGACAAAACATATTCAGATTCTCCATCTTTTTTAATCAAATACTGTAATATTCTCCAATGATAAATTCACATGAAAATATGTGAAGAATGTGTTAAGTACATACACCACTACTTATTATCAACTTAAAGAAAATATGGAAACAAGCATGCCAATGCAGTGTTGTTCGCCCAAACAGAGACCAATGCAGATCCTAAACTATTCACAGATTCAAACGCTTTTGGTTGTGGGTAGATGCACAGGGACTCATACGACCTGGTTTAGAGGCTTACTCAGGCCTGCTGAAGCCGAAGCTGGCCTATGTCTGCTTGTGGCTTTGGAATGGCTGCACAAATGGAGGCAGTATCATATTATGATTGAAATGAATTGTCAGTAAGTAACTAGTAAGAAAGATACCAATAGTGAGCTAGGGAGAACTGTTACATTTTGTAAGGCTCTATTATCTAGCAACAACTACTTAAAGATTAGTTTCATTTGGAGACAAGCCAATCGAGTTGCTCACTCTTTAACCCGGCCTTCTTACAAGAAGTTGTTTCTTGTCAAATTAAAATTATCACCTTAAGCTGTTACAAAAGTCAATTTTCCAATTTTGCCAAGTCACTGTTCATTTGTTCGACAAATGAGTCAAACGGAACAAAAATAAAATGGACCAGACCAAGTCTGACTTAGTTTAAGTATGCATTATAACTATAATTTTTTTGTAACAGCATGTTTGAAAGAATGGGAATCTGAAGTAGATGAGCATATCTAAGAATTTTGATATGATGTATCATCTCATCTTTGTAAAAATCCAGATGGGAAATAATGAGACTTAACCATAACACTATTAAGCATTATACCTCACAGTTGATCCCTGTACGTGCAGCCTGGTTTTGACGTCTAAACTCCAAAGGAGTGGTTAAGATATGCGCAGAGATAAGACCACCAGTTAATCCTTCCTAAAACCAGTCCCTCAAATGAGTTATTAACATGCAATTTTCGGATGCTACCCCTTCATTCCTTTTCCCCAGCAACAAAATGTGCCCAATGGCTCACAAGGCTAGGATGTGAAACCTCAATCCAATATTTAGTAGACTTGGTGACACCAAATTATGCTGCACCAGTTGCAAGGGACTTAACAACACCAGGACCAGGTTCTTAACACCATTTATAATAGCTTGACTTGTATTCAAACCCATAACTTAGTAATAAAACTAATTTCTGCAAAGCTGCTGCCTGATTATTGAAAATAAATTGTGGTGATTGACAGCTGATAACTAAGTAGCAAATGCAACGGGAAAAATTAGCAAGTACACAAAATTCAAAGTAATACATACATATAAAAGTAGAAAGCAAATGGAGAAAAGATATTCTTTAAATGGAAAAATAAACAATGAGCCTAAGTGGCTCAAGAAGACGACCAAAATTTATATCAGTAACAGAAACTACATTAAATCTTCCCTATAAACAACAATGTGTGGAGAACCAACGAAAAAAAAATTACTTAGAATCTAAAGCATGAGGGTTTCTCAGTAAATTGTGTGAACCTGGAATGAGTTTATAATGATAATTGGAATAGTAAGACATATGAAAGATAAATTCAACGAATTAAATAACTACGTAGAGGTAATTTATATAAATTTATATCTTATTTTATTTAAATCAAATTGAACGTATCAATTTTTATTTTCTTTATTGTTCTGCATCTTTTTCAATCAAAAGCACTCAACACATCTTAACTACAACATCTCAAAATGATTTTGTTGCATAGAACAAAACTTCCTTCATATTGCTTCAATTAAGAAAAAACTTCCATTGTAGGTGAGATTCTTTAGAAAAAATAAAAATTGCCTTTCAAAGTGAACAAATGGCAAGAACATAAGGCCAAAAATTAGTAAGAAGTCCACTCCAGAGGTTAGAATCCCATTACATGCATCCCCAAATTACTCTACAAGGTTATAATATCCAAAAGCAGTTAAGGAATATCTCTCTCAAATCATACCAAAAACAAGCCATTCAAGCTACTGTTTAATGCAATGTAGTCACATAAAACACTGAACATGGACAACATCTGATATTTAAACGTGACTCAACCAAATTCATATCAATTGGCCAACAGGTAAACATAACAACATACTTGACAATATGTAAAGAAATTAAGTGCTATGTAAGATCTGCCCTGGCTGTGGCATAATGCTAACTGCAAGTAGTC